>JAEEGL016916092.1_pt1 | contig 19050 bp, 18 predicted proteins | sample 9134231 | NCBI WGS metagenome assembly JAEEGL01 (sample SAMN16246548, study PRJNA631951) | gut metagenome | biome: gut microbiome; feature: rumen; material: fiber-attached | host: Bos | place: Iran: Karaj | collected 2018-10 | reverse complement strand
CACAACTTCGGCGCCCGCATGAGCCTGCACGGGGATCTGCGCCGCATGGCGGAGAACAAATTCGCGGCCGTCCGCCGGGATCACCCCAACGCCTGCGGCGCCGGCCTGTTCATGGAGGGCATCGGCCAGAACCCGGTGTTCTACGACCTGGCCCTGGAGATGCTCACCCGGGGGGACGAGGCGGATCTTGACGCCTTTCTCCGGTCCTACTGCCGCCGCCGGTACGGCGTCGAGTCGCCGGAAGCGGAGGCGGCGATGCGCCTTCTGTGCGACAACGTCTACGTCAGGAATACGGATTTCACCGAGCGGGGCTCCGTAGTCTGCACCCGTCCGGCCCTCACGATCATCGGCACCGGGCCCTGCGACACGCTGAACATCCACTACGATCCCAAAGTCCTGCCCCGTGCGCTGGAGCTCCTGCGCGCCGTTCCCGGAGAGGCGGAGGGTCTCCTCTTCGACCGGATGGACCTGTGCCGTCAGATGCTCTCCAACTACGCCCAGCGGCTGTACTTCGAATGGAAGGCGGACTATCTCGCCGGGGACGCGGAAGCCTTCGAGAGAAAGAAAGCGGCGTTCCTCACCCTGCTGTCCGATTTCGACCGGCTCCTTGCCCTTCGGAAGGAGTGGCGGATCCAGACCTGGATCGAAAACGCCCGGGCCCTGGGCGAGTCGGACGCCGAGCGGGATCTGTACGAGTACAACGCCCGCTCCCAGATCACCATCTGGGGCAACGAGGAGAATTCCCTTCTCTTCGACTACGCCTGGAAAGAGTGGTCCGGCCTCGTGGGCACGTACTATCTCGGCCGGTGGCGGATCTTCCTGGATATGCTCTCGGACCGCCTCCGTGCGGGAGACCCCTACCGGGACGACGATCTTCCCATGTTCGAGGACCGGATCATATGGCGGGCGAGCCCCTTCTACAGCAGCCTCGCGGACTGGGAGAACCGGTGGGTGAACGATGTGACGCCCATCCCGGTCCCGGACGTCACGGAAGCTGTCGTCGCCGAACTCACGGAGAAATACAGTTCTCTCGTCCTCTCCTGACCCGCACGCCTTCGGCGGCGAATCTCCCGGCATTCCCCGGGCGGTCCCGGAGCAGAGAACAAAGAAACGCGGGGCGCGTCCCATGTCGGACGCGCCCCGATCCTTTCCCAAAAACGACCGTCAGACCATGCGCCGGTAGATCTCCGCCACCTCCGCCTCGGAGAGATCGGCGAAGCCGTGGACGAAGCCGTCCCCGTGCTCCGAGCCCCAGACGCAGGTGTGGGCCAGATACGGGATATCCTCCTCCCGCGCGCCCAGCTGCTCGAAGTTCACGGGCATGCCGATGGAGATGAGGAACCGCTTCAGGGCCTCCACGCCGGCCCGGGCGGTGCGTTCCGGGCAGTCGAAGTCCATATCGCAGCCCCAGACCCGCACGGCGACCTTCGCGAAGCGCATGACGTCCCGCTCCAGGACGGCGGAGAACACCGCGGGCATCGCCACCGCGAGCCCCGCGCCGTGGGCGCAGTCGTAGAGCGCGGAGAGCTCGTGCTCCAGGAGGTGGCTCGTCCAGTCCTGGGTGCGGCCGACGCCGCAGGAGTTGTTGTGGGCCATCATGCCCGCCCAGAGCAGATTCGCCCTGGCATCATAATTCTGAGGTTCCTTCACGGCACGGGCACCTTCGCGGATGACGGCCATCATCAGGGCCTCGATCATCCGGTCGGTGACCTCCACTTCCGGCGTGCGGGTGAGATACCGCTCGTAGAGGTGCGCGAGGATGTCCGTGACGCCGCAGGCGGTCTGATATGCCGGGAGCGTCATCTGGAGCACGGGATTCAGGATGGAGAACCGCGGACGGATGGCGTCGCTGCCGGCGGCCCGCTTGATCATGCCCTCCTCCTTCGTGATGACGGAGTCCGAGGACCCCTCGCTGCCCGCCGCCGCGATCGTCAGGACCGTGCCCACGGGCAGGGCCTCGGTCAGCGGCCTGCCCTCATAGAAATCCCAGAAATCTCCGTCATACAGCGCGCCCGCCGCGATGGCCTTGGAAGAGTCGATAACGCTTCCGCCGCCCACCGCAAGGATGAAGTCCACCTTCTCGCTGCGGCACAGCTCAATGCCCTCGTAGACGAGGCCGCTGCGGGGATTTGGCTTCACGCCGCCGAGTTCCTTCCAGGTCACTCCTGCTTCCGCGAGGGACGTCCTCACGCGCTCCAGAAGTCCGGAGCGGACCGCGGATCCGCCGCCGTAATGGATCAGCACCCGGGTCCCTCCGAACCGGCGGACGAGCTCGCCCGTCCGATTCTCGGCATCCCGCCCGAAGGCGAAGTACGTCGGGGCGTAGAAATCGAAATTTTCCATGCTCTTCCCTCCTGTAAGCATTTTTCTCCATTATGGGGGATGCCGCGCTGTCTGTCAAGAACCCGGCGGGGCCGATTGTTGATTTCATGGGCAGCATACTGTAAAATGGATATCGATAGAATCTGATTCTCAGCGGGCCGATGCCCGGATCGGAGGTAAAATATATGCGTCAGACGGACCGAATGCTGGAGCGGAGATGGGGCGTCTTTAATCACTTCCTCTATGAAGACGACCCGGAGAGCGGCGCGCCCCGGGACTGGAACGAGATGGTGAACGGTTTCGACGTGGACCGGATCGCGAAGTCGCTCCACGAGATCGGGGCGGGTTGGTATTTCGTTACCATCATGCAGGGGCGGAAGTACATGATTGCGCCCAACGCGACCTTTGACGCCATTGCGGGAACGAAGCCCGGCGAGGCGTGCGCGCAGAGGGATCTCGTTTCGGATCTCGCGGAGGCGCTCGCGCCCTACGACATCGACCTGTGCCTGTACTTTACCGGGGACGGTCCGTACAAGGACCGGGAGATTGGCGAGCGGTTCGGCTTCACGGAGCCGCGGGAAAACGTCTCCATGGAGTTCGTGAAGCGCTGGTCCGCCGTTCTGGAGGAGTACGCCGTCCGGTATGGCAGCCGGGTCAAGGCCTGGTGGCTGGACGGGATGTACGGGCACTCCTTCGGATACACCGACGAGCTGATGGAACCGTACCATGCCGCGATCCTAAAGGGCAATCCCGACGCCCTCACGGCGTTCAACAGCGGAGTCTGGCCGGAACTGCGGAAATGGTACCGGAACGAGGAGATCACGGCGGGAGAGTTCAACGACTTCCGGTACGTGCCCACGGGGCGGTACTATGACGGAGCCCAGGCGTTTCTTCTGATCCCCCTCGGGATCTCCGACGGGCCGGAGGAATACGGCCGGTGGCGGAGACCGGGGTGCCGCGTCCCCCGCGGGGAGCTGCAGGAGTATCTCGGGCGTGTGAACGCCGCAGGCGGGATCCTCACCATCGACACCATGATCTATCCGGACAGCAGCTGGGATCCTCAGCAGGCCGAACTGCTGCGCGGCCTCTGAACCGGGAGCGGCGCAGATCAGACTGACGTCAGAATCAGACAGTATGCAAGACGGGACGCGCCTCGTGCGCGTCCCGTCTCTGTATCCTGTGATTCGCTCCTGATCACTCGCCGTCGGCGGGCTTTTCCTCCTGGGGCTCCTCCGGCTCCGCGGGAGCCTCGGGGGCCTCTTCGGCCTTCTCCTCGTCATCGGCGGTGACCTTCTCCACAGCCTTCGCGATCTTTTCCGCGGCTCTCTCCAGAAGCTCCGCGGCGCCGGCGGCGGCCTTTTCGGCGGCCTCGGCCGTCTTCTTCGCGATGGCCTCTCCCTTGACGGCGGCCTTGTCCGCGATCTCCTCGGCCTTCTCCGCCGTCTTCTTGATGCCGGTCTCGACCCTGCATTCCGTCTTCTCCGCTGCCTTCTCGGCGGCCTCGGCGATCTTCTCCGCGGCGGCCTCCGCACTCTCGGCGGCGCCGGCGGCCTTCTCGGCCTCCGCTTCTCCGTCGGGATGCTTCAGCTGCTCCGCTTTCTCATATTTCGGCTCCGCGTCCTTCTTCTCGGGGGGATTCTTCAGGGCCTCGGCCTCCTTCTGGAGCGCGTCGATACTGGCCTGGATGCTGCGCATCTCCTCGATCTCGGCGGCGAAGGCGTCGTCCGGCGCCTCGCCCTTCTCCTCCAGATACCGAAAGCCCATCTCCTTTGCCTTGTCCGTGAGCTTCTGCTTCTCCAGCCCGATATTGGCGCTGATGACCGCCAGCTTCCCGGCGGTGACGGCCTTATCGGAGGCTTTTTTCGCCAGCACCACGGACTGGTTCGCCAGCTTCATGGCGCTCTCCGCCAGTTTCGAAGCGGCGTTTTCCGCCATCTGAATGATGTCTTCCATTTTGAGAGTTGCCATTTTGAAACCTCCAGTCTCAATCCTTGGCTTCGTCCCCGGCGTTCTCTTCCGTTTCCTCGCCGAAGGGCTCAAAGCCGTCGTCCTCGTCCTCCGTGCCCTCACCGAAGGGCTCGAAGTCATCGTCTTCATCCGGGGCCGGGGCGGCTGATCCCGCCTCGTCCTCCGGAACGTCTTCTGCGGAACGCTCCTCTTCGGCTTTCCGTTCGGCCTCCTCCGCAGCATCCTCGGCGGCCTCCTCGGCCTCCTTCCTCGCCTTCTCCTCCGCGGTCTTCTTCGCCTGGGTCTTCCCGTGGGCCACATGGACGCGGTTCTGCACCAGCACCACGGCGGCGGCCATGAGAGCGAGCGCCGCAAGGAGCCGCTTCCAGCTGAACAGACCGTCGTACTCCAGCTCCAGGGGCACGATCATCATGAGATACAGGGCGTACCACCCGGCGGTAATGGCGAAGATCTGGCCGTCGTACTTCCGCTCCACCTTGGAGAACACGATGAGCACGGATATGAACCCGATGAGGCACCAGAGGAACTCATACAGGAACAGCGGATGGACCGAGGCCACCGTGCCGTTCACGCTCAGCTCCATCCCCCAGGGATAGGAGGTGGCGATGCCCAGATTGTCGCGGTTGAAGAAGTGCCCCCAGGAGGCGATCGCCGCGCCCAGCAGGAACGCCGGCCCGACGAGGTCCAGAAACGCCCCGAAGGAGATCTTCTTCTTTCTGCAGTAGAGATACGCCGCGCATGCCGCGAACAGCAGCCCTCCCGCAAGAGAGAGCCCCCCGTCCCAGAACTTCAGGATCTGTCCCGCGTTCCCCTGGAACTGTGAGAGATGCGTGAGCACATAAACGATCCTCGCCCCGATGATGCCCACCGGGACGGCGAGGATGAGCGCGTCCGTGACGTTGTCATCCTTGAGGCCGAAGGCCTTGGCGCGGCCGACGGCGTAAATGACCGCCGCCAGAAATCCCAGGGCGAACAGCAGCCCAAACCAGTAGAAGGACATCCCGAAGATCCGGACGTACCGGGAGGGGGCCAGCGTCAGCCCCAGGATTCGAATGGTCTCAGTCATCATCGTTCCCTGCTTCCTTATCGTTCTCTGTATGCTTCACCACGGCGACGGCGAGCCGCCTGGCCGTGATGGTGTCGCCTGCGAACCGCCGGAGCTCGTCCGGCGTGACGGAGTAGAGGATCTGCGGCGCCGAGAGGGCGTCCCATCCGTACTGCCAGCCCTCCGCCAGGGCCGCGCAGAGCGCTCCGGGCCGGTCGAGGATCCCGAGGAACGCCCCGGTCTCCCCCCGCACGGCACGGTCCAGAGCCGCCGGCTCCGGCCCGCGGGCGGCCAGATCCGCCGCCGCCTCGCCGAAGCCCGCGCACACCGCGGCGGGATCCCGGCCAGCCCCCGCGAGGGCGAGCATGGGGGCGTTCCCGCACAGGACCGTCTTCTTCGGCGCCTGTGTCAGGATCCCCCGGCGGAGCAGTCCGTCCGCAAGAGGCGAAGAAGGTCCCGCGGCGATCCTGGCCGTGAGGGATGCGGCCGCCCACTGCCGCAGCATCCCCGGTCCGTCCTCCGCGGCCGCGTACCGCGCTCCCAGGGCGAAGAAGCTCCCGCTGTACGGGACATCCATCGAGAGGCGGGGCTCCTCCGGTTCCTCCGGCGGAAGCGCCGGCGTCTCCGGTACGGGCCTCTCCCCGAACACCGCGCAGGACCGGTTCGCGGCCGCCTCCGCGACCGCCTCCGGCGAGAGATCCCCCGCGGCTGCGAGCGCGAGGCACGCCGGACGGTACCAGGCGGCGTACGCCAGGTCCAGGGTCTCCGGACCGATCTTCTCCCGCTCGGCCTGCGTCCCCGTACAGGGTGCGCCCATGGGATGGCCGGCAAACAGCGCGGCCCGAAGGCCGTCGGCCGCCAGATCCTCCGGCGTCCGGGATCTCTCCCGCCGCCCGGCGGCGCGCAGGGCGCTCTCGAGATACGCGGAGCCGCTCTCCCGGTCGGCGATCATGCGCAGCAGGAGCTCCGCCGCCTTTGCGGCGTCTCCCGCGCCGTAAACGTAAAATTCCGTACCGCCGCAGGTGACGCGGGTCCGGATCCGGTATCCAAGCGTCCGCAGCTCGTCCCCGAAGGGGCCGGAGGCCAGGGCCTCCGCCAGAAGGGCGGCCGTCCCGGCGGGCACGGAAGCGCTTTCGCCGTCCGCGCGCCATCTGGTGTCGGCGCTGCCGAAGGCGGCGCGCAGCAGGAGCGTCCAGCCGGAGAAGCCCGGTTTCGGCACGGCGAGATAGGTCAGGCCGCTGGAGAGCCGCGTCCGGTAGAGGCGCTCGCCCAGCTCGGGGTATTCTCTGGCTCTCACGTTGCAGCCCCCTCTCCCGCGAGGATCATCTCCGCGTCCTCCCCCAGCGTCGAAGCCAGGGCGCGGACCTCCTCCGCCGTCACGCAGCCGCAGAGGCCGGCGTACTCTTCCACGGAACACTCGAGACCGCCCAGCGCGAACTCCAGATACCGCCTGGCGAGCTTCTCCGGCCGGTCCTCCGTCCGGCGCAGCCGTACGGCGAGGGACCGCTGCGCCTTCTCCACGGCTTCATCGTTCAGATCCGCGAGGCCGGCGGCGGCGTCCCGCAGGGCCGCGGCCGACTCCTCCTCCCGTCCCGGGACCGCCGGGACCGAGGCGCGCAGGACCGCCTTCCTGGCGTCCGTGCGGCCGATCACATCGGCGGGAAGTCCCAGCTTCCGGAGCGCCGCGGGCGCTTCCCCCGTCTCCGGGGCGAAGAGCGCCTCGTGCAGCACGCTCATGACGGGCCAGGTGTCCGGTCCGGGCGCCGCGCCGATCCGGTATCCCGCGGCGGCGGCGCTGCCCGCGCCGAGGCTCTCCCGGAACACGCGCAGGTCCCCTTTCGGCGCCGGGAGCACCTGGGTCTCCCGCAGGGGCGCCACGGCCCCCCTGGGCAGATCCGAGAGCGCCTCGCCCAGAAGTTCCGCCGCCCGCCCGAACGGGGCGCTGCCGCAGTAGAACAGTTCGAATCTCGAGGCGGGGAACAGCCTCCGGAAATGCTTCGAGAGGCCCTGGTATCCCACCTCGGAAACGGTCTTCTCCTCCCCCTCCGCGGGGATGGAGAACCGCTCGCCCTGGAACATCTCCTCGTCCAGACGCCGGAGGGCGTATCCCGCCGGGTCGTTCTCCGCAAGGCGCATGCGCCGGATCAGGCTGTCCTTTTCCAGTTCCACCTCGTCCTGCCGGAGCATGCCGCCCCGTGTCTCGGGCGCGGTGAGCATCTCGCCGAGAATGCGCACGGCTCTCTCCAGGTTCCTCCCGCCGGGGACGAAAGCGTCCTCGGGAAACCGCATGGAGAGCCCCGGGCACTGCCATTCTCCGATCCGGGAGACCACGGGAAAGACCTCGGCGCCGTACATGGATTCCAGAAGCGCCTCGATCTCCGAGCGTTCCGGATGGAGGGCGGTGCCGCGGCACAGCACCCGGAACAGGAGGGCGTTCTTCGCCGCCTCCTGCCGCCTGAGCTCCGTCACCAGGACCGCCGAGAGGTATCCCGTGCGGAACCGGTCGGTGCGGACGCCCGTGAGATATACGTCCGGCAGGATCTGCCGGCGTTCCGTCTGCTGCATGTTCCGCGCCCCCTCCACGTCCGGCGCCCGGCCGGAAAAGAATGGTATACCGTTCCATGGAGCAGTATACCATAAAAACGCCCGTTTGAAAATAAAAATAATTGTGAATTCCCCCGGTCCGCCTCCCGGATTATTTTTCCGCGGCCCCTTGACAAACGGGATCCGGCGGGGTAGAATGTGCATCGTGTAAAGTATTTTGCCTTTACAGGCAGGCGGGAGGTCGGCGGATCATGGAGGACAAGACCCTGGAGATGACCATGCTGCTGGACTTCTTCGGCGAACTGCTCACCCAGCGGCAGCGGAGCTGTGCGGAGCTGCACTACGGCGAGGATCTCTCCCTGGGGGAGATCGCCGCGGAGCTGGGGATCTCCCGTCAGGGCGTGCGCGACAATCTGGTCCGGGCGGAGAAGGCGCTGCGGGAGTACGAGGCCCGCACCGGCATCGTCCGGCGGTTCGTGGAACTGCAGGGCGCCCAGGCGAGAGCCGCCGTCCAGGCGGAGAAGCTCCTCTCTCTCCTTCCCGAGGGCGAGGCCCGCACCGCGGCGGAGGAACTGCGGCGTCAGATCGGGGAACTGAAAGGATAACACATGGCGTTCGAGAGTCTGTCGGAAAAACTGAGCCAGGTCTTCAAGCGCCTGCGCGGCCGGGGGCGTCTGTCGGAAAACGACGTCAAGGAGGCCATGCGGGAGGTCCGTCTCGCCCTTCTGGAGGCCGACGTCAGCTACAAGGTCGTACGGGACTTCATCAAGACCGTCAGCGCCAGGGCGACCGGACAGGAGGTCCTGGAGAGCCTCACCCCCGCGCAGATGGTCGTCAAGATCGTCAACGAGGAGCTCACCGCCCTCATGGGCGGCTCCAGCACGAAACTGAACATCTCCTCCAGATCCCCCTCCGTGGTGATGCTGGTGGGGCTTCAGGGCGCGGGCAAGACCACCAACGGCGCGAAGCTCGCGGCCTATATGCGCAAGACCGGCGGCAAGCGTCCCCTTCTCGTCGCCTGCGACGTGTACCGTCCCGCCGCCATCCAGCAGCTGGAGACCGTGGGCCGTCAGCTGGACCTGCCCGTGTTCCAGATGGGCACGGAAGACCCGGTGAAGATCGCGAGAGCCGCCGTGGACCACGCTGTCCGCCACGGGAACGACCTGGTGTTCCTGGATACCGCGGGCCGTCTCCATGTGGACGAGGCGCTCATGGACGAGCTCCGGGCCATCAAGGTCGCCGTGGAGCCCGCGGAGATCCTTTTGGTCGTGGACGCCATGACCGGCCAGGACGCGGTGAACGCCGCTTCCGCCTTCGACGAGGCGCTGGGCATCACCGGCGTCATGCTCACGAAACTGGACGGCGACGCCAGAGGCGGCGCGGCCCTCTCCGTCCGGGCGGTCACGGGAAAGCCCGTGAAGTTCTGCGGCATCGGGGAGAAACTTGGGGACATCGAGGTCTTCCATCCGGAGCGCATGGCGAGCCGGATCCTGGGCATGGGCGACGTTCTGACGCTCATCGAGAAGGCCGAGCAGGCCTTCGACGAGAAGAAGGCCATGGAGATGGCCGAGAAGCTGCGGAAGAACCGCTTCACCCTCACCGATTATTACGAGCAGCTCACCCAGCTCAAGGGGATGGGCAGCATGTCGGATCTGGCCGGGATGATCCCCGGCGTGGACGCCAAGGCGCTGGCCGGGGCGAAGATCGACGAGAAGGCCCTGGCCCACACCGAGGCCATCATCCTCTCCATGACGCCAAGGGAGCGGGAGAATCCCGCCATCCTCAATTCCAGCCGGAAGAAGCGCATCGCCGCCGGCTGCGGCCTCCAGGTGGTGGACGTGAACCGGCTCCTCAAGCAGTACGAGATGATGCAGAAGATGTCCAAGGCCATGGCCGGCGGGAAGCTCCCCGGCATGCTCCAGGGCGGCCGCGGACGCCGGGGGAACCCCTTCGGCTTTTAACTCGTGGTTTGATCCATTAGGATTGGAATAGAACCGAATCATAATACGGAGGTGAATGAACGTGGTCAAAATCAGACTTCGCAGGATGGGCGCGAAGAAGGCGCCTTTTTACAGGATCGTGGTGGCGGATTCCAGAGCCCCCCGGGACGGCGCTTTCATTGAGGAGCTGGGGATCTACGATCCTCTGGCCGGTGAGCCCTACACCGTGAAGGTCGACGCCGACCGGACCCAGTACTGGGTCAAGAACGGCGCGCAGCCCACGGAGACGGTCAAGGCCCTGCTCAAGAAGGCCGGCGCGATCTGAGGAGCCAGCGATGAAGGAACTGCTTCTCTATCTCGCGAGATCTCTGGTCGACGAGCCCGACGAGGTGACCGTCACCGAGTACGAGGGAGACGGCGAGACGATCTATGAGCTCCGCGTCGCCCCCGGCGACATGGGGAAGGTCATCGGCCGCCACGGCAAGATCGCCAAGGAGATCCGCACGCTCATGCGTTCCGTCGCCGTACGGCAGGGAACGCGGGTGAGCGTCGACATCGTGGACTGAGCGAAGACTGCGGCAGACCCGGCTTCCGGGTCTGCCCGCGTTCTTTCGGAGGAACGAAATGACGAAACGGTTTCTCGAAGCCGGGCGCATCGTGAACACCCACGGCGTCCGGGGCGAGGTGAAAATAGAGCCCTGGTGCGACAGTCCCGAATGGTTCTGCCGCCTGGAGCGCGTATATCTGGACGGAACGCCTCTCCGGTTCCGCTCCGCCCGCCCCCAGGGCAGGTTCGTCCTGGCAGCGCTGGAGGGCGTGGAGGATCTGGACGCGGCGATCCTTCTCAAAAACAAGGTCGTGTATCTGGACAGGAACGAGGTCGCTCTCCCCGAAGGAGCGGTGTTCCTGCAGGATCTCATCGGCCTCAGGGCGGTGAACGACGACACCGGCGAGGTCTTCGGCACGATCTCGGACGTGCTGGAGCTGCCATCCGGCCGGGTCTACGAGGTGAAAGGCGGCGGGGGGCATCTCATCCCCGACCGGCCTGAATTCGTCCGGAAGCTGGATCCCGCCGTAGGCGAGGTGCGCTTCCGGCTCATCGAGGGACTGTGATGTACCGATTCGACATCATGACGCTCTTCCCGGACACCGTCGGGGCCGTCCTGGGGGAGAGCATCCTGGGACGGGCCCAGAAGCACGGGCTCCTGGAGATCCGCTGCCACCAGATCCGGGACTACACCACGAACCGACAGAACCAGGTGGACGACTATCCCTACGGGGGCGGACGGGGCTGTGTCATGCAGGTCCAGCCGCTCCACGACTGCTGGAAGCACATCTGCGACGAGGCTGGAGGCCGCGTCCACACCGTCTTCCTCTCCCCCTGCGGGACGCCCTTCACCGAGCGGGAGGCGCGGCGCCTCCGGGACGACTACGACCGGCTCATCCTGGTGTGCGGTCACTACGAGGGCGTGGACGAGCGGTTCATCGAGGAATGCGTGGACGAGGAGATCTCCCTGGGGGACTTCGTCCTCACGGGCGGCGAGATCGCGGCCATGGCCGTCTGCGACGCGGTGGCGCGGCTCGTGCCGGGCGTCCTCGCCGACGAGGAGTGCTATACCGAGGAGAGCCACTGGGCGGGGCTCCTGGAATACCCCCAGTATTCCCGGCCGGAGGAATGGCACGGCCGAAAGGTGCCGGAGATCCTCCTCACCGGGCATCACGCCAACATCCGCCGCTGGCGGGAAAAGCAGAGCCTCATCCGTACCCGCCTCCGGCGTCCGGACCTGTATGAGAAGCTGCCCGCCCCGGCGACGAAACAGGAAAAAAAGCTTCGTGCAGAAGCGGAACAGGAGCTGAGAGACATGACGAGACAGGAACGGATCGAGGAATACGCGGAACTGCTCATCCGCACGGGCGTGAACCTGCAGAAGGGGCAGGAACTGCTTCTGCGGGCTCCCGTGGAACGGGCGGACTTCGCCCGCCTGTGCGCGAAAAAGGCCTATGAGGCCGGATGCCGCGAGGTCCACACGCAGTGGATGGACAGCGATCTCGCCCGGATGCGCTTCCTCCACGGGGAAAGCGAGATCTTCGACAAGATGGATCCCTGGCGCGCGGACATGCTGAACATGCTCTCCGAGCGGGGGGCGGCTTTCCTCTCCATCGTAGGAGAGGACCCGGAGGCCCTTTCCGGCGTGGATCCCGACCGGCTGCGCCGCAGCAGCATCTCCACGGGCAAAGCCATCCGCCCCTACCGGGAGAAGGCCATGTCCAACGGCGTGCGCTGGTGCGTCGCCGGAGCTCCCGTGGCCGCCTGGGCCGTGAAGGTCTTCCCGGAGCTCAGCGAGGCCGACGCGGTGGACGCCCTCTGGGACGCCCTGCTGGATACCGCCCGCGTTTTCCCGGAAGGCGGCGCCGCCGCCCAGTGGGAAACCCATGTCGCAAATTTCAAGCGCCGTATCGAGATCCTCAACGGCTACGACTTCCAGTTCCTGCGCTATAAGAACTCCATCGGCACCGACCTCACGGTGGAGCTCCCCGCCGGCCACTTCTGGACCGGCGGCAGCGAGATTGCCAAGGACGGCGTGGAGTTCTGCGCCAACATCCCCACGGAGGAGATCTTCACCGCCCCCAAGCGGGACGGCGTGAACGGCACCGTGGCGGCGTCCCTGCCCCTGGTCCTCAACGGGGACATCGTGGAGGGCATCGTCTTCACCCTGAAGGACGGAAAGATCACGGAAGCAAAGGCCTCCAAAGGTCTGGAGCTCCTGGAGGCCCAGCTGGCCACCGACGAGGGCGCCCGGTATCTCGGCGAGGTGTCCCTGGTCCCCTGCTCCTCCCCCATCCGGAAGACGGGGCTCCTCTTCTACGAGACCCTCTACGACGAGAACGCCAGCTGCCATTTCGCCTTCGGCGAGGCCTACGCGAGCGTCCGGGGCAGCGAGGATATGACTCCCGAGGAGCGGCTCGCGGCGGGGCTCAACAACTCCATGACCCATGTGGACTTCATGGTGGGCACCGAGGACCTCTCTGTCACCGGCGTCACCCGCGACGGCCGGGAGATCCCCGTGTTCGTCAACGGCGAATTCGCGTTCTGATGGCAGGGATGAACGCGTTTCTTCCCACGGCGGAGCAGGAAGCCGCCATCTTCGATCTCATGCGCCGGGCGGGGGACGTCATGACCTCCGCCCTGGACGCCGAGGAGCAGGTGGACGTGAAGCCCGGCACCCACAACTACGTGACCGCCTACGACGTGAAGGTCCAGCGGTTCCTCATCGGGGGACTCGCCGCCGTCGTGCCGGAGGCCGGCTTCCTGGGCGAGGAGGAGGACCGGCACGTCCTCCCCGCAGACCGTCCCTGCTTCGTCATCGATCCCATCGACGGCACCCTCAACTTCATCCACGACTGGCACACCTCCGTCATCTCCGTGGGCATCGTCGACCGCGGCGAGGCGGTGTGGGGCGCCGTCTGGAACCCCTATACCGGGGACCTCTTCCACGCCCGGAAGGGCGGCGGCGCGTACCGGAACGGGGAGCCGATCCGTGTGAGCGCCCATCCCCTCTCCGAGGCCCTCGTGGGCGTCGGGACGTCGCCCTATATCCGCCTTCAGAACCACCGGGAGACCTTCGCCCTGGCGGAAGACCTCTTCCTGCGGTGCGACGATCTGCGGCGCAGCGGCGCCGCTGCCTGGGACTTCTGCCTCGTCGCCTGCGGACGGCTGGAGGTCATGTACGAGCTCTCCCTGGGTCCCTGGGACTACTGCGCCGGCTCCGTGATCCTCTCGGAAGCCGGCGGCATCCTCACCTGCATGGACGGCAGTCCCGTGCGCTTCGACCGGAACTGCTCCGTCCTCGCGGCGAACGCCCTGTGCCACGCTCCGGTCCTGGAGCGCATCCGCGCCCTGGGCGTCGCGCCGCAGAACTGACGGCGCCGGGAGGAAAACCATGAACAGGATCTTCAATTTCGGCTCGCTCAACATCGACATGGTCTACGCCGTGCCCCACATCGTGCGGCCCGGCGAGACCCTTTCCGCGCCTTCCCGCGCCCTCCACGCCGGGGGCAAGGGGCTCAACCAGTCCGTAGCCGCCGCCCGGGCCGGCGCCCGGGTCCTCCACGCCGGGAACGTGGGGGAGGACGGAGCTTTCCTCCGGGCGCTCCTGCAGGAGGCCGGCGCGGACGTCTCCCGCCTGCGCACAGTGCCCGGCCCCTCCGGCCACGCCGTCATCCAGGTGGACGATGCGGGACAGAACAGCATCCTCGTCTGCCCCGGGGCGAACGCGGCCTACGACCGCGGGTACGTGCGTTCCGTTCTGGATCTGGCGGAGCCGGGGGACGTGGTCCTCACCCAGAACGAGACGAACGACGTGCCCTTCCTTCTCGGAGAGGCCCGCGCCCGGGGGCTCGTCACGGTGCTGAACCCCTCCCCCATCACGAAGGAGCTCCTCGGCTGGCCCCTGGACCTGGTGCGCTGCTTCCTCGTCAACGAGACCGAAGGCGAGGCTCTCACGGGAGAGTCCGCGCCGGAGGCCATCCTTGCCGCCATGGGCCGCCGGTTCCCCGGGGCCGTCACCGTCCTCACGCTGGGAGCCGCCGGCTCCGTGAGGTACGAGGGCGGCGGGATCCTCCGGCAGGCCGGCTATCCGGCCAGTGCCGTGGACACCACCGCCGCCGGGGACACCTGGACCGGATACTATCTGGCCCGGCGCCTCGCGGGCGACGGGCCGAAGGAAGCCATGGACTGGGCCTCCCTCGCAGCCGCCATTGCCGTCTCAAGACCCGGGGCGGCTCCCTCCATCCCGGTCCTTGCCGAGGTGGAGGCCGCCCGGAACAGGAGGACGCCGTGAACCTGACCGGACCGGTCCTGACCGAAGAACAGCTTCTGGAACTGCCCGTCCTCACCCTGGCCTACGAGGGGGACGCCGTCTGGGAGCTCCTGACGCGCACGCATCTGTGCCGCCGCGGGGGCCGTCCCGGCGACCTCAGCCGCGCGGCCACGGACTTCGTCTCCGCGCCCGCCCAGGCGGAGGCGGCGGGGCGGATCCTAAGCAGGCTCACCGACGGGGAGGCGGCCGTTTTCCGCCGGGGGCGCAACGCCCGGGTGGGCGGCATCCCCAAAGGGGCGACCCCGGAGCAGTACCACGCCGCCACGGGCCTCGAGGCCCTCTTCGGGGCGCTCTGGCTCTCCGGAAGGCAGGACCGGGCGGAAGAACTGTTCCTCGCCGCCTTTCCTACCGCGGCGGAGTAAGGAGACGTCATGCCTCTGGATTCCATCTTTCTCACCGCCCTCACGGGCGAACTGAACCGGGGTCTGCGCGGCGCCCGCATCGAGCGGGTGAACCAGCCCTCCCGGGATACCGTCGTGCTGTCCGTGCGCGGCCCCGCCGCGGACGGGCGTCTTCTTCTGTGCGCCGGGACCGGCAGTGCCCGCATCGGGATGACGGCGGAGCGGCCGGAGAACCCGGCCGCCCCGCCCATGTTCTGCATGCTGCTACGGAAGCACCTCACCGGCGCCCGGATCCTGGAGATCGAGCAGCCTCCCTTCGAGCGGCTGGTCCGCATCCGCCTGGACGCCGCGGACGCCCTGGGTACCCCCGTCCGGCGGGAGCTCATCTGCGAGCTCATGGGCCGCTCGTCCAACGTGATCCTCGCGGACGGGGACGGCGTCATCCTCGATTCCCTCCGCCGGGTGGACGACGACGTCTCCTCCCGGAGACCGACGCTCCCCGGCCTTCGCTACCGCCTGCCCCCCGCCCCGGACCGGCTGTTCCCGGACGCGCTGGACGAGGCGGGCACCGAGGCCCTTCTCCGGTCCTCGCCGGCGGACGCCGGGCTCGCGGACACCTTCGTCCGGGCCTCCGCGGGCCTCTCTCCCCTCCTGTGGCGGGAACTGTGCGCCCGCGCCTACGGCGATCCGGAGATCACGGTCCGCGAAGCGCTCTCCCGGGACGGCGCCGCCGTCGCTCCGGTCCTCCGGGACCTTCTCGCCGACGCCCGGGAGGGCCGTCTGACCCCCACCATGATCCTGGAGGGGGACGTACCCGCCGACTATACGGTCTTCCCGCTGGTCCAGTACGGCGGTCTCCGTACGTACCGCGTCTTCGATTCGTTCTCCGCGCTCCTGGATGACTTCTACGTCAGCAGGGACTTCAAGGAGCGGATGCGCCAGCGCTCCGCCTCCCTCACCCGCCTTGTGAAGACCGCTAGGGACCGCACGGCCCGGCGTCTCGCCGCCCAGCGGGAGGATCTTCTGCGCACGGAGACCCGGGAAGAGAAGCGCGTCTGCGGCGATCTTATCACCGCGAACCTCTGGCGGATGGAGCGTGGGATGCGGGAGATCCGGGTGGAGGACTTCTACGCCGAGGGCGCCCCGGAGCGGACGATCCCTCTGGATCCCCGGAAGACGCCGCAACAGAACGCCGCCGCGTACTACAGGGAGTACACCAAGGCGAAGAACGCCGCCGCCGTCCTCGCGGGGCTCATCGAAGCCGGCGAGGCGGAGAAAACGTATCTGGAGAGCGTCCTGGACGAACTGGACCGGGCTGCCGGGGAGCGGGATCTCCAGGAGATCCGCGCCGAACTCGTCGCCGCGGGATACGAGAAGCCCAGGAAGGGCGAAAAACAGAAAAGCGCCGGGGCCGCGCCCCTGCGCTTCCGCACCAGCACCGGATACCTCGTCCGGGTCGGCCGCTCCAACGTGCAGAACGACTGCCTCACCCTGAAGGAGTCCTCCAAAACGGACCTCTGGCTCCACGTCAAAGGGATCCACGGCTCCCACGTGGTGGTGTCCCTGGAGGGACATGCGGCGGATGAGACGACGCTCATGGAAGCGGCGTCCCTCGCCGCCCTCTACAGCCAGGGCAGGGAAGCCTCCTCCGTCCCCGTGGACTACGCCCTGGTGCGGCATGTGAAGAAGCCAGCCGGAGCGAAGCCCGGCATGGTGATCTATACGGACTACAAGACGGTCTCCGCCCGGCCGGATCCTGCTCTCGCCGAGACGCTCAGGGAGAAGTGACCTCCAGCCCCGTGCGGCACCACTGCCGGATGCAGCAGTCCGCGCACCGCGGGCTCCTGGCGGAACACACCGCCCGGCCGTGCATCACCATCCGGTGGCAGAAGTCGTTGGACTTCTCCGGGGGCAGGATCTTCCGCAGGGCCGCCTCGATCTTCTCCGGCTCCTTCCGGTCCGTGAGCCCGATGCGGTTCGTCAGCCGGATGCAGTGGGTGTCCACCACCACGGAGCCCGGCACGTGATACACGTCCCCGAGGATGAGGTTCGCGCTCTTCCGGCCCACGCCGGGCAGGCGCAGAAGGTCCTCCATGTTGTCCGGGATCCGGCCGCCGAATTCCCCGACCACCATCCGCGCCGCTCCCACGATATCCCGTGCCTTCCCGTGATAGAAGCCGCACGGCCGGATATAGGGCTCCACGTCCTCCGGCTCCGCCTTCGCCATGGCTTCGGCGTCCGGATAGGCTGCAAAGAGCGCCGGGGTCACTTCGTTGACCCTGGCGTCCGTGCATTGTGCCGCGAGGCGCACGCCCACCAGAAGCTCATAGGCCTCCCGGTGGTCCAGGGTGCACTCCGCCATGGGGTACTCCCGCTCCAGCGCCTCCACGATCTCGCTCACGTGTTCTCTCGGATCCATCTTCCCGCCTCCGTCCGGTATTGCACTCTGCTGAAAGCATACCAGTTCCCGGCATGTTTGTCCACCATTCCGACGTTTTTTCCCCTTCCCTGTTGAATCCCCCGGAATTTGGTTGTATACTCTAATGTAGCAAATTATTTGCGGCATTTCATCAGCAGGAGGTATCCCATGGTCCGAGAACTTATGAAGTTCCTCTCAGAATGCGACCCCGAAGTGGGGTCCATCGTGGAGGAGGAATGCGCCCGTCAGCGCCGGAACATCGAGCTGATCGCCTCGGAGAACGTCGTCAGCGAAGCCGTCCTGGCCGCTGCCGGCAGCGTGCTCACGAACAAATACGCCGAGGGATACCCCGGCCACCGGTACTACGGCGGCTGCGAGGTGGTGGACAAGGTGGAGCTCCTCGCCATCGAGCGGGCGAAGGCCCTCTTTGGCGCCGAGTACGTCAACGTCCAGCCCCACTCCGGCGCGCAGGCGAACTTCGCCGCGTACGTGGCACTGTGCAAGCCGGGCGACACCGTCATGGGCATGGATCTCCACTGCGGCGGCCACCTGACCCACGGGAGCCGCGCGAATTTCAGCGGGCGGTACTACAACTCCATCTCCTACGGTCTGGACCGGGAGACCGGCCGCATCGATTACGACCAGGCGGAGGCCCTTGCCATGGAGTACCGGCCCCGCATGATCATCGCCGGCGCCTCCGCGTATCCCAGGATCATCGACTTCGAGCGCTTCCGCCGCATCGCCGACGCCTGCGGCGCGTATCTCGTGGTGGACATCGCCCACATCGCCGGCCTCGTGGCCGCGGGATGCCATCCCTCCCCCCTGCCCTGGGCGGACGTGGTGACCTCCACGACCCACAAGACCCTCCGGGGCCCCCGGGGCGGCATGCTCCTCTCCAACAACCCGGACCTCTTCAAGGCGCTCAACAGCGCCATCTTCCCCGGCTCCCAGGGCGGCCCGCTCCTGCACATCATCGCGGCGAAGGCGGTGGCGCTGGGCGAGGCCCTCAAGCCGGAATTCAAGGACTACCAGCGGCAGATCGTGAAGAACGCCGTTGCCCTGGCGGACGAGCTGCTGAAGCTGGGGTTCCGTCTCGTCTCCGGCGGCACGGACAACCACCTGATGCTCGCGGACCTGCGCCCCTTCCACGTCACGGGCCTGGAAATGGAGCAGCGGCTGGACTCCGTCTGCATCACCGCCAACAAGAACATGATCCCCGACGACCCGGAGAAGCCCTCCGTCGCCAGCGGGCTGCGTCTGGGCTCCCCCGCCGTCACCGCCCGGGGCTTTACGGAAGACGACATGCGGAAAGTCGCGGACCTCATCTACCGCGTGGCCTCGGACTACGAGGGCCAGCGGGATTCCGTCAGCGCCGAGGCGCAGGCCCTCTGCGCCCGCTATCCCATCTACTGATTCCGATCCGCCGTTCCGTCCGATGAGGCGGAGGAAAAGGAGACGTCATGTACCGACCGCTTGCCGATGAGATCCGTCCGCGCACGCTGGACGAGGTGGTGGGCCAGGAGCACATCCTGGGCCCCGGCGGTCTTCTGCGCCGCATCATCGACAGCGGGAACGTGCCGAATCTGATCTT
>JAEEGL016857807.1_pt1 | contig 19050 bp, 15 predicted proteins | sample 9134231 | NCBI WGS metagenome assembly JAEEGL01 (sample SAMN16246548, study PRJNA631951) | gut metagenome | biome: gut microbiome; feature: rumen; material: fiber-attached | host: Bos | place: Iran: Karaj | collected 2018-10 | reverse complement strand
GGAAAAAGCAACGGAAGAGGCTCCGTTGACTTGGTGCCAAGGTGAGGGCATGATGCTCCCTGCCTTCGAAGCCGCTATGTCCGGCAAAGAGGTAGGCGACAATTTCGATTTCGTGCTCAAAGCCGCTGACGCCTACGGCGAGTATATCCAGGAAGGTCTCATGGACCTGCCCAAGAAAATGTTCTTCAACGGCGACGGCGAGTTCGACGAAGAGCGCGTGTATGTAGGTGCTGTCGTACCGATGAACACCGTGGACGGACAAGTAGTCAAAGCGCAGGTGTGCGAGATCACGGACGAACAAGTGACAATCGACCTGAATCATCCTTACGCCGGTGAGGACCTGCATTTCCAAGGAAAGATCATCGCTATCCGCGACGTGACGGAAGGCGAACTGAAAGCCATCCGCAACCCGCGACACGGCTGCGGAGGCTGCGGCGGAGGATGCAGCAAGAAGAAAGGCGAAGGTTGCGAAGGATGCGGCGACTGCGGCGAAGGCGGATGCGGAGGATGCTAATAACCCCAACTTACTCCCGTCATTCTCCCGAAACACCCCCGACCCGCTTCTCTCTCGTTAGTGTCTCGTTAGTCTGATTTGGACATGTAACATACATAAACAAACTAAAACAACATACATAAACTATGGCAAATATTGTAGCGATAGTGGGTCGTCCCAATGTAGGGAAATCGACCCTGTTTAACCGCCTGACGGGAACACGGAGGGCGATAGTGATGAATACCGCCGGTACAACCCGTGACCGCCAGTACGGCAAAGCCGAATGGTGCGGAAGGGAGTTCTCGGTGATAGACACCGGAGGATGGGTTGTCAACAGCGACGACACTTTCGAGAGCGAGATCAACCGGCAAGTGGACCTCGCTATCCGCGAAGCGGACGTAGTGATGCTGGTTGTCGATGTGAACGAAGGGGTGACCCAGTTCGACATGGAGGTGGCGCATCTGCTACGGCAGGCAAAGAAACCTACCGTCCTATGCGTCAACAAAGTAGATACGTTCGAGAGCCAGTACGGCGCAGCGGAGTTCTACAAACTCGGCTTGGGCGAACCGTTCATCCTCTCCGCCGAGAACGGTCTGGGAACGGGTGATCTCCTGGACGAGGTAGTGAGCCGTTTCCGCAAAGAGGACAACAGCGACGAGGCACTCGAAGACCTGCCGCGGTTCGCTATCGTAGGACGGCCTAACGCCGGCAAATCCAGCATCTTGAACGCCTTCATCGGAGAAGAGCGGACGATAGTAACCGACATCCCCGGCACGACACGGGACTCTATCTACATCCGGTATAACAAGTTCGGCAAGGATTTCTACCTCGTTGATACCGCCGGTATCCGCAAGAAAGCCAAAGTGACGGAAGACATGGAGTATTACTCCGTCGTACGCTCCATCCGCGCGATAGAGAACAGCGACGTGTGTATCCTCATGATTGACGCCACACGCGGCATTGAGGCACAGGATCTGAATATCTATTCGCTGATTCAGAAGAACAAGAAAGGACTGGTCGTTTGTATCAACAAATGGGATCTGGTGGAGAGCAAGACTAACGCTGACATCAAGGCATACGAGTCCGCTATCCGCGAACGTATCGCGCCTTTCACGGATTTCCCCATCATCTTTACCTCCGCCGTAACCAAACAGAGGATCTTCAAGGTGGTGGAGACCGCGATACATGTCTATGAGAACAAGAACAAGAAAGTGCCGACAGCACAACTGAACGAGAAGTTCCTGCCGCTCATCGAGAACTACCCGCCCCCCGCATGGAAAGGCAAGTACATCAAAATCAAATACTGTACCCAGTTGCCGAACACGCAGATACCGACGTTTGTGTTCTTCGCCAACCTGCCGCAGTACGTCAAAGAGCCTTACCGCCGTTTCCTGGAGAACAAACTGCGCGAGTGGTGGGATTTTAGCGGCACGCCGGTACAACTGTTTATACGGGCGAAGTAGGAAGCAATCAGCCGTCAGCAATCAGCCGTCAGAGGTCAGATATTAAGAAAAAGTATAACTTTTTACTTAAATGCTTGCGTATGTCAAAAAAAAGTAGTACCTTTGCGCGCTTTTTGGTATGAAAATAATAGGCTTTGTATATAATAATCGAAAGACGAAAGACGACAGCGAGTGGGAGATGGTGCTGAAAGGCGACAGTTGCCTGCTCAACGGAAGAAAGCCATTTTTCCTGCCGGAAGGAGCCACGGAGATAGGAGCTACGGAATGTCTCATCCTCCGCGTCAGCCGGCTTGGCAAAGGGATTGCCTCGCGTTTTGCAGACAGATACTACGACGCAACGGCGCCCGGAGTGGATTTTACCGACCTCGCCGCGCTGCGTGAAGCACAAGAAGCAGGCAAGCCCTGGACACAGGCTATCGCGTTCGACTACAGCCTCGCGATAGGAGAAATGGTGGAAAGCCGTCAGCTATCAGCCGTCAGCCATCAGATGTCAGAATATGTTCTTTCGCCCGAAGAAGCGATAGCGGAGGCAAGCAAGACCATGACCATCCGGCAAGGGGACTTGATTTATATCCAGAGAAAACAAACTCCGCGGCTCGTCCAAAAAGAAGAAGTCATCCGCATGGAGACCAACGGGGAGGAAAAACTCTATTGCAAGATAAAATGAGAAAACTGATCACAATATTGTTAACGCTGCTGTGCCTGCCCTTGACGGCGGGTGTTCACTCATACACCGGACGCTCGGTATTGGCGGACGGGCACTGGGTGAAGATACGCGTGAGCGAGAGCGGCGTGTGCCGGATGAGTTTTGACGAACTGCGCAAAGCGGGTATCGACCCTGCACAAGTGCAAGTGTACGGCTACGGCGGCGCACAGAAAGCACAGAACTTCACCCTGCCGAACATAGACGACCTGCCGCCTGTGCCGGTTTACAAAGGAGAGGATTTCATCCTTTTCTATGCTCAGGGACCGATCAGTTGGCAATATAACGGCAGCCGTTTTGTACACACCCGGAACACCTATTCCAACTACGGCTATTATTTCCTGACGGACAGCCGTGAGCCGTCGGCAATCAGCCATCAGCCGTCAGCGACAAGCGGCACTCCGACGGATGTTACCACCTATTCTCTTTATCAGGTTATCAACAACGACTCCGTTAACCTGATAGACCGTACCGGTGTCTCCGGCGCAGGACGTACTTTCTACGGCGAGCAATTCCTGGTGAACAGACCGCGCACGTTCTTCTTCAACACGCCCAATGCCACCGCCAACGGAAGCAGCACGGTGTATATAGACCTGGCGGCGAACGCGCCGACATCCTCCCAGTTCACCGCTACGATCAACGGAACGACCACCAAGAGCGTGTCTATCTCCTCCATACCCGATCATTACACCTTCGGCCGCGCAGGTACGATCAGTGCTACATGTCCTTCTGCCGCCGGCAGACAACAAGTCCAGCTGCAACTGCAATGCGGCACCGCCAGCGCTTTAGGATGGCTCAACTATATCGAGATAACCACCGTAAGCGACCTTGTCATGACCGGTGATTACATGCCCGTGCGGACGACGAAGAACTACAAGAGCGCCACTCCGGTGCGATTCCATCTCTCGAACGCAACGGCGGACATTCATATCTGGGACGTAACAGATCTCAGTGCGATACATGAGGTGGAATACACGCTCTCCGGCTCCGAAGCAGTATGGACAGGCACACAAGCCGACGGCATCCATGAATACATCGCCTTCAACCCCAACGGATCACGGTTCGTCAAAGCAGAGACGGTAGGCGATATAAGCAACCAGGACCTGCACGCGCTGAGCGACATTGACTATGTGATCATTTGTCCGGAAGGATACGAGGATGTCTCAAAGGATCTGGCACGCGCCCACGAGGAGAAAGAGAGTATCACATGGGCGGTAGTGACCGACCAACAGGTGTATAACGAGTTCTCCTCCGGTACACCCGATGCCTCCGCTTACCGGTGGCTGATGAAGATGCTGTACGACCGAGCGAAAAACGGCACGGGACAGCAACCAAGATGGCTCCTGCTCATGGGGCACGGATCGTTTGACAACAGAGACCTGCTCAGGAACACATCCGGTTCGAAGCTGCTTCTCACCTATCAGGCGGAGAACTCATTGAACGAAGTGAATGCTTATGCCACCGATGACTATTTCGGATGGCTGGACGATAATGACTGTATTGACTCATACGGCAACTGGAACGCCAGCATGGGCAAGATGGATATAGGCGTAGGACGGTTGCCGTTCGAGAGCCATGCAGAGGCGCGCACGACAGTGGACAAACTGATACGGTACATCCGCAACGAACAGACAGGCAAATGGAAAAACAGACTGGTCTATCTGGCGGACGACGGCGAGAACGGGATGCACACAAGGACAGCCGAAGAGAGCGCGGAAAGAGTACGGAAGAAGAATCCCGATTTTGTAGTACATAAGATTTTCCTGGATGCCTATCCGCAGGAGGTGAACGCCAGCGGCGAGAGTTACCCGTTGGCACAGAACCGTGTGCTGAACATTCTACGGGAAGGAGCACTCCTCTTCGATTATTCCGGTCACGGAGGCTATAACGCTATTACCAACGAATCGATCCTGAACCTCAAAAATATCGAAAGCATGTCGAATAAGAACCAAGCTTTCTGGATGTTCTATACCTGCAATTTTGCCCAGTGCGACGGCGGCAAACGGAGTGCAGCGGAGTCAGCTGTATTGAACCCCAAAGGCGGCGCGATCGGTATTCTATCCGCCACCCGCACGGTCTATGCAACCCAGAACACCGACCTGAACCGCTCTGTATGCGACACCCTCTTCGGACACTCGGACGTCTTCCATTATGACATGACAATTGGCGAGGCTGTTGCTATCGGCAAGAACACCTGTAAATCCGAGGACGAGAACAGACTGGCATACGTGCTGCTCGGCGACCCTGCCATGAGGCTGAACTACCCGACGGATTACCAAGTAGAAACCACCACCAAAATAGACACCCTCAATGCGTTGAGCGTACAGCATGTAGAAGGCAGAATCATAGACGAGGACAAGACCCTGGTGAGCGATTTCAACGGCAAAGTGGATATTACGGTGTACGACAAGATGCAGTCTATCCCCACGCGCGACAATGATAATGTGGGAGGCGAACCCCAAGTGGTAGCCTACAACGACTATCCCAATACCATTTTCTCCGGCTCTACGGAGGTGCAGGACGGTCTGTTCAACTATACGTTCATGGTACCGAAAGACATCCGGTACAACTACGGAAACGGACGTATTGTGTATTATGCAAAGACCGCCGACAGTCTGGAGACAGCAGAAGCGGTGGGACACTATGAGGACTTCGTAGTAGGCGGTTCGAACAGTATCGTTCTGGCAGACACGGCAGGTCCCCGGATGCGTCTTTATCTCAATACGCCTGCTTTCACGGACGGAGGCAAGACCTACTCCACCCCGCGTTTCTTCGCCGAACTGGAGGATGAGCACGGAATCAACACGGCAGGAGCAGGTATCGGTCACGACCTGATGCTGATTGTGGACAACGATCCCAAACAGATATACACGCTCAATGAGTATTTCACGGCGCAGAACAACAGCTATCAGGCAGGACAGGTAAGTTATCTGATGGAGGCGCTGCCGGACGGTCCGCACAGCCTCACCTTCCGGGCATGGGATCTGCTGAACAACAGTACGACACAGAGCCTGAACTTCATCGTCCAGGCAGGTATCGATCCGTCGATATACTCTGTAACAACCTATCCGAACCCTATTCGTGCTGCCGGCGTACTGACACTGGCTGTCAACTACGACCAGCCGGACGAACTGCTGCAGACCGAGATATACATGTTCGACATCAACGGACAAATGGTGTATAGCCATAAACAGGACAACCCCGATGCTGTAGCAATCAATCTGCCTTCCCTCGGTTTAAAACCGGGCATATATGTATATCAAGTTAAAATCAAATCCTCATCCGGCAAGTATAGTACCACCGCCGGGAAAATAATTATTTTATAGCCTATGAAGCATATCGCATGAATTGTAAGAAAACGAAAATTACTAACACAAACAACATACATTAAAAGATGAAAAAAATTCTTATTTCTCTCGCAGCACTGACGCTTTCCTTATCACTGAGCGCTCAGGCTGAACCGACACCGAACCCTGTTATCACTTCCATGCCGTCGCTATCTATTGCACCGGATGCACGTGCCGCCGGTCTGGGTGACGTAGGTGTGGCTACAGAAGCGGATTTTAACTCGCAGTATTGGAACCCCGCCAAGTATGCGTACATGTACTCGAAAGGCGGTATCACTGCGAACTACACCCCGTGGTTGCGTAAACTGGTAGGTGACATCGACTTGGCTTACCTCGCCGGTTTCTACAACTTTGGCGACCTCGGCGGCGGTATTGGTGCCAGCTTCACGTATTTCTCAATGGGCGATGTGGCTCTGACCGACCTGAACGGTACCAAACTGCAGGACGTACGTCCGAACGAATGGGCTCTGGATCTCAGTTATTTCCGCAAACTGCATGAGTATGTTTCTATGTCCGTTGCTGTTCGTTTCCTCTATTCGGACCTGAACAACGGCTACAACAGTTCTATCGGCGGCGGCACGGAAATGCACCCGGCATGGTCTATGGCAGCAGACATCGGTCTGTACTACCGCCAACCGATTGAGTTGCCGATGGGCGAGAGCCATTTCTCACTCGGTTTCACGCTGAAGAACCTCGGTGGTAAGATGAACTACGCTGACGACGGTAGCAGCAACTTCATCCCGTCCAGCATGAACATCGGTGTCGGCTACGAACTCCCGTGCGACAAGTACAACTTCCTAACCTTCAACCTGGAGGCAAACAAGATGCTCGTTCCTACCCGCCGGTCCAAATACACCGCAGGTTTCGATGCCAACGACGAAACGACCTGGCTGATGAACCAGACAGACTACTCTGCGCTGAACCCTGCTCGCGGATGGCTGATGTCTTTTGCTGACGCACCGACAGGACTGAAAGAGGAGTTTGACGAGGTTCGTTGGGGTGCCGGTATCGAGTACTCCTACAACAAGCAGTTCTTTGCACGCGTAGGTTACAGCTACGAGAACATATGGAAAGGAAACCGCAATGTGATCACCTTCGGTGCCGGATTCCACCTCTCCATCGTTTCGCTGGATGTTTCGTACTGCGTAGGTCTGGCTTCGTCCAACCCGCTTGATCAGACCATGCGTTTCACGCTCGGATTTGACCTGGCAGGAATCAAAGACCTGGTGAACAACAGAAAGAAATAATGTTCCGAATAGGCTTTGGATATGATGTACATCAGTTTTCCCCTAACCGCAAATTGTGGTTAGGGGGAATTGAAGTACCGTACGAGCAAGGGTTGCTCGGCCATTCGGATGCCGATGTAGTGATTCATGCTTTATGCGACGCGTTGCTTGGCGCTGCAGCAATGCGCGACATCGGATACCATTTCCCGGACACCAAAGGCAATGAGTTCGAAGGGATTGACTCCAAGATTCTCTTACGCCGCGTGATGGCAATGCTCCGCGAAGCAGGACACGAACTCGGCAACTGCGACATCACCATCTGCGCCCAGGCACCCAAACTGAATCCGTATATCGAGGCTATGCAGGGTTGTCTGGCAGAAGTGATGGGAGTAGAGCCGAACCAAGTGAGTCTCAAAGCAACGACGACCGAACATCTGGGTTTCGTAGGCCGTAAAGAAGGAATAGCAGCATATGCAGTGGTGCTCATTATTTGATGGTTTGAAGGTTTGAAAAGTTTATTTTTAACCATATCGCTCTCGTTGCTTTCCGATCTCTTCCAACTCGGAGGGACACCGCATGTCGTCTATCAAGACAGCGTTTATGAACGCGTAGTGTTGACGGACAGTACTTCATTAGAGGTCTATCGCGGGGATTCGATCCTCGTTGTCTTCACAGCCTGTGCGCCGCAGTGTTCTTCGTGCGCGCGCATATATAATAAGGAGTGGCAGCTGATTAAGACTGTCACCCCGCCCTTCATTTCCGTCTTTCCGCTTGCTACTATTGAGAATGGCAAGATCATATGGAAAGACAACGACTCCTGGGAATACTAAGAATATTCTAAGATTTTAGATTTCAGAACTATAGGCTAAAGCGTATAACTTTAGCTGTTTGAGCATTGCTGCCACACCATTTGAACGCGTGGGGCTAAGGTGCTCGCGCAGACCTATACGATCAATGAAATAAAGGTCCGCCGATAATACCTCACGGGGTGTATGACCGCTCAACACATGAATGAGCAGTGCCACCATGCCTTTTACCAACTGGGCATCCGAATCACCGTTTATAATCATCTTCCCATCTTCCATCCGGACAGTAAACCATACCGGAGACTGACATCCGTCAATCAGGTTCCGGCTGTTTCTATCGGCGTCCGGGAAAGGATGATTATTCAGTTCTTTCGCATAATCTATTATCAGCTGATAGCGATCGATCCAGTCATCGAATGCCTCAAACTCCTCTATTATTCCGTCTTGTAGTTCGTTGATACTCATCTCTTTATAAATTCATATAGTTCTTCTGCAATTCGTTCGTCGGATTGCTCGTCGCATATATCCACATCCAAAATGTGATTCGCTTTGGCATAGAATGGCTCACGTGCCTCGAGTTGCGGAGCGATGAAAGCCAATAATTCTTCCTCCGTGCGCCCCTGCAACACCGGTCTGTCACTGAGGTCTGTCAGCGCAAGCCTTTTCGCCAGATGCTCCGGTCTCCAGCGTATATAGATACTGGTGCCTAACTCGCGCAGACACTCCATATTGTCCTCCCAGCACGGATAGCCGCCTCCGGTAGCATAGATGATCTTGTCAAATGGTATTTGGTCTGCCAGATCCTCAACTACATATTTCTCTTTCTTGCGGAATTCCTCTATGCCCAACGTCCGGATATAATCTGCCGTTGAGAGCCCGTGTAGCTCCTTGAACGCATCGTCCAGATCGACAAAATGCCAGCCGAGTTTCTCAGCCAGCAGCCGTCCGGCAGTCGTCTTGCCGGCACCCATATAACCTACCAAATAGATGGGAAGTGTCATTCCTTTATCACCCCGTTATCGAAAAACAGTTTCCTGCCCGGATAAGACTCCGGCCAATGAGGGTTGTGCGTGGACATCAGCACCGTAATACCCGCCTGCGAGATAGAATAAAGCAGATCCATGATCTCACGGCCGGTTTCCGTATCGAGGTTTCCTGTCGGCTCGTCAGCAAGGATCATTTCCGGAGAATTAAGCAATGCTCGAGCTATCACGACACGCTGCTGTTCTCCTCCTGAAAGTTCATAAGGCTTCTTGTAAGCCTTGGTCTCCATTCCTACTTGCTCCAGCACCTCCCGCACATGATTTTTCATGAGCGTTTTGTCTTTCCAGCCCGTTGCGCGGAGAACGAAAAGCAGGTTCTCTTCCACAGACCGGTCCGTCAGCAGTTTATAATCCTGGAAAATAATACCTAACCGCCTACGCAGGTAAGGCAGTTTGCGGCGGCGGATTTTTGTCATGTCATACTCCAGCACTTGCGCTTCGCCGGATGTCACCGGCAAGGCTCCGTATATAGTTTTCATCAACGACGACTTACCGCTGCCTACTTTGCCCAGCAGATAAATCATCTCGCCGCTCTGTACCTGTAGGTTCACGTCATGCAGCACAATCTGGTCTGCCTGACGGATCTCTACTCCTTTATAATTGATTAATTCTGCCATTAATCCTCATTCTCCAGTTGTTGCTCTACCTCCGCTAAACGCGCTTTCAACTCCTCTATCTTCTTGAGCATGTCATTCACAATCTTGTTGGCTGTCTTGGATTTGCCGGTAAAGAAGAGTATGTTGTTCTCCGCCGTTTTTATCTCCTGCTGCAGTCTCTCGCGCAGTTTGTGCAGGTTGTTGCCTCCCGTAGCCATCAGCCGTTCAGCACGCTGCTTACGGCGTTCCTCACGCTCCTGTTCGCGCGCTGCCTGACGCTCGAGATACTCTTTATGGCGTTGTTCGCGAAGTTTGCGACGCTCACGGAGTTCGAGGAAGAACTCTTTCTTGGTAGCAAAGAAACGGTCGCATTCCGCACGATAAGTTTCGTAGATAGACTGGTTGTGTTTCTTCGGAGCAAAGCCGATCGTGCGCCACTCGTTTTGAAGGGACTGCACTTTCAGGGTCAGTTCTTCCCATTGTTTGGCGTTCATCGGTTCCCCGTTGATGATAGGTTCGTTGATTGCTTTCAGTTGGTCGATAATAGCCTGCTTACGAGCCAGATTCTCCTGCTCTTTCCGGTGTAGCTCGTCGAAATAAGCCTGATGTTTCTTATTGATGACGGTGGATGCCGCTTTGAAACGCTCCCATAACTGCTCGCGCAACTCTCTGGCTACCGGACCTATCTCCGCCCACTCGTCATGCAGCTGCTGCAACATGCGGCTGGCCTCGACAATATTCTCATTGCTCTGCAATTTCTCTGCGGCTTCGCACAAGAGAGTCTTAAGTTCCAGATTCTTCTTGAAATCCAGATCCCGCAACTCGATATTGATCTTCACCAGGTCATAGAACTGCTCTTGGTATTGCTGGTATGCCTTGCGGATCTCCTGGGTATGAGTTACAGGAACAGCCCCTATTTTCTTCCATTCAGCCTGCAACTCGCGCATGCGCTGGAGATTAGCCATCACACCGTCAGCCGTTGCGCCCTCCACCAACGCTTTCATCTCGTCCAGAATAGCCTGTTTCCGAGCCAGATTATCCTCCTGCTCCTTATTCTGAGCCGCCGTCACCTCGGCGCGACGGGCTTTATAATCCGATAGCAGAGCCTTGAATTCCTCTTCCTCCCGGGACGCCTCCTCGGCGATCTCGCTTACCTCTTCACAGGAATAAAAACGCGTTTTAAGGTGCTCCACCTGATCCTTGATTGCAGTGATCTCATCTGCTTCCAGTAGCTGCTTCAGCTCGTCAATAATGTTTTGTCTTGTACTTGCCATAGATAGATTTATTTAATCGCAAAACCTTTGCGCCTGCAAAGGTACTGCTTTTTTTTGACATATGCAAGCGTTTTAGCGAAAAAAAATATCTAAAATTCTTGCATATGTGCATTTTTTGTTGTACCTTTGCAGCCAAATTAGTGTCTTATGAAAGTACGTGAGAAAATAGACGGGTTGCGCCGACTGATGGCGTCGAACGGATTAGCGGCTTACGTGGTGCCGGGCAATGACCCGCACGCAAGCGAGTATATGGCTTCGCACTGGTTCGAGATGCAGTGGATCTCGGGCTTTAACGGAGAAGCCGGAACAGTAGTGGTTACAATGGACCGCGCTTTGCTATGGACGGACAGCAGGTACTATCTGCAGGCCGGCATCGAGTTGCAGGATTCGGGCATTGAACTCATGCGCGAGAGCGATATTGACTGCCCATCTGTGATAGACTGGCTGAGCGAGAACATAGACGGAGTGGTCGGCGTTAATCCCGAGATGTTCTCGGTCAATAGTTTCCGCGAGTTCCGGTCGGAATTGAAATCAATCGACCTCATCAAGCCGCTTTGGACGGAGGACAGACCTTCTATACCGCAGGACAAACTGTATCCTTATTCTGCCGATTTCGCGGGGGAGAGTGTAGAGAGCAAGCTGGCGAGAATGCGCGAGAAAGTTTTCAAAACCTCTTCGGCGGGCGCCGCTTCAACGGGAGAACACTCCGGGGCACTCATCATCAGCGCCTTGGACGAGATAGCATGGCTGCTTAACATCCGCGGAAACGACGTGGAGTTCAACCCGGTTGTGATCAGTTATGTTGTACTGGAGAAAGATAAATGCACGCTGTTCGTGGATGCGGCAAAGATTGACTCTCCTGCCCGTAATTATCTGGATTTCAATAATATCGACATCCGTCCCTACGAAGCGGTGTTCGAGTATATTCATGGTCTGCGAGGCACGGTCTTTTACGATGGTGCACGCGTGAACGAAGCTCTGTACGAAGCTATCCCAGAGGCATGTAAAAAAGTGCACCTCACCTCTCCTATCCTGATTGACAAGGCGAAAAAGAACGCAGTGGAACTGGAGGGCGAACGTATCGCCATGCGGCAGGATGCTGTGGCGCTTACCCGGTTCTTCAAATGGCTGGAAGAGGAAGCTTTTGCGGAGGGCAAGACACGGACGGAATGGGAACTGATGGAGAAATTGCATGAATTCCGAGCCATGGGAGAGAATTTTGTGGAAGAATCTTTCGGTACGATTGCAGGATACCGGGGAAATGGAGCGATTGTGCACTATGCGGCTACGCCGGATAAATGTGCGGTGGTCAAGCCGGAAGGCATGCTCCTCCTCGATTCAGGAGGACAATATCTGGATGGCACTACGGATATCACCCGTACCGTATGGCTGGGAGGACGAATACCGCAGCAAGCCAAACTGGACTACACCTATGTACTGAAGGGACACATCGCGCTGGCACGTGCCCGTTTCCCACGCGGTACCAGAGGAAACCAATTGGACGCATTCGCAAAACAATACATGTGGGAAGCCGGAATTACTTTCGGTCATGGCACAGGACATGGCGTAGGACATTTCCTCTGCTGCCACGAGGGACCGCAGAACGTACGTACAGACAACAACCCCACGCCGCTCGAGATCGGACATATCGTCTCGGACGAACCGGGCATCTACCGCACAGACAAATGGGGTATCCGGACGGAAAACCTAATCACGGTCATTCCTGCCGGACAGACCAAGGCCGCCACGACGGAGGACGAATGGCTCGCTTTTGAGACGCTAACACTCTGTTTCTACGACACAAGTCTGATCGAGATGAGCCTGATGACTGAAGACGAGATAGACTGGATCAATGCGTACCACGTACGCGTCTATAAAGAGGTTGCGCCGCTCCTCAACGACGAAGAAAAAGCATACCTCGCTTACAAATGTCAGGCAATTGAGATTTAAAACTCACAATAACTATTATTAACAATTTAAATTTTTACCATTATGAAAGCAGATCTTATTAACGCATGGTTGTACAACGAGGGTTACAAACACGAGACCGATTCCGACGGAGATGTACATTTCCGCTACAACGGCAAGCACATCTATTTCACGCCGGATGAGGACGACACCTATTTCCGTCTGATCATGCCGAATATCTACGAGTTGGAAGACAACCGCGTAAAGGTGCTGGAGGCATGTAATACCATCACCCGTGATTATAAAGTAGTAAAAGCATATCTGGTAAAGGACCGTCTTTGGCTGTCTATCGAGATGTTTGTGGATTCAACTCCGGAGGTCGGTGATTTCTTCGAGCGTTGCTGCCGCATACTGATCTCGGCGTACGAGGACACGGCAAAAGAAATTTTTGGTGAATAATAACTATGGCAGCACTTTCACAATCGGATAAAATTGGCGGATATACCGTCCAAAGCCTCATAAAAGCCAACCACTACACGGAGACTTATCGTGTGGTGGATAGCGATAGCCGGCCGTTCTTCCTCAAACTGTTCATTCTCAACAACCTTCCGGCAAAATTAATGAACCCGGAGACGAAGTGTGTACGGGAAATTGAATACTGCCGCCAACTGAAGCACCGGAATATCGTCAGTTATGTCAACGATGGGGCGTTGGACAAAGAGAGCGGTTCTTACCAATACTACCTGACGGATTATTTTGCAGGTGCGGTATTGGCGGACAGACTGCATACTCAAGGAACGATGAGCGAGGAGGAGGCTCTGCGGACCTTCCGTGCCATACTCGCCGGCTTGCAGTACATGCATGCTCAGGCTACGCCGATATGCCATAATGATATCACACCGGCGAATATCGTTTTAAACGATGCCATGGATGGAGAAGCCGTAATCATTGACCTCGGACATACCAGCACTCCTTGCGCCGGCATAGCCGAGTTCGACACCAACGATCTGGACGTGCTCTACCACGCCAAAGAGACCATGGTAGGGATCTTCGATCAGCAAACGGATATTTTCTCCGCCTGCGCGGTGCTCTATGCGATGCTGACAGGCGTGGCTCCTTGGCAACTGGACGTTGCGAGCGAAGGCGACTACAAAGAGCGGTTCAAGGCGATGTGGCAGTTCCGCCAAACGCATCCACTGGAGATGCCGGAAGGAGTCAGTGCCAAAATAAAAGCCATCCTATCCGAAGGACTGGCGCTCAAGTCTTCCGACCGGTTCAAAAATATCAATGACATCCTTGCCATCGTGGACGACAAACAGCCCGCCGGAGGCGAGCAAGGCGGCAAACGCACCGACGCCGGCAGTAGTTCGATGGGCGACGGCGGCAAGCGCGAAGGATCAGCGGACGGAGACGACGATCTGCCGATCGAGATCCGCAAAGGAGGCGGAAACGGCTTTGCCGACATCGCCGGAATGCAGGAATTGAAAGACTATCTGACGCAGAAAGTGATCTTCATGATCCAGAACAAGGAACTGGCAGAGCAATACCGTATCACTCCTCCGAACGGCATGTTGTTGTACGGCCCTCCGGGGTGCGGAAAGACCTTCTTTGCAGAGAAATTTGCGGAAGAAACCAATTTCAATTTCATGCTGGTCAAATCGTCCGATATTGGCAGCAGCCTGGTGCATGGAACGGAAGCAAAGATCCAGAAACTGTTTGCGAAAGCGGAGAAAAACAGTCCTATCGTCATTTGCTTCGATGAGTTTGATGCCTTGGTTCCTGTGCGCGGAGCACATGGCAGCGAGTATCAGTCAGGAGAAGTGAATGAGTTCCTTGCGCAAATGAACAACTGCGCAAAGAAAGGTATCTTCATCATTGCTACCAGCAACCGGCCGGACAAGATCGACCCTGCAATCCTGCGTACAGGACGTATCGACAAGCAGGTCTTTGTGCCGCTGCCCGATCTGGAGGCACGCAAAGAGATGTTTAAGATGTATCTGGCCAAACGTCCTACTTCGGAGGATATCAATATAGATGAATATGCGGCTAAAACAGAAGGGTATATCGCTTCGGATATCGCCTTTATCGTCAATGATGCAGCCATGACTGCCGCCTTCACGCGAAAGCCCATCAGCCACGAACTGATGTGTACTTCGCTGAATAATATCAAACCTTCACTACAGAAGGAAGTGATTGACGAATATTCGCAGATTCAAAATAAAATGAATGGCGTACAACGCCGCGCTGTTGTGCAAGGATTGTAAAAGTAAAAAAAAGAAAAGTTATGAAAGAAATAGAAAATCCGAAAGACAGACTTTTTAATCCGTATATCATCGAAGAACGCCAACTGAACATTACCCAGTTGGATGTATTCAGTCGTTTGATGATGGATCGTATCCTCTTCCTCAGCGGAGAGGTAGTAGGTGACACGATGGACACACTCGTTGCCCAATTGTTATTCCTTGACTCCCTCAACCATGATCCGATTCACCTGTATATCAATTCCGGTGGCGGAGAGTGCTATTCGGGTCTGGAGTTGATCTCCGTGATGAAATTTATCAAGTCGCCGGTTTATACAACCGTTTTGGGTCTAGCTGCCTCTATGGGTGCCGTGATCGCATCGAGCGGAGAGAAAGGCCATCGTACCGCCCTGCCCTACTCGCGATTCATGATCCATCAGCCCAGTTCCGGTATCGGCTACTCTACATTCAAGGACCAAGCTATTCATCTCAAAGAGATGGAGAACCTGAAACTGGACTTGTACAAAGTGCTGGCGGAGAACAGCGGCAAGTCCTTAGAAGAAATCGAGCAACTTTGCGACCGCGACAACTGGATGAAAGCAGACGAAGCGATCCAAATGGGCTTCCTCGATGAAATCGTCGAAAGAAAAGACTAATTCTATTAGTATCCCGAAAACAAAAAATGGCTGCCGGGTGGCAGCCATTTTTATTAGAGCAGTTCTACGGATCTGTTCACAAACTTGGCAAGTGCTTCGCCTTTCAGTTGACCGGAAGCCAGAAGTGCGATGTCGATCAGTTGTTTCAGACGCTCGTCCTCGTTCGCCAAGGAATAAACAGTCTTAATCACTGTCTCTTTCTTGGTTTCCTCTCCTTCCTTCTTCTCTACCTCCTCGCTCACTTGCTCGCTCGTCATCTTTGCCGCTAACTCCTGTATCAAGGGGTGAGCCGTATTGACCACAAGGTTGTATTGATCAGGCATCTGCCCGTAGAACGACATGCCTTGCTGATGGGCGGACATCTCTTTCATACGGCGCATGAACTCGTTCTGCGTCAAGAATACAGGCAGTGCATCCGCCGCCGCAGGTTCGCAGGTTACGTAGTAATTCAGTTTCTCCGCTTTCGGGATAAACGCCTCAAATGCCTTGCGCAGACCCTCGCGCTGCTCATCGCTATAGTCGTCTTTGGCATTTTCGTCCTTGCGGATGAGGTTCTCTATCGTATCGCTGTCGATTCGCACGAAACGCAGTTTCTCATTCTTTTGTTCGGCCTGACTCATGGTATGCACATCCAACTCGCCGTCCATCAACAGCACATCGTAGCCTTTTGCTTTTGCGCGTTCGATAAACGTATAGTGTGCATCCGGATCGTTGGTATAGAGCAATACCAGATTGCCGTCCTTGTCCGTCTGGGCTTCTTTGACCTGTTCTTTGTATTCCTCAAGGGTTGCATATTTACCGTCGAGGTTCTTCAGCAATGCAAAATCCTTCGCTTTCTCGTAGAACTTCTCGTCGGTCAGCATGCCGAACTGGATGAACATCTTGATATCGTCCCATTTCTTGGCAAACTCTTCCTTGTCCGCTTTGTATAACTCTGCCAGTTTGTCCGCTACTTTCTTGGTGATATAGCCGCTGATCTTCTTGACATTATTATCGCTCTGCAGATAACTACGGCTGACATTCAGCGGGATATCCGGGCTGTCGATCACGCCGTGAAGCAGCGTCAGATACTCAGGAACGATGTTCTCTACTTCGTCCGTCACATACACCTGATTGCAATAGAGTTGGATCTTATTGCGGTGTACATCCAGATTGCTCTTTATCTTCGGGAAATAGAGGATTCCGGTCAGGTTGAACGGATAGTCCACATTCAGGTGGATATGGAAGAGCGGTTCCTCCATTTGCGTTGGATAGAGTTCGTGGTAGAACTTGGCGTAATCCTCATCTGTCAGATCTGCCGGCTTACGGGTCCAGGCAGGATTGACATCGTTGATGATATTCTCTTCGTCCAGTTCTACTTCTTTGCCGTCCTTCCATTCTTTCTTCTTGCCGAAAGCAATCTCTACCGGCAGGAATTTGCAGTATTTGCGCAGCAGTCCTTCGATCGTGGCGTCCTCTAAATACTGACTGAACTCGTCATCAATATGGAGAACGACATCCGTTCCGCGTTCGGCCTTGATTGTTTCCTCCATCGTATACTCCGGATTCCCTTCGCAGCTCCAATGAACCGCCTTGGCGTCCTCCTGGTAACTCAGCGAGAAAATCTCTACTTTCTTGCTGACCATGAAGGCGGAATAGAAACCGAGTCCGAAATGACCGATGATAGCCTCCGTGCGGTCTTTGTATTTATTGACGAATTCCTCGGCACCCGAGAACGCAATCTGGTTGATGTATTTGTCCACCTCTTCGGCGGTCATTCCGATACCATGGTCCGAAACGGTGAGCGTCTTCTTCTCCTTATTAATAGACACGCGCACGCGTAAGTCGCCTAAATCGCCCTTCACTTCACCAACCGAAGACAGGGTCTTCAGCTTCTGAGTCGCATCCACCGCATTGGAGATCAACTCGCGGAGAAAAATCTCATGGTCTGAATACAAAAATTTCTTAATGACGGGGAAGATATTGTCTGATGTTACCCCAATATTACCTTTGCTCATAGTATATGTTTTGTTTAAAAATTTCGTCATGTCGTCATGACGTTATGCCGTCATGCCGATTTTTTCTAAACAAATCTCATGCCATGAGCCTTTTTCTGCCAAAATGGCAGTTATTCGTAGCCTTTGTTCTGCTTCAGGTTTCCGTTGGTCTGCAGCGCCGTTTGGGGGATCGGGAAAACAGAGAGACTGGGATCTATGTCGAATTTGCCAAAGCGGATCTGGTCCTGTCTGTGCCAGCCTTCCCACATCAGTTCAATCCAGCGTTCGTAATAGATATTTTCGAGTGTCGCATCGCGGGGTTCGATCGTCTGGTTAAGCGCCAGCGCTTCGCGCAGACGGACCAACTCAAACTCAGTCTGTCCGTCTTCGCCGTTGCGCACCTTCGCCTCTGCCATCATCAGATAGACGTCCGCCAGACGGAAGAGAACAATATCGCTGTTGCGCAACTGGCCGTCGAAGATCGTTCCGGGATCGTGGGCATACTTGCTCATTCGCGCGCCTGCCGTCGCCACATACGGACTACCGGTCAGGTTCATCTGTACCTCGCGGGGATAATAAACCAGCGTATCGCCGGAGGAAAGAACCAACGGTACTCCCCGCACATGGACGATGCCGGAGAAGAAAGTAGTCGAGAAACGGCAGTCCGGATGGTTCGAGCCGTAACCGAACACATCCAGCGTCTCCTGGGTTGCACAAGAACCGTTCTCGCCGCCGTAACCCATCGCCGCGGCATGCTGGTAATGGAGACTGCGGAACAGGTTCTTGAACCTATTCCGGTACACATTCGGATCCATCGGAATGGTGAAAATATTCTCCGTCGCGTCTTCGTTGTACGTCGAGAAACAGTTCAACTGGCTCTCGCAGAGCACATATCCGGCTTGGGAACTGAGTATCTGCCGGCCATAGAAATTGACCGCCTCCCACGCGTTTTTCTCTCCCGCGTCGCCGCAAGGCAGTTGGATGGTCTTGCCGTCCGGTCGCACCTCATCCGTCCAGTCGTCATCGCGCCAAACCTCCGCATTGAGCGCCATTTTCATCAGCATAAAATGCACCACAGGCTTGGTCACACGACCGTAGTATTCGCCGCGGCTGTTGCTGCGCTCGTCGGGCAGGTAAAGCAATGTCATCTGCATCTCATCCCATGCGAAATCATACACTTCGCTCCGTTCGGACTGGGAGATAGCATGCACGGGCATGGTTATTTTGGTCACTATAGGCACGCGCCCGAACAGGTCCAGCAGGTACATATACGCCATCGCGCGCACCGCACGCACCTCGGCGTTATAACTCATCGACTG
>JAEEGL016778713.1_pt1 | contig 19050 bp, 20 predicted proteins | sample 9134231 | NCBI WGS metagenome assembly JAEEGL01 (sample SAMN16246548, study PRJNA631951) | gut metagenome | biome: gut microbiome; feature: rumen; material: fiber-attached | host: Bos | place: Iran: Karaj | collected 2018-10 | reverse complement strand
GAACGATTTGCAGTTGCAATATAACAACTATAATACTTTGAGCGCCCAGGTTTTGGCTTATAAGGCTAAGGTACAGGAGGCTACACCTGCTTTTACTACCCTTCAACGTGCTACGGTTCCTTTAGGTCCTGCTGGCCCAAAGCGTCCTCAGATTCTGTTCGTATGTTTGTTCTTGGCTGCGTTGTTCACTACAGTGTGGATTCTATATAAAGAAGATCAACTCAAGCCATTGCTAGGCTTGTCATAGTTATCAAAAGCTCCATAAGAAGACGGTAAATGACGAATATTTTTGGGATAAAGCGTCATTTTCCGTCTTTTTATTTGGTGGTATCATAAAATTCCCTTATCTTTGCAAGCGGAAAAGGGAAATCGATTTCTTAAAACTCCCAAGTACCACGTAGTTAATTAAAATTAAATTTTCGATAACGTACTGACCTATAGCACTTTGCATCCGTCAGTCCGGAATATATCTTTTGTATTTGTGTAAAAAATCCGCTCGTCGGGGCTGTCTGCCCCTTGCCGCGTGGCGCTCCCCGAGTGATTTGCATGGTATTAAATATGGCGCTTTTAGCGCATAAGCAATATATTAATGGAAGTTATAACAACATCAATTGACGGCGTGTTCATTATTGAACCACGCATTTTCGAAGATAGCCGTGGCTATTTCTTCGAATCTTTCTCTCAGCGAGAGTTCGAAGAAAAAATAGGCCCCATCAATTTTGTCCAGGACAACGAGTCCAAGTCAAGCTATGGCGTAATGCGTGGCTTGCATTTTCAGCGCCCTCCTTTCACACAGAGCAAACTGGTTCGCTGTGTCAAAGGCGCTGTGCTTGATGTCGCTGTTGATATTCGCAAAGGCTCACCAACCTATGGCCAGCATGTAGCTGTAGAACTCACCGAGGATAACCACCGTCAGTTTTTTATCCCCAAAGGCTTTGCCCACGGCTTTGCTGTATTGAGCGAAACGGCAGTGTTCCAGTATAAGTGTGATGAGTTCTATCACCCTGAAGCCGATGGTGGTATCAGTATCCTCGACGATTCGCTTGGTATTGATTGGCACATCCCAACTGATAAGGCAATTTTAAGTGATAAGGATACAAAGCATCCTCTATTGAAAGACTTTGATAGTCTCTTTATTTATTAGTATAATTATCGCTTTAAATACCGATATCTTTGTTGATATAATATGGAAACGTTAGATTATTATTTTAAAATGTAGACTCTAGAGTATGATAAAGATATATCCTCAAATAATAGATCTTCCAAAATTTCTAGATGCTCGCGGAAACCTCTCTTTTGTAGAGCAGGAGAATCATATACCTTTTGCTATTAAGCGAACGTATTGGCTTTATGATGTTCCTGGTGGTGAATGTAGAGGGGGACATGCATACAAGGAGAATGAAGAATTTATTGTTGCTTTATCCGGTAGTTTTGATGTAATATTGGATGATGGAAAAGAGAAAAAAACGTTTGCATTGAATAGATCGTATTATGGCCTTTATGTTCCTAAGGGGCTTTGGCGTGAGATGAATAATTTCTCAACTAATTCTTTAGCCTTAATTTTGTCTTCTACAGACTATGATGCAGATGACTATGTACGCGACTATGATGAGTTCCTTAAATTGAAGAATGATGACAAAATTTAGTGTTTATGATTGCTCTATTATCGAGATGAGCAGGCATCATAGTGATCGTAAAGGTAATATTACTGTTGTCCAAAATGGTGAAACAATCCCATTTGGTGTAAAGAGAGTTTATTATCTGTATGATGTGCCAGGGGGGGAATCTAGAGGTGCTCATGCGCACCGTGATTTAAGTCAGTTGATAGTTGCTGCAAGCGGTAGTTTTAGGGTAACATTAGATGATGGTATTGTTAAGCGGTCTTTTTTGCTTAATAGGCCATATCAGGCTTTGTATGTAAAGCCTGGTATCTGGCGTGATTTAGATGATTTTTCATCAGGAGCTGTATGTCTGGTTCTTGCATCAGAAGTCTATCAGCCAGAGGATTATATTAGAGAATATGATGATTTTTTAGAATTTAGAAAAGAATGATACATAGATTAGCCGATTGTATGAATCCCAATGTACCAGAATCTACTAATATATGGCAGTTCTGTGTGGTTTTCCCAAATTGCAAGTTAGGCGAAAATTGTAATATTTGCTCACATTGTCTCATTGAGAATGATGTGGTGATAGGTAATAATGTTACAATAAAGTGTGGCGTTCAGATTTGGGATGGTATCACTTTGGAGGATAATGTTATGATTGGATCAAATGTAACCTTTACAAATGATTTGTACCCCCGCTCAAAGAATAAAGAGTGGAAGCTCCTTAAAACGAAGGTTTGCCAAGGGGCAACAATAGGCGCTGGTTCTACAATATTACCAGGAATAACAATTGGTGAGAGAGCTTTTATTGCAGCGGGCTCTGTGGTAACAAAAGATGTACCAGCTGGTGAGTTATGGATAGGAAATCCTGCAAAGTTTTATAGAAAAGTAGATTTTTAAATATGAATATACCATTTTTGAGTCTAAAAGAGGTGACTGCGTTGCATGGCAATGAGATTAATGAAGCCGTAGCAAGAGTTGTTAATGGAGGTTGGTATCTCCAAGGTAAGGAAAATGAGAAGTTTGAGCAGCATTATGCCGAATTTATTGGAACAAAGTATTGTGTTGGCTGTGCCAACGGCTTGGATGCGCTGATTTGGATATTTAGAGCATATATTGAACTAGGCGTTATGCAGCCTGGCGATGAGGTGATTGTGCCTGCTAATACTTATATCGCAACTGTTTTGGCTATTACCGAGAATGGGTTGAAGCCTGTTCTTGTGGAGCCAAAGCCCAATACATTAGAGTTGGATGATGATAAGATCGAGGAGGCGATAACACCTCGTACAAAGGCTATTGCCTTAGTTCATCTATATGGCCGTTGTGCTTATACTGATAAGATTGGCGAAATTTGTAAGAAGCATAATCTAAAGTTGGTTGAAGATAATGCTCAGGCTCATGGCTGTAAGTTTAGCGATGGTAGACTGACTGGCTCTATTGGTGATGCTGCTGGTCATAGCTTCTATCCAGGAAAGAACCTTGGTGCGCTTGGTGATGGCGGTGCAGTAACTACCAATGACGAGGAATTAGCCAAGGCTATTCGTGCGTTGGCAAACTATGGTTCTCAGAAAAAATATGTGTTCAAGTTTACTGGTCGTAATAGTCGCTTGGATGAGATACAGGCTGCTGTACTTGATGTGAAGCTGAAGTACCTTGTAGAGGATAACCAGCACCGTAAAGATGTTGCTCATTATTATTATGATCATATCAACAATCCCTTGATTAATTTGCCAGACCTATTGCCTGATGATCAGAATGCTTATCATCTTTTTCCTATTATTGTTAGTGAAGGCAAACGCGATTCCCTCCATGATTATCTGGATAAGAACGGAGTGGGGACTGTTTGTCACTATCCAATTGCACCTCACAAACAGGAATGCTATGCCAAGGCTGATTGGAATATGCCACAGATGAGTTTGCCAATAACAGAACGATTGGCTGATGAGGAACTTAGTCTGCCAATAGGACCGACGATAACAATAGAAGAACTAAAGAATATTGTAAATCTTGTAAATCGGTTTTTGGTGTGAAGAAGGTTAGGCAATATATTTTAAATATCATTAATTCTATTTGGAGGATAATTAAGTCCTCTCTAGGACGGCTGTTGATTCGTTGTGGCGTAATTGACAAATTTGTTCTTGTGAAGATGGATGGCGGCATATGTTCGCAAATGCATTTTTATATGATTGGCCAAATATTTAAAGAAAAAGGATATTTGGTGAAATATGACTTAAGTTGGTTTGTAAATGATGGTTTTGATTTGACAGGGAAATTTTGTCGTAATTTTGATCTGTTAAACGCGTTCCCATATTTAGAATTTCAAAAGGTAAGTCGTCTTGAGTTGTTCTTTTATAGGGCATATATGCATAATAATGACTATTTTGATAAAATTAATGCTTATAATTATGCCGAGCTTTGTCCACCTGTGTATTTAACAGGTTATTATAGAGATCCCGAGGGGCTTTACTGTAATATGCGTTCTGTTTTCTCTATTAATAATTCAGTTTTTGATAAGCGTAATATGGAGCTACTTGGTGATATTAAACACCATAAATCTCCAGTTGCTATCCATGTTAGACGTGGTGATCTTTCAGTTTTTAATACAGCCTATGGAGCTCCGGTAGGTAGTAATTATTTTAATAATTCAATTGCTTACATAGAATCAAAAGTTGGAGAATGTTATTACTATTTTTTTTCTGATGAACCTGAATGGGTAAGGAATTATTTGATTAACGAGCTGGATGTTACGGATAATTATTGTATAGTTGATGTTAATGGAGCAGAAAAAGGATATTTGGATCTTTTTCTAATAGCCGCATGTAAGCATCAGATTACAAGTAAAGGCTCTTTAGGAAAGTATGGAGCTTTTATTTGTAGTAATCCCCAGAATATAATTACTATATATGATGATGAGTATGAAAGAAAAACATGGGATGCTAAATATCCAAATGTTGTATTTGTAAAATGAAGATTATTTGTTATGTCATCACAATATAGAAGTATCTTAAAAGCTACATCAATATTTGGAGGAACTCAGATTTTCCAAATGCTGATACAACTAGTACGTGCAAAGTTTGTTGCATTACTTGTTGGTGCAGCAGGTATGGGATTGAGTTCTATATATATGTCGTCCTTGACGATTGTTATAACGTTCTTTGGAATGGGCATATGTACAAGTGTAGTAAGAGATTTAAGTAAGGCAAATGATGAAGGAGATGATGAGAAGTACGCTTTGATAATAAAAGTGTTTGAGAAAATGCTTTTGATTCTTTCATGTTTAGGCGTTTTATTTGTTATATGTACATCTTTTCTTTTCAGCGAGTGGACTTTTGAAAGTAATGAGCATACGATTGATTACTGTTTTTTGTCGTTGGTAGTGTTTTTTTCTTTATTATCTCAAGGTAATTCTGCTCGTCTTATAGGAAAAAGAAAAGTTAAAGAACTTGCAATATGCTCATTATATAGCTCTTTCGCTACTTTATTGACTTCTGTTCCATTTTTTTATTTTTTGCGATTAGATGGTGTGGTCCCAGGAATAATCGTTTCTACTTTTGCTGGGTATATAATATCTTTGTATTATGCAAAGAAAGTTAAAATACATGATGTGTTGGTTAAGTGGAGAGACGTCAAACTATATGGACTATCAATTTTGAGCTTGGGATTTACGATGGTTATCGCATCTTTGCTTGGAAATATTACTGTTTATTTAATAAATCTCTTTATCGCTCGTTTAGGTGGAATTGAGGACCTTGGTTATTTTAATGCAGGAATGTCTATTACTCAAAATGCTGTTTCGCTTGTCTTCTCAGCTATGGGAGCAGACTATTATCCACGTTTAGTTGCGTCTTTGAAGAATGTTTCTTTGATGAATGAGACCATTAATGAACAGAGTGAGATTCTCGTATATCTGAGTGCTCCTATTCTATTGTTGTTTTCATTGTTTTCACCCATTGTTATTCGGATGCTTTTAAGCAATGAATTCCTTGTGTTAAATGTTTTTATACGTGTATTGTGCTTGGGCATGTTTTTGAAAGCGATTTCATATGCACCTGGTTTTGTCTCTTTCGCAAAAGGTGATAAGGTGATATATATGTTGTTAGAAGGCGGATATAGTAATTTTGCAAATTTAGCTTTTTCCGTTTTGTTTTATTATCTATGGGGATTGCAAGGCGTAGCCTATGCTTTTGTAATTCAATATTTGTTGTATTATTTTATTATTAGTTTTTTAGTAAGATATCGCTATCATTATATTTGTTCTAATCAAACTGTTAAAGCATCATTAATGGGTTTGGTGTCTTTGACGTTGATTATTGTTCTTAATCTTTTTTTGCATAATGTTCAGTTCTACTTAATCGCAGGCGCTATTGTTTGTGTAGTTTCTTTTTATAATATAAAAAAACTTAATGAAATAACGGACATTATTTCATATGTTAAAAATCGATTATAATGAAAAAAAAAGATTGCCCTCTTGTTTCAGTAATTGTTGTTACGTATAATTCTTCAGCAACAGTACTGGAAACGTTAGATAGTATAAAAAATCAGATATACAAGAATATTGAATTAATAATATCGGATGATTGTTCAACAGATAATACTCAATCTGTGATAAAAGAGTGGTTAGAAAACAATCGGGATTTATTAACATTTAAGCGAGCTATACTAATAAATACACCGGTAAATGGAGGTCCTGCTGTTAATTGCAATAATGGTATAAGATATTCAAAAGGTGAGTGGTATAAATTAATTGCGGGGGATGATATTTTACTTCCTGATTGCATTAAAAAGAATGTTGATTATGTTACGAAACATAGAAATGCTCAAATTGTTTTCTCTAAGATTACATGTTTTAGTAATAATGATGTAAATACTCCGCTTCAGGACTATATTAAATGGAACTTTTGGAAACTTAAAAATAAACAGCAGTATCTTTTGCTATTGTTAGAGAATCAAATAACAGCTCCTTCACAGTTTGTCTCGAAAAAGGTCTGGGAGAAACTTCAAGGTTATGACGTAAATATTCCATATTTAGAGGACTGGCCTTTTTGGATAAAAGCATTTAAGAACAAGGTAAAATTTGCATTCTTTAATGAGCCAACTGTAAAGTATAGGGTTCATGAGTCATTGTCAAATTATAGAGCGCCGTCTAAGAAGTATCTTGAAAGTCTTCGACTTGCAAAAGAATATGCTTATAATTGCCAATATGAAATAAGCACATTATTTAGATTCTATGATTATACAAAGAATAATATTCACTCGCGTATAATTCAAAAGTTTCTTTTTATCTGTAATCCGTATTATTGGTATATAAAATACGTCCAATCTTTGTTGTAAAGTCTTAGAAATTTGTTATATTGCAATGAAACGATTATACCTTTTCCCGAATTTTTATCCCTATTCAACTTGGAGAGAATGTTTTCTTGAGGATGAAATAGAGTATTTGGCAAAGGAATTTGATGAAGTATATCTCGTGCCTTATTTTTATGATGAGTTTGTGCGTAGATATCCTGCTAATTGTATATTAATTCCCGCAAATGTCGCTTTCCCAGAAAAAAATAGAATTAGTTTCAATAGAAAGAGTTTTATCCCTTTTTTAAAAGATTTATTACAATGTGAGGTACTTAGAAGTCCAGATAAGATAAAGAGGCTCTTACTTGATTACTTTCATTTGAATTCTATGTTAAATAATAAAAAGATAAAAGACATTCTTGAAAACTTAACTTCTCAGGATGTGTTATATTTTTATTGGGGACATAAATTTAATGCGGTTGCAGTACTACCAAATTGTAAAGCAAAAATTGTATCTCGTTTTCATGGATGGGGGGACTTGTGGGAAGATGAATACGATGGTTATCTACCATTCAGGAGACAGATAATGGCAAATCTTGATGCTGCAGTAACAATTTCTAAAAAAGGGTATTCTTTTTTAAGGAATAAGTATCCATATGCTAAAACCTTTTTTTATCCATTAGGAAGTAATGATTATGGTTTGTGTAATGATAGTAACCTTTCTAATGATTCAATTCAAATTCTCAGTTGTTCTAGTATTTATCCTCTTAAGCGAGTTGATTTAATATTCCGCTCGTTATTGGAATTGAATGATCTTAAAATTACATGGACGCATATTGGCGATGGAGAAGGGTACAAAAAAATTGAAAAACAGATAGAAGATGTAGAACACCCTAATCTCGTGGTAAATTTCTTAGGAGGGATGCCGCATAATGAGGTAATGATGTATCTTAAAAATCACAAATTTGATCTGTTTGTTAATTTAAGTACAATGGAGGGGGTCCCTGTATCTATAATGGAAGCCATTTCTTTTGATATTCCAGTTGTTGCGACTGATGTTGGTGGAACTTCTGATGTTGTGTCTCCAGATTGTGGTATTTTAGTATCGCCAAATCCATCTGAAATTGAAGTCGCAAATAGTATGCGAAAAGTGTTGCAAAGTAGGTATTCGCCTCGTCTTTTTTGGGAAGGTCACTACTCTTCAGATAAAAATTATGGAGGATTTGCCCATTTCATTAGTGAATTGTAGCTTGTAATGTACCCTTGCATAGATCATTTATTATGGCCTTCATACATCAAATAGGAAACTCTGAAGCTTATGGACGTAATTCTAGCATAGAACTATATAGAATTATTGCTACTTTTACGGTACTAATCGTGCATTTTAATGGATGGTTTGTTGGAGGAATCCAAGAATTAGATTATAACCACCCGACACTTCAGGGAATAGGTCAGATAGTAATAGAATCCTCTTCAATAATATGCGTAAATATGTTCCTGATTATCTCAGGTTATTTTGGTATTCATCTTAAACTAAAATCGGTTATTCGGCTTTGCTCGCTTTTGGCCTTAATTTATGTGCCATTCTATATAATTGAAACACTATGGGGAGGGGATTTTTCTATAAAAGGTCTGATCGGCAGATTTTTTGTAATTACAAATGCGGGTTATTTTATCCAAGGATATTTGATGTTGATGTTCTTTTCACCTGCACTGAATTCTTTTGTTGAAAAATATAAAAATAATACACTGCCATGGGTGATGCTTTTTATTTGCATCGAATATTGGTTTGATACTATACGAGGAGTAGAATTCTTTGGCTTTAATCGTGGATACTCTATTATTCATTTTCTATTAATATATATGGTGGCAAGATGTATTTCTCTATATAAAGAGAGGTTGCTTATCTATCCTAGGGTATATTGGCTGTATGGGTATGTTGTATCTACAATTATCATATGTTTTATGTTTGTTGGTGGTCTTGAATGTACTTTTTCATATTCGAATCCTGTGGTAATTATTTCTTCTGTTTGTACTTTCATGCCTTTTCTGTATAAGGAATGGCATAATAGATATGTGAATTGGGTTGCGGGAGGTACTTTAGGTGTATATATTATACAAGTTACAGATCCTGTGTATAGTTTATTGGTAAAAATTGATAATTATTTTCTAGATAATTTTTCATATCCTCTTTATCTCTTCTATGGCGGAATTGTGATATTGTTGACATTTTTGCTAGCTGTTGCGTATTATAAAGTGTGTGAGACGATAGTGAATCCTTTTATTAATAAACTCCCCAGTCTCGTAAATAAATGTGAATATAGATAAATAGGAAAATCAAATCATTATGTATGGCGTTATTCGACAATATTAATGAACCTTTGGTTACTATAGTAGTTATAACATATAACTCTGCAAAGACTGTTGTTGAGACCTTGGATAGCGTAAAAGCACAGACTTATCGGAATTTGGAACTGATAATATCTGATGATTGTTCGAAAGATAACACAAGGGAAGTCGTTGAAGAGTGGCTTAATGATGCAAAATCTCATTTTGTACATGTAGAACTTGTTACGACGGATGAAAATACAGGTGTGTCTGATAATATCAATCGTGGAATTGCAAAATCAAGAGGCGAGTGGATAAAGTCAATAGCAGGAGATGACTTGCTTATACCATCTGCTATTGAAGAATACGTTCGGTTTGTTATTAAAAATCCAGAAAAGGTAAGGATGTGTGTATGTGATGTTGAACCTTTTATGTCGGATGGAACTTCAGTACCTGCATGGAAAAATGATGCATATAAAAAGCATTTTGAGTGCGAAAAAGAAATCTTAGAGTTGCAAAGGAAGCGTATTCTTCATGAACAGAGATTTGTTGGCCCCACTTTTTTCTACTCTCGTGAACTTTATGATGAGGTTGGTGGTTTTAATGCAGAATATGGTATGTGTGAGGAGTGGCCTTTTGTTTATAAGGTTTTAAGAAATGGAAACAGGATATTTGCTATTGATAAAAAGTTAGTTTCTTACCGTATAACAAATTCTTCTCTTTGTAATTATAGAGATGGGAAAGGACTTGGAAATCCTGTATTGTTTTATTCTACTTTCCGCTTTTTCTTTGACTATCCTTACAAGGATTTTTTACGTGAACACAAATATTTAGTTGCGTGGCATTATTATTTATCTTATAAAATATTGAAGTTCCGATATGATACAAATGATAGTTTTTTTTCTCGGTTTCTGCATAGAGCGTATGTTTATATTAGCCCTTTTGCATACTTACGTAAGGTAGGTCTAATGAACGCGTTTTGTTGAAATTGGTATATAAAGGGGATTGGGAAGGAGTTGTTATAGCATATTTATATAATGGATGTATCGGTTATCGTCGTAAATTACAATACAAAAGAACTAACAAAGAATTGTATTGATTCTGTTTATAAGCAAACCTCTGGGGTTGAGTTCGAGGTTATATTGGTTGATAATGCTTCAATAGATGGTAGCGTTGAAGTCTTTAAAAATGACAAACGTCTTACTTTTATTAAGAGCGAAACCAACTTGGGTTTTGGTAAGGCGAACAATCTTGGTTTTCAGTACGCAACCGGTAAGTATATATTCCTGCTAAATTCGGATACCTTATTATTAGATAATGCAATAAAAGTCTTTTATGAGCAGATGGAAAAACGAGATTCAAAAATCTCGTGTATGGGCTGCCTTTTAGTAGATGCAAATAATCAGCGTATACATTCTTATGGAGATTTTCCAAATTTGCACAATGAAATATTTCGTAGACCATTATTCTTTCTTCAAAAGTCTCGTTTTGTTGATCGTGGCTTTGATGGAAAGCCAATAGCGATAATTGATGATAATTGTTTCGAAGTAGAATATGTAACAGGTGCAGATTTGTTTATTCGGCGAGAGGTTATCAACAAATTAGGTTTATTTAACCCGGATTTTTTCTTGTATTATGAAGAAACTGAGATGCAGTATAGGTATAAAAGTCATGGGTATAAGAACGTTATTATTAATTATCCTATGATTATGCATCTAGTTGGGGGAAGTGAAACATCTTCATATAGCCCATGGAGAGGAAATGATTTGAAAAGCCTCTTTTTGTGTTATAAGATTATGCATGGCAATTATGCACTATGTTTTTTTAAGATTGTTTTGCTATTGTTTACAATTCCTATTATTACAATCGATTTTCGATTCTCTGTGAAAGAACGCCTCAGTTATTTAAGAAAACTATTTGAATAATTTAATATGATTCCCAAGATATTGCATTTCTGTTGGCTATCTGGAGACGAATATCCAGAAGATATAAAAAAGTGTATGGAGTCATGGCATAAAGTTTTGCCTGATTATGAGATAATTAAGTGGGATAAAAAACGATTTGATGTTAGCTCCCATCCATATGTGAAGGCTGCATATGAAGCTAAGAAATATGCATTTTGTGCAGATTATATTCGTATGTATGCATTGTATACAATGGGAGGAATATATCTTGATTCGGATGTCATGGTATATAAATCATTGGATCCATTTTTGATTTACAAGTCTTTCTCTTCTGTCGAATTTCATTCATATTGCCTTTATAGAAATATGAGCAAAAAGAAAGAAAAAATGGTTGGAATTGAAGCTGCTGTAATTGGCGCCGAAAAGGGTGAATCTTGGCTTAAGGACGTATTGGATTATTATGATAAAACAGATTTTTGTGTAAAAGGTAAGAAAAGAGATCTTAATATAATGCCTCGTGTCATAGCTCGTGTGCTTAAGAAGAACTATGGCTTTGAATATTTACCCGTTTATCAGAAACTTACGAATGGATTTGTAGTCTTTCCTTCTGAGGTTTTCTCGGATAAGCGGGTGCCCGGAGATAATCCAATAAAGTTTACTTCGCATTTGGGGGCTAATTCATGGGGAAAGGGAAAAGATGAAAAGTTCAAGAATTATGTTCGTGGTATTCTCGATAGATTTGGCGTGTTAAAATATACTCGTAGATTGAGAGGACTCACTGCTTTAGAAGGCTAATACCATTATTTGTGTTGGCTTTGGTTAATATTGTTAAGTTGCTATAAATGGATATCGCTTTTTCACTGCTAATTCTTTTTGTTGTCATTATGTCTATAATTGGCAATAAAAGTGAACAATATAACATCTATTGGATATTGGTTCTGTTACTTATAGTCTTTTGCGGCATTAGAGATCCATTTGTGTTCCGAGACATGCCAAATTATTACTCGTATTTTAAATTTGGTTATTTTGAAGATGGAGAAGCTGATGATAATGTGAATGTTGGTTTTTGGCTGCTGAATGTAATAGTAAAATGTATTATTTCGAATTTTATATTTTTTTCTTTCCTGACATCTTTTATTATAATTAAAATATATTCTTGGTTTATTTTAAAATATTCGATTAATGCGTATTTGTCGCTGGTACTATTTGTCTTTCTTGCATATTTCTCTTGTTTTTTTCTTTTGAGACAGTATTTGGCAGTTCCATTTACGCTTATTGCTTTTCATTATCTTTTACAACGAAATCAAATTAATTTTTTGTTGTGGACAATTATTGCGACTTCATTCCATACTTCTGCTCTAATAATACTTCCGATGTATTATGTTTATAGTTTACCAATAAACAAGAGAAATATCATAGTGTTATTCATCTCATCAATCATATTGACAGCCTTGTTGCATACAGTTGCATCTTTTGTCATGTCGTTTAGTGAGTATTATAGTCAATATTTATCGAAGGAATACGAAGCAAACGTTATTAGACTTGTAATGAAAGCTTTTTATGTATTCCTTCTCCTTTACTCATTGGGAATGAAAGCCTTTGATAAACAAATTAATTTTTTGTTACTCCTTTGTGCACTTGTTGAGTGTATACTATATTTTGGTTCATCTGGTATTGATGGTATATGTCGTCTGAGAGCTTATTTTGAGTTAGGCGAATTTATTGGGGTTCCTGTCATTTTAGCTGAAGCGACTAGTGCAGAAGGAAACAAAAGGTATTTGATAAGGATTGGTGCTTACGCATATATAGTATTAATATTTTTATCTTGTTTTTCGTTTTTGTCTTCTGAGAATTTTGAGGGTGGCTATAACACATTTCTTTCTTCGGCGTACTTAGGGGATTTTTAATTTGTAGTATATGGGAACAGCGAATTGGCTTGTATTAGATGTATATAATAATACGTCATACGATTTTTTAAAGAAAAGTATGCGATCTTGTGTATATGAAATCTATCCCCCTAAGGTCGGCAATAAATATATTCAATGGTTGATAGGGGTAATTATAAGTCTTCTGAAAAGCAAAAAGGGAGATACAATTATTTTTGTTTATGATCTCCAGGCTGTGCTATTGTGGTGGTTATGTAGATTCTTCATGACAAACAGAAATATTATTTGTGTAAATTTGTTGCTTGATAGAAATAAGAGAATTAGAAATAAGGCTGTAACTTATTTGTATAAAAAAGCACTGTTAAGCAAGAGTTTCTACGCAACAGTATCCTCAGAAGAATATGGAAAATGGTTGAATAGAACTCTTTGCATTAATGCAAAATATACATTGTTACGAGATGTCTATCATGACGATTATGATATTCATTATAATGGCAATGTTGAGAAAAGAGTTTTTTGCGGAGGGCGTAATGGTCGAGATTGGAACTTTCTTATATCTGTGGCGCAGCAAATTCCTGAGATTGGTTTTACAATCGTTATGCCAAGAGGTATGGCGTCTCAATATAAAACTATCTGTCCACCAAATTGTTTGATTTTAGAGGATATACCATATGAGGATTTTATGAAAGAAATGTGTCGGTCTAGTTTGGTTTGTTTGCCTTTGACGAAAGAGGCCCCTGCAGGTCTTATTGTTATGTTCCAAGCTGCTGCTAATAAAAAAATGGTCTTAACAACAAGAACGGCAACAACTAATGAATATTATTCTAATGACAGAGGCGTGCTTTTAGAAAAGAATGTATGCAAATGGAGAGATGCAATAAAAAAATATATCACCGATGAGTTTACACAAAACATAATGGCTGAAAATATGTACAAATATGTAAAGATGGAGTGTTCGGAAGAGTATTATTGCAAAACTATTGAAAAAATAATAATGTCGCTATAGTTGAGAGCGTACGAAGTGAGTATCTTTCAATATTTATGGAGATATGAAAAGAGAAAAGATTAACTGGCTGTTAATACTTCAGGCATGGGCGATGCTTTGGGTTGTTATTGGACATTCGCCAATTTCATTGGATAATATGCCTATCTATGTTCAGATCTTATATAATGTCGCTTATTCATTTCATATGCCTTTGTTTATCATGATATCTGGTTATTTGTTTTGTATGACAAGATTAACAGATGGTGGAAAAAAATGGTCTCTGACAATGATAATTAAGGATAAATTAGTTAGATTAGGTATTCCTTATTTGTTTTTTACAATTATAGCGATGTTCTTGAAATCTTTGTTCCCGCAGGACATGGCTCGACAAGCAGACTTTAGCATAAAGGAATTTATTCATGCATTTCTGTTTCCTGGCGATGGACCTCTGGGTGAACTTTGGTTTATTGCTGTTTTAATGTGGGCTTTTGCATTGACTCCATTATGGAGATATTCATTTGAACGATTATATATTGTTGTTCTTCTGTTGTTATTATTATTTGGAATACACTTGATACCCCAATTTGTGCCTGTTGATATTCATTTTTTGTCAATAAACCAATTGATGTGTAATTTGATATGGTTTTACATAGGCATTCTTATTTTTCAATTTAAAATACTAACTTTTGTGGATAATAGTCTTTATTGGTGGATATTCATTTCTCTTGGTAGTGTCTTATATTATATATCGGATTTGTATGGTTGGGCTGATTTACAAACTATATTTGCAATTTGCTTTTCTTATGGTTTGGCAAGAATCATGAATACATACGTGGGGGGCGGATTCTCAAGTTTCAGAGATTATACTTATCAAATCTATCTAATGGGGATATTTGCACAAATAGCTGTAAAAATGGTCTATAAAAGAGTTGATATGCCATACTGGGGAGCTTTCTTAGCATGTGTTTTGGTAGGCTTATATGTGCCCGTTATAGTTTCAAAGATTGTACAACGTATAGGTTGGAAACCGATGTTGTTGTGTATAGGTTTAAAAAAATGAAGATATTACTAATAAATAACTTCCATTATCCAAAAGGTGGATCAGAGACAGTCTACTTTAATACTGCACGTTTATTAGAAGACGCGGGCCATGAGGTGTGCTATTTTAGTGTGAATAGGGATGAGAATATTGCTACTCCTTATAATAAATATTTTATTGCGGATAGTGCGAAGATGCCTAGAATAAAGGGGCTTTTGAAATATTTCTATAATGGGGAGGCTGTCTCAAAATTAGAACAACTGATATTAGCTGAAAAACCGGATATAGCCCATGCTCATTTAATGTGGGGATGTACAGCACCTGCTATTTTTAAGGTATTACAGAAATATCATATTCCTTTGGTTCATACTGTGCATGATTATAGAATGGTATGTCCTGCTTATACATTTACTTCTGGCGGCAAAATTTGTGAGGAATGTCAAGGCAAACATTTTTATAAGTGTGCATTAAAAAGATGTTCAAAGGGAAGTTTGCTGATGAGCACGGTAATGTCTGTAGAAATGTATTATCGTAATATATTCTTTAATCCAGCCAAGAATATTGATGGGCTAATTTATGTGAGCCATTTTGCTGAAGGCATTCATGAAAAGTATGCGCCTGAATTCAAGAATGTAACATCAATGGTGCTATATAATTGCACACAGAAGCATACTTGTGAGGAAAAGAATCGAGGAGATTACTTTTTGTACTTTGGTCGATTATCACATGAGAAAGGTGTTGAGTTGGTAATTGACGCGTTTAAAGAATTGCCGGATGTAAAACTAAAGATAGTTGGTACTGGACCAATAGAATCAACATTAAAGCAAAAGACCGCAGGATATGTAAACATTGAATTCTTAGGTTTTAAATATGGTGAGGAACTTCACAACTTGATACGTAATGCTCAATTCGTGGTTGTTCCTTCGCAATGGTATGAAAATAACCCGATGACAATCGTTGAAGCTTATTCGTTTGGAACTCCTGTTATAGGTTCTGATTTGGGTGGTATACCAGAGATAATTGACACTGTTAAGACTGGAATAATTTTTGAACATGATAACAAAGAGTCATTGATAAAAGCAATAAGGACAGCTAATGGTATGAGTAATCTCGACTATGTCGAAATGTCGAAGGCTACTAATGATTTTTATGAAACGAACTTTTCTGAAAAGAGGTATATAGAGAAGTTGGTTAATTTTTATAATCAAATATTAAGGAAATAATTAGAAATATGGATGGATCAATAATTGTTACTTACAGATGCCCGATGCGCTGTAAGATGTGTAACATTTGGGATAACCCCACAAAAGTAAGTGAAGAGTTTAAACCGGAAATATTGGAGAAGTTGCCTCATATGGCTGCTTGTAATATTACTGGTGGAGAGCCTTTCGTTAGAGAGGATATTGAGGAGATTGTAAAAATTTTGGAGAAAAAAGCGGATCGTATAGTATTCTCTACAAGTGGGTTCTTTAGTGATCGCATCATTGAGATGGCTAAGAAACATCCAAATGTGGGTTATCGTATTAGTATTGAAGGATTGAGTTGTAAAAATGATGAACTTCGTGGACGTCAGGGAGGATTTGATAAAGGATTGAGAACATTACTGGAGCTGCGTCGGATGGGAATCAAGGATATTGGTTTCGGTATTACTGTTTCGAACAACAATTCTGAGGATATGTTGAACCTCTATGAATTGAATCGTAATCTTGGGATGCAGTTCGCAACAGCTTCATTTCACAACTCATTCTATTTCCATAAGACTGACAATGTGGTGACGAATAAGGATGAGGTTTGTCAGAACTTTGATGAATTGATTCAACGTTTAATGCACGAAAATCATCCCAAATCATGGTTCCGCGCTTTCTTTAATCTAGGATTGATAAATTATATCCACAATGGTCGTAGAATGTTGCCATGTGAGGCTGGTAATGAGAATTTCTTTGTAGATCCATTTGGTAATGTGTTGCCATGTAATGGTATGGAAGAAAGTTGCTGGTTTGATACGATGGGTAACCTGAATGAACAGTCATGGGCTGAAATTTGGAATGGTGAGAAAGCCAAGCAAGTGCGAGAGAAAGTGGCCAATTGTCCCAAAAGTTGTTGGATGATTGGTTCTGCAAGTCCTGTGATGCGTAAGTATATTACTAAGGTAGCTCCTTGGGTGTTGAAAAATAAACTGAAGGTGATGCGTGGAGGTAAGGTTGATACTCATTGCATTCCTTTCTATCATGTAGGTAATAACGATAAGCAGGGATTGAGAGAGGGTGTCGGTAATCCTGATCAGAATTGTGATTGATTCTTTATGAAGATAGTTTTTATAGGTGGTCGTGGAATCCATATACTTGGTGGCATAGAGAATTATATGCTAAATCTTACTCGCGAACTGGCTAAGTTGGGGCATGAGTGTATTGTATGGTGTGAAAGTGACCATCATGAGGTGGAAATGTTTGATGGGGTTAAGGTGATTTATCATCCAGGTCCCAAAAGCAATTTGATTTGCAAACCATGGTGTGGATTGAAGGCTACTTTAAAAACTGTTTGGGTAGAAAAAGGGGTTGACGTTATTCATTATAATGCCTGGCCTGCGTCGTTATGGTGCTGGATACCAAGATTGTGTGGTATACCTTCTATGATGGAAGGGCATGGTTTAGAATGGCAAAGGAGTAAGTATTCGCCCAAAGCCCAGAAGATCATGAAATTCATGGAAGGAATTACAGCTAATTTGAATCAGCACCTTATCATGTGTAGTGAAGGTCAGGTGGATTATTTTCAGAAAGAATATGGCAAGTTAAGCACCTGTATTCCTGGAGCGGTAAATTTGCCAGATTTGGTTAGGAATAATCCGAGTGATATCCTAGCGCGCTACGGATTGCATGAGAAGAAATTTTTCTTGTTCATGGGGAGATTGGTTCAAGACAAGAATCCTGATTATTTGATTCGTGCGTTCAAGAAAGCTAAGGTTTCTGGATATAAATTAGTTATTGCGGGTAGTAACGACACTATGCCTGAGTATGTGGCAGAGCTTCATAGACTTGGGGCTGAGAACGAAAACATTGTGTTCACTGGTGCTGTATATGGTGATGATAAGGACATGCTTCTGCGACAAGCCTATTGCTTCTGCTTGCCATCAACAATTGAAGGTCTAAGTATTGTAATGATGGAGGCTGCTTCGTATCATTTGCCTGTTATTGCCTCAGATATAGAGGCAAATAGAGAATTCCTTGGTAATGATGCTGTATATGTAAGGCCAGAGAACGAAGAAGATTTGGTTAAAGCCTTGAATTATTCTCTTTTACATTTAGAGGAAATGGCGCATCAACAACAGGTAAATTATCAGAAAGTAATTGAGAAATATACATGGGATAAGGTCGCTTTGAAGTATGTAGATTATCTGAAGACAATTGTGAAGTGATTCGTACCGGAACCAATACCACTAAATAAGTCAATCAATTTTCAAGAGTGAGTTTTCTGCTGTTTGTCGTAGTTAATGCCGACAAGCAGCAGATTTTTTGTATAAGGAACTACCCGTTCTGTGTAGTTTTTTTTATAAAGCGGGAGCTTCATGGTTGGAGCTCCCGCTGTTGTGTTTTTTACCGTTGGAGGACTAGGGCGAAGAGGGCTTCGCGGAAGCCTTGCAGGAAGATGGGCGGCTCGTTGGGGAAGGCTTCTTGGAAGTCGTGTTCCAGACTGTCGAGAAGGTCGGCTACCAGTTGCCATTTTTGATAGGAACTGAGTCCGGGCTTCTGCAGGAAGTAACGGAGCACTACATAGCCCTGCCAAAGGGCTATTACACTGTCTTCGCTTTTAAAAAACGGTCCCGTGTCTTGCGACCTACATGGGCCGCCTCAAGGTTACGCACAGTGGCCTGCGCGTCGTTGTCAATCATGCCTTTAATTAAGGCACGAAATGACGGTGTTGTCATCATTTTTGTCATTATTTTGTTAAATTTAGTTTAATTAGTGTGCCCCTAGTGGAGCACAAACGGAACGCAAAGTTACTGCTTTTTTCTTAAATT
>JAEEGL014176284.1_pt1 | contig 19050 bp, 22 predicted proteins | sample 9134231 | NCBI WGS metagenome assembly JAEEGL01 (sample SAMN16246548, study PRJNA631951) | gut metagenome | biome: gut microbiome; feature: rumen; material: fiber-attached | host: Bos | place: Iran: Karaj | collected 2018-10 | reverse complement strand
CCCCCGCCCTCACGGATGAGGAGTACGACAAGGAGCTCAAGAAGCTGCAGAAGCGCCTGGGTGAGCTGCACAACGTCATCTACCTCAAGAAGATCCCGGTCATCCTCTGCTATGAGGGCTGGGATGCAGCCGGCAAGGGCGGCAACATCCGCCGCATTGCGCGCCCCCTGGATCCCCGGGGCTTCGACGTGATGCCCATCGCCTCGCCCGAGCCGCATGAAAAGGCCCGTCAGTACCTATGGCGCTTCTGGACCAGGCTCCCCCGCAGCGGACACTTCTGCATCTTTGACCGCACCTGGTCCGGCCGGGTGATGGTCGAGCGGCTGGAGGGCTTCTGCTCCGAGGCCGACTGGAAGCGCGCCTTCAACGAGATCAACGAGTTTGAACGCCAGCTCACCGACTGGTGCGCCGTGGTGCTGAAATTCTGGATCCATATCGACCAGGACACCCAGCTGGCCCGCTTCACCGACCGGCAGAACACGCCCGAGAAGCAGTGGAAGATCACCGAGGAGGACTGGCGGAACCGGGAGAAATGGCCGCAGTATGAGGTCGCCGTGGACGAGATGCTGCAGAAGACCAGCACGAAGAACGCGCCCTGGTTCATCATTGAGTCCAACGACAAGCGCTACGCGCGCATCAAGGCCCTGAAGATCATCGTCAGGGCGCTGGAGGAAGCCTGCGAGAAGCGGTTCAGGAACACGTTCGAATAAGGAGAGGCATATGGGCATACTCAGGACCATCCGGAACTACCTCTGCTACTGCGGGATCGAAAAGGATGAATACAACGCGCTGAAGAAGGACGCCTACGTGTCGAACTTCAGGGTATGGCGGGTGCTCCATATCCTGATGGCCGCCGTGTTCGGCGCGCTGTTCATCGGCTCCCTGTTCAGCCATCTGCTGGGCACGAACCGGGTGTTCTACCTGTGCGCCTTCCTTTATTCCCTGGCGGCGATCGCCGCGTTCTGCTTCCTGAAAAAGGAATCGCTGGCCGCCCAGCTGATCATCTACCTGTCGATCTCGCTCCTGTTCGTGTTCAGCGGCTTCATCTCGGCGAACAAGCCGGACATTCCCTCCACGGCGTTTATTGTCATGCTGCTGATCACGCCCATGTTCATGATCGACAAGCCGTATTTCATGGCCATCGAGCTGGTCATCGCGTCGGCGATCTTCCTGGCCTGGATGCGCGGCGCCAAGACGACCGAGGTCTGGCGGTACGACCAGATCAACGTGGCCATCTACCTGGGCGTCGGCATCATCCTGCATATCATCGCGAACTCGATCCGCATCAAGGAGTTCGTCCTGACGCGGAAGATCAACATCCAGAAGGATACGGACGAGATGACCGGCCTGATGAACAAGAGCGCCCTGACCCGGGCGATCAACGGATTCCTGGCGGAGGGGACGGCGGACAAAGGAGTCCTGTTCATGCTGGACGTGGACCGCTTCAAATCGATCAACGACACCTACGGCCACGACACCGGGGACCAGGTGATCCGGCAGCTGGGAAGCTACCTGGGCAGCCGTTTTACCGGGAAGGAGATCGCCGGGCGCTTCGGCGGGGACGAGTTCATCGTCTTTATCCGGAACATGGACGACCCGCAGGCAGCCCGCGCGCTGGCGGAGGAGATCGCCGCCGGCGTGACGGAGCAGGTCACGCTGCCGGACGGGGGCCGGACGGTCAGCGTCAGCGTCGGGATCGCCCTGTGCCGCGGCGAGGAGAAGAATTATTCCGAGATCTTCAGGAAGGCGGACGCCGCGCTGTACCGGGCGAAGGCCGATCCGGACAGGCGCGTGTGCGTCTGTGAACCGTGAGCCGCGGAAAGGGAAACTTCCTGTGAACTACGTCTATCTGCTCCGGCGCGCGGACGGAAGCCTGTACTGCGGCTGGACAACGGATTTGGAGGCGCGGCTGGCCGCGCACAGCAGCGGCCGGGGCGCGAAGTATACCCGGTCGAAGCTGCCGGTGAAGCTGGTGTATACGGAAGCGTACGAAGACCGGCACGAGGCGCTGAGCCGGGAATGGCACATCAAACGGATGAGCCATGCGGAAAAGGAGAAACTGGCGGCGGGAAAGAGGGAGACGTTATAAAACAGAGACTTCATGGAAGAAGGCCTCCGGTTATCCGGAGGTCTTTTTTCTTTTCAGGGGATATGGTATGATGATCGTCACAGGGAGAGCTGAAGATCTTTTCAAAAGGGGCGGGGCGGATGGATTTCCGTTACAGGGCGTTTATCTCCTACCGGCACTACACGCCGGACCAGGATATCGCGAAAAGGCTGCACAGCCATATTGAGAACTACCGGATCCCGGCGGGGCTGAGGAAGTCCCTGAAGATCCGGAGGATGGGCCGCGTTTTCCGAGACCAGGAGGAGCTGCCGCTGTCCTCCAGCCTCGGCGACGATATCCATGAGGCGCTGGAACAGTCCGAGTGGCTGATCTGCGTCTGCTCTCCCCGGTATGTCGAGTCAAAGTGGTGCATGGAGGAGCTGCGCTATTTCCTGTCCCTCGGCCGGGAGGACCGGGTGCTGACGCTGCTGGCGGAGGGCGAGCCGGATGAGGCTTTCCCGGAGCTGCTGCGCTTCCGCGAAAGGAACGGCGTGCGGGAGGAGCAGGAACCGCTGGCCGCGGACGTGCGCGGGAAGGACGTCCGGGAAAACCTGAAGAAACTGAAGCGCGAAAAGCTGCGCGTCATCGCCCCGATGCTGGGCGTGAAATATGACGACCTGCGCCAGCGCGCGCGCCAGCGGCGCGGCCGGATGCTGCTGGCGGCCGGTGCGGCGGTGATCCTGCTGCTCAGCGGGTTCCTGGGATTCGCTTTCCTGAAGAACGCCCAGATCACGAAGGAGCGGAACGCGGCGCTGGTCTCCCAGTCCAAATACCTGGCGAAGGAAGCGGACAACCTGCTGGGCGGCAGCGGGGACCGGATGCTCGCCCTGATGCTCGCGAAGGAGGCAATGCCCGAAAGCCTGGAGAACCCGGACCGGCCGCTCACGGACGAGGCGGTGTACGCCATGCGCAACGCGCTGGTCAGCGGGATCTCCAACCGATATATCACCGTGACGGATTTCGACGTCACCGCGAAGGACTTCGGCTGCAACGGCGCGACGCTGGCCCTGTGCTCCGACGACGTGGAAGGCTTCCTGGCCTGCTACGACCTTTCGACCGGCCGGGAGAAGCAGTATCCCTGGCGGCTGGAGAGGACGCCGTTCCATGTTTCCTTCTCCTATGACCTGATGTCCTTTGTCTGGATGGATTCCGCCGGGATCCACAGGGCGTACCGGATGGGAAGCGATTACCGGACGATCACGCTGAACAAATATACCGGTTTTGACAAATTCAGCGAGCCGCCGTCCGTGAACGGCAAGGCGGACGAATATGTGTATACCACCCTGACGGAGATGTTTGTCCTCCCGAACCTGAACGCCGGGCTTTCCGCGGTCGTCCTGGAGGAAACGGAAAAAGACGGGGACGGCGAGGAAGAGAGCGTCTGGATCGGGGACGCGGAGCTGTTTCCGGCGGAAGCGGTCCGCACCAACGACCAGTACTCCACCTGGGTCCTGACGCGGATCCTGGACGGCGGCGCGGATATTTCGCTGCTGCGCGTCGGCGCGGACAACAAAACGTTCCACGACGCCGAGCGGTACCGGTATAACGTGACCAACGTCAACACCGACGGCCGGCATGTGTTCGGCAGCGCGGACAGTGAGGACACCGTGATTGACTTCACGTCGTCGCCGGACGGGCGGAACATCATCGGGCTGACGAACGGCGGGGTTTACGTCTGGGACACTTTCACCCAGGAGCAGGTGAACGCGGTCAGCTTCGCGGCCTTTGACGGAAGCCGCCTGAAGAAGATGCGGATTTCTTCCGCCGGCAGCCGGCTCTGCGTGCAGACGGAGAACGGCGGGCTGTTCATTTACGACTACACCTCGGGCGGCGTGACGCCCGTGAACATCGGCGGGAACCGGGCGGACACCTTCTGCTTCAACAGCGACGGCACCCTGCTGCTGTGCTGCGACAGCGAAAAGGACATCGCGGTCGTGGTTTCGGCCGGCGGGAACGTGGAGCAGACGATCCCGGCGGAGTTTGACCTCACCGGCGCGTATTACGCGATGCAGGATACCCGGGGGAACGGCAGGAACGACGAATACCTGCTGCTGACCGGGGACAAAAAAACCCGCCTGATGAGGCGCGACGCGGCGGCGGACCGGAACATGACGGCCGCCCTGGAGACGGCCGCGCTGACAAACGAGGACGCGGAACTGACCGCGGACGGCAGCAAACTGTGGTATTTCAGTTCGTCGGACCTGAAGTACCACCTGAACATCCTGGACCTGGCGGGCGGCGGGAAGACGGTGATCGAGGCGGACGACGCGAAACGGCAGTTCACCTCCTGCAAGGACCTGCGCCGGATCGGGGACCGTTTCATGGTCCTGTCCGGCCGGGACCGGGAGACGAAGAAATCGAAGATCATTGTCTGCGACGCGTATACCGGCGAGGCGGTGAAGGAGATTCATCCGTCCGCGGCCGGCACAAGCGACCTGGGGCGGCCGATGGAGGACGACAGCGGGCTGCTTTCATGCATGTACGCGGACGGCCGGTACGCCGTGTTCGGCGCGTCGGGCGACCTGTTCTACGTCTTCAACGCGCAGACCATGGAGCAGGAATACAGCCTCCTGAGGGAGGGCGTGCGGTGGGGAAACAACTTCATCTTTGAAGACGGCCTGATGCTGATGTATTACAAAAACGGATCCACGCTCTATACCCAGGTGATCAGCACGGAGACCTGGCAGGAGGAAGCGCCGGTGCGGGGCGACGGCTGCAGCCGGTTCTGCGGCATGCTGCACCACGCGGAGGTCCCGGGCTTCTCCGACCTGATCAGCGTGTATACATACTACAACAAAACCGTTTTGATGGACCTGCGGACCGGGGACACCGTGAAGCTGGAGCTGGAAGGCACGGACGGCGCGTGGCTGACGAAGGACAAAAAGGGCGTCATCCTCCGTTCGGGCCACACCGGCGGCGGATATACCCTGTTCGACGGGGAAAAGATGTCGCCCTGTGAGCCGCTGCCGGAGGAGAAGAGCCGGGGCAGCCGGCGGGAGCACCGCTTCCTGGACGGCTGGGTATACCTGGAAGGCGGCGTGCTGTATGACAGCGAAACCGGCGCGAAGGTGCTGGACTGCCGGGAGAAGGACCTTTCCGTGGTGAGCGGCACGGACAACGGCAGCGCCCTGCTGCTGCGCCGGGACAGCGGGGGAATGTTCCTCCTGCGCTGCCTGGACACCGGGGAACTGCTGGAACTGGCGGAGCGCACCCTGGACGGCCGGGAACTGACCGAGGCCCAGCGCCGGGCGTTTTTCCTGGAATAACAGCCGCGCGGCCGGACGCTGATGGACAAAAATGCGGAATCCGCAAAAATGTTTCACAGGGCATTGAAAACCTGAGCATAATCAGTTACAATGCTAATGGACAAAAATGCGGATTCCGCATTTTTGTAGCATAGAATGGAGCACAAAAGATGGAGATCAAAAGAGACATCTACCTGAAAATACTGATCTCAAAGAAGCACAACGGCCTGGTCAAGGTCGTCACGGGCGTCCGCAGATGCGGGAAGTCCTATCTGCTTTTCAACCTGTTCAGGGATCATCTGGCGGAAGCGCATGTGGCGGACGATCATATTATTGAGATGGCTTTTGATTCCTATGAGAATAAAAAGTACCGTGATCCGGAAGTGTTTTTCCCGTACCTGAAGGAGCGCATCAGCGATAAAGGAATGTACTACGTCCTCCTGGACGAGGTACAGATGCTGGATGATTTTGAATCTGTGCTGAACAGCCTGGTACGCATGAAGAACGCGGACGTCTATGTGACCGGCAGCAACGCCCGGTTTCTGTCAAAGGACATCATCACCGAATTCCGGGGCCGCGGGGATGAAGTGCATATGTATCCGCTGACGTTCGCGGAATACATGAGCGTTTATGACGGAGACGTTCAGAGCGGCTGGCGTGATTATGTGCTCTATGGCGGACTGCCGCTGATCTTCTCCTTTGAGACGCCGGACCAGAAGAGCGATTTCCTGAAAAGGCTGTTTGAAGAGACGTACCTCTCCGATATCATCGGGCGGAACGATATCCGGAACAAAGCTGAACTGGAGGAACTGCTGAATATCCTGTCCTCCGCCATGGGCTCCCTGACGAATGTCAGCAAGCTTTCCAACACGCTCAAAAGCGTGAAGAACAAAACCATCGCCAAAACCACAATCAAGCGGTATATTGATCATCTCTGTGATTCTTTCCTGATCGACAGGGCGATCCGATATGATATTAAAGGAAAGAAGTATATTGATACGCCTTCCAAGTATTACTTTACCGACCTCGGCCTGCGCAACGCCAGGCTGAACTTCAGGCAGATTGAAGAAACCCACGCGATGGAGAATATCGTCTTCAATGAGCTGAAGGCCAGGGGATTCAATGTTGACGTCGGCGTTGTTGTGATAAATGAAACAGACAAAAACGGGAAAAAAATCAGGAAGCAGCTGGAGATCGATTTTGTCTGCAACAAAGGATCAAAACGGTACTATATCCAGTCCGCGTTTGCGGTTTCAGATGCCGGGAAGATGCAGCAGGAACAGCGCTCCCTGATCAGCACGGGCGACGGGTTTAAGAAGATCATCATCACGAAGGACGCCCTGGCTCCGCTGTACAATGAAGCGGGCGTGCTGGTGATGAATGTGTTTGACTTCCTGCTGGATCCGGACAGCATGGATATCTGAACGGAGACCGGCGGGGAAAGGAAGGAAAGAAATGACGGACTACAAAACAATGATCGCGCAGGCGGAGGGGATCCTGGACGCGGAGGGCTGGTACGTGGCGGCGCTGAGCAATCTCTCGGCGCTGGTGATGGACACCCTGCCGGACCTTAACTGGGCGGGCTTCTATTTCGTGCGGGACGGCGGGCTGACCGTCGGGCCCTTCCAGGGGAAACCGGCCTGTATCCGGATCGCGGCGGGCAAAGGCGTGTGCGGCACGGCGGTCAGCCGGAATGAGACGGTCGTGGTGCCGGACGTGCACCTGTTCCCGGGGCACATCGCCTGCGACAGCGCCTCCGAATCGGAGATCGTGATCCCGGTCCACGGCGATGGCGGGGAAATCCGGGCGGTCCTGGATATCGACAGCGTGCGGAAGGACCGCTTCAGCGAGGCGGACAGGGAAGGCCTGGAAGCCCTGGTCCGGACGATCGAGGGAAAGGTGAAGTGGGCATGAATATCGCGGACGTGATCCTGAATTTCGCAATCTGGGCGGTCACGCTGGCCTTCGTGGTCTCCTTTTTCCGGAAGGACGGGGACTGGGCGCCGGAGCGCGGGCGGTTCGCCCTGCGCTTCTTTACCTGCCTGAGCAACATCCTGTGCGCGGACACCTCGTTCCTGACGGGGATCTTCCTGCTCACCGGAAATGTTCCGCAATGGGTCTGGACCCTGAAATACATGGGCACGGCGGCGGTCACGGTGACCATGCTGACGGTGTTTTTCATCCTGGCGCCCAGCGTGGGAAAGGACTGGTACGGGGTGCTGCTGAAAAAGCCCTCGGACAAGTTCATGCACCTGCTGACGCCCCTCGCGGCCCTTGTTTCCTTCTGCGTGTTTGAGAAGCGGGGCATGACCTTCCCGCAGTGCCTGTGGGGCATGCTGCCGGTGGCGCTGTACGGGCCGCTGTACCTGTATAAGATCCTGTACGCCCCGGAGGAAAAACGCTGGGACGATTTCTACGGCTTCAACCGGCAGGGCCGCTGGCCGGTCATGTTTGCCGTGATGGTCACCGGCACCTTCCTCATCTGCCTGGGGATCCGGGCGCTGCAGAATCTCTGAGTATAACAAAGCCGGCTTCCGGATCATTCCGGAAGCCGGCTTTCTGCCGTTTACGGGGTATAGCGCCAGCGGATCCAGCGCTGCTGCTTTTCGGCGGAGAGGTCCAGAACCTCCAGGCGGTACCCGTCCAGGTCGAAGCAGGGCTTTTTCAGGTCGAGTACGTCCGGCGTGAAGGACGGCGCGGCGGCCGCCGGCGCGTCCAGCAGGCTCACGATGACCCCGCCGTAAGGCGGCTCGATCCCCGTCTGCCCGGTTTCCTCCAGCCACAGGCGGTAGCGCTCGTAATAGTCGCTGCTGCCGGTGCAGTGGATGACCAGCGGGTAATGCAGGTAGGGGACCAGCTCCGCGGGGAGGTTCTTCCGGCTGTAGCCGAAATCCAGGAGCGTGCCGATGTACATCGCGCAGTGGTACCCGCCGGAGGGATGCCGGATGGCCACCAGGTCGCCGACCCGCAGCTCGCTCACCCGGTCCTCCGCGGCGGTCTTCGCGGCGCGGTAAAGGACGTCGTCCGTATATTTGGACCGGTCCAGCAGGTTTGAGATGGCGTCGTGCTCCGTAAATCCCGCCTCCTGCAGCGCCCAGCGGGTGAAGCCGACGCAGTCCAGGCCGTACAGGTAGGTCTTCTCTGTGTCATAGTAATCCGACGCCTGCGCCGGGGACGCCGGCTCCAGGATGTTGTTCACATGGCGGCCGCCCCAGAAATACGGGCAGCCCAGGGGGAAGGCGGCCCGGAAGTCCGTGCCGTTCTCGCTGTTATAGCCCAGCAGGAAGGGATTGCCCTCCTCCAGCATCGTCATGGCGGAGTCCAGCACGCGGTAGCGGTGGCGGCCGTCCGCCCGGGCGAAGGAAGGGGACACCAGGAGCAGGAGCGCGGCCAGCAGCGCCGCGCAGCGGACTTTTTTCATCCTGGTTCCCTCCCTGTGATTTTTTTGCCGGACAGATTATTATACCATATTGAATAACGACGCGGAGGCTTTTTCTTTTTCACCCTTTATGGTATAATATGCCAAACAGAGGATGTGACAACCGAATACCGGAAAAGAGAGGAAACCGCCATGAAAAAGGCAAAGAAACTCGAGATCTATATCCAGTCGCCCCTGGGCGGGAACATCACGCCCGAACAGATTGAGACCATGCTGCCGGAGGGCACGGAGTCCGCGTATGTCCGCGTGGACCAGAACCTGATCTGGTGGGTCCGCGGGGAGGAGACCGGCGCGGTGGAAATCTGGTCCGACGACCGGTGAGCGGAACAAAACGGGCCGGGCTGACGTTTAATCATCCGGAAACCGAATCTGTATCCCGGAGGAGAAGAACGATGAAAAAGATCCTTGCGTTCCTGCTGGCGGCGGCCCTGCTTTTCGGCGCCGCGCTGGCGGAGGACATTCATTCCCTGACAGACGAAGAACTGAAGGAACTGTATTACCTCGCCGCGGCGGAGATGGAGAGCCGCGGCCTGCTGACCGCGGCGCCGGAGGAACACAGCCTGTTCAGGCAGGAAAACGTCACCCCGGAGGACGAGGCGGCCGGGGAGCGCCTGATGGAGTTCTTCTTCTGGTGGTCCCGGGACGACCTGGACAATATGCTGACGGTGTGCGATCCCGCCTGGCGGGCCGGGGAGGAAGATCCCCGCCTGACGCTGTTCGCGCTCCTGCGGAACCGGACGCCCGTGAGCGCCGAACTCCGGAAGATCAGCGGGAAAGGCGCGGACCGGACAATTGGAGTGGAGACGGTTATCGACCGGCACAACGGGAAAGAAAACCTGACATACCTCCTGCAGCTCCGGATGAAGAAGGCGGACGACGGATCCTGGTACCTGGATCCCATGAGCCTGATAGCGGGTGAAGAGGCGCATGAACCGGTGGAAACGATGCCCGCACCCGCCGAAGAAGCGGACGGCCTTCCGGAGGATACCCGCCTGTATTACGTGGCCGGCGGCGGAAGCCGTTACCACCTGGATCCGTACTGCCGGCTGGTCAACGAAAAGTACCTGCCGATGCAGGACAGCTTCCCGTTGAAGGACCTGGACAACCCGCTGTACGCGGACCTGGAGCCCTGCAGCGTCTGCGGCGCCCCGGCGAGAGGGGAATAAAAAAGAAAAACCAGGGAGCCCGGCTCAAAGCCAGGCTCCCTGATTTTTTTATGCCCACCGGTATACGGCGGAGATGGTTTTCTCATCCTCCATCCGGATGACGAAGTTCCCCTGGAGGAACCTGTCCTCGCCGTTCTGTTTGTACATCACGAAATAGGTGGAGGTGATGAACCCGTTCCGGCACCGGGCGTTGTAGACGTTCACGCCGGCGAGCTCCGCGGGACCGGTCAGCAGGACCTCGTTCCTTTCCAGCGCGGCGCGGACGATCCCGTCCGTTTTTTCGTTGAACGCGTCCACCGCCCCGGAGACGGTACGGACCGTTTCCGCCTTTCCGGGGAAGTCGCCGCCGGAAGGCGCTGTATCATTGATCAGGGAGAGGATTACGGGGCGCTCCGCCGCGTCAAAGCGGTACAGGCCCGCGCCGCGCAGCGCGTGGATCATCAGGGCGCCGGTAAAGTAGCAGGGGATCCGGATCGGGAAGAGGGACGCCGGCTTTGTCATCACCGCGCGCATCTCCCCGGCCATCGCGTCGGCCTTCTCTTCGTCCAGCTGCTTCAGGACCTGCCATTCGACATAGTTGGCGGTCCCTTCGATCTCCTCCACTTTGCTCTCATAGGCAAACTCATACGGAAAGCGGGCGCTCCGCAGCTTCCGGTGGGAAAGCACCTCCCGCAGGGCGGCTTCGTCCGGGCCTGCCAGCAGGGAAAGCAGGAGCTCGTTCTCCCGGAGCTTCAGGGCCAGGTTCTCCGCGTCGTACCGGTAGCGGTACAGTGCCTCCAGCTCCATCGGCCAGCAGTCCCAGCCCCGGATCTGCTGGAACCCGTGGAACATCTCATGCACCATCTTGGACGCCAGGACGGAAAGGTCCAGCTCCTCCTGGACCATCCAGATCGCGATCTGCTCGCCGTTGTACCGGATCGACGTGTTCGCGCAGAACGCGTCGGTCTTTTCCACATACCGCCCGTCAAAGAAGCATTTTTCACTGTCGTACAGGGCGAACTTCAACGGCTCAAATCCGGGCCAGATCCTGCCGAAATCCAGCGAGGAGACCGTTTCCTTCACCTGTGTGTACAGTTTTTCCAGATCCATATGAAGAACCTTCCTTGTCAATTCAGTCGAACGCCAGCAGGTTTCCCAGCCGCACGGTGAAGCCGAGGGCCCGGTACATCTCAACGTCGCAGTCGGCGCAGCCGACGGTCAGGGACCCGATTCCGCTCTCCGTCCGGGCCAGCCGCACCAGTTCCCGGGCGATCCCCTTGTGCCGGCAGTCCGGGCGGATATAGAAATCCTCAAAGACGCCGCTGGCGGCGTAGCTGAACGTGGAGAACCCGACGGTGACCGAGCAGCAGCCGGCCAGGACGTCCCCGTCCCACGCGCCGTAAAAGCGGATCCGGTCTTCCCGGATCGCTGCCTCCAGGCGTTCCCGGTCCGCCTCGCCTGGCGCCTCTTCCCCAATCTCCGCCTTGTAAGCCCGGTGGATTTCCCACAGTGCGCCGGTCTCTGTTTCGGTGATCCTGCGATACTCCATTTTCCGAATAACCGCCTTATTCCTTTTTCAGGTAGCGCGTCATGATGTAGCCCGTTTTGCCGTTGCAGCTGACCTTGCACCAGGAGGCGCCCCGCTGCAGGACCGTCACCCGGGTGCCGGGCCGGTAGGACGCGATCGCCTTGTATTTCTTCCCGGGCCCCTTGCGCAGGACCACGTTCTTGCCGCTGCTGTTCTGCACCTTCGCCTTGTAGGTGGAGGACGGCTTCGCGGAGGCCTTGTTCGTGGTCAGGTGCGTGTTCCGGACATATCCCTTGCCTTTGGAAGTGGAGACGAAGTCAAAGGCGGAGCCGTGGGTCAGCACGGTGACCTTCGCGCCTTTCTTCAGCCTGCCCAGGGACTTGAAGTTCGTGCCGGGGCCTTTCAGCAGGACGGTGTCGTCCTTGCTGATATACGCGGTATAGGAGGAGCACAGCTTCAGGTACTTCTTCTGGACGAAGACCATGTTCCCGCCGGGCCGGAAGCGGACCTTGACCCAGCCGTCCTTTCCCACGCGGCAGATCGTCGCGGCGTAGTCCCGCTGGTAGCTGGCCACGACGGTGGCGTCGTAGGCCGGCTTTTCATGGGCTTTGAGCCAGGTGGTGTTCACGCGGTAATACTTCACCGCCAGCGCGGAGCCGACCGGCAGCAGCAGCGCGAGGACAAGGATCAGGGCGATTATTTTTTTCATCATATGCGTTTCTCTGTCAGGGTCGGTTGAGAAATGTAAATGTCTTCCATACAATTATCTGATAAACCCGCCGCGCCGTCAAGAAGCAGGATCTGAATCTGACAGGCGCGTATTGATCCCCTCAGCCGGCAAGCCGGAGGGGATGCGGATTGACAGATACCAAAGTTTCTTTTGTCACATTCTGAATGTCAGAATTCTGCGGAGGCAGTTTATCAATGACTCATATTCTGTCTGTGCCGCATAGGGAAACTGCCGCTGATACCTGGCCCATTGCTGCTTCAGATCCTCACTGGCTTCCAGCCTGGTGAGAATCGTATCTGTATTCTGAAGCACCCCTGCGCTTCCGCGGTGCTCCGCCGTTGCCCGCAAAGCTTCCCGGAAAAGCTCCGGCTGATAATCCTGGGTTTTCTCAAGAATAAACACATCATAGAAGTCACGCGGCCTTGTTGATAAAACCCCGCGTCTCAGAATGGTCTCAACCTTCTCGGCCAGGATTGTTTCTACATTATAACCCCAGAGAGAAAAAGACAAATCGGGATCGAATAATCCGTGAAGCTCATATTCGACCGGACACGGAGTAATAGCGTCCCCGGTGGAGATATCAACAGACAGCGGCGTCAGGACTGTATCGTATGCGGCGTCAAGCCGCACACGGAATCCGCCATAAATATCGTCTTTTCGGATGGGCTCGATGGATATGATCTGAAAACTCACATCATCATCTGCAGGGATATCACAGACGGCCGAGATTGCTTCTTTGATCTGTGCTTCTGTCAGCGGAAGATTCCTCAGGGTGGTATCCAGATCCATGGTTGACCGGGTATCCATACCGACAATGGCTGAGACCAGCATTCCGCCTTTAATCACGAATTTCTGCCGGTATTCCGACCGGGACAGCCGTTCCAGAAAACGCTCGAACATGTAGTTTTGCAGAACGACCTGCGCGGCTATGCCGTTCTGCTTTGCATAATTGTTTATCTGCCCTTTCAGGCTCATTCCTTTTGAACTCACAGCAGCACCTCCAGATAGGGTTTAAGCGCCTTCATGATATGAAATTGCTCAGCATATTCCGACAACCGGTTCAGGTCTTTTCCGCTGCCGGCGGCATATGCCTTGATCGCATCCGTAACCAGTTCAACAGAATATCTGGACCTGCTGCGGATTAAATCACAGATTGTTCTTTCCGGATCATAGCAGGGAACCTCGTGCCCGAATGTGGTTTTCCGGACAGTGGCGCCAAGCAGGTACAGTTCGGGCCTGATATAGTGGCAGGAGCTCTGCTGTTTGATGCTTTTCGGAACTGACGCATTGCTTGGAATGGTTATTGAGTGCGTGAACGGGGTTCTTTCAGCCAGATGGTTCAGGAACAGCGCGGTATCATGGGAAAAGATGATCCACTTGGAATGTAGGGACAGCGCATACATATCATCTTCAATTGTATCCGGCAAAATATATATACCGCTTCCGACCCGTTCGATTTTCCCGGAACGGACATAATTAGTCAGGGTTTGCCTGGAAATACCCAGATCCAGTACCTGCTTTGTGGAGATCATTCCCCCGAATCCCTGGATTGCTTCATGAAGTGTCTCATTCATATGATCACCGCCCGGCATTGACTTTTATATCGATATTATATTTTGTTTCGATACAAACGTCAAGTTCCGGAGATGGGATAAAATGAATTGTTTCTTTGTCATATTCTGATCCCCTCAGCCGGCAAGCCGGAGGGGATGCGGATTGACAGACGATGCTTTTTCTGATAATCTGAGGTGGGATATCCCACTTTTGCATTTGTGGAGGGATGAGTATGGAATCAGGCATCCGGGAATATGACGCCAAACTGGATTCAAAAAAGAGGCTGACGCTGCGCGGGGCCGGGTATGAATACTATCACGTTTCTGTGCTTCCGGATCAGAGAATCATTCTGGAGCCGAGGGTGCTGACAACACCGTTTGAAGTGTCAGAAAACACGCTGAAGATGATGGACAGCTCCGTTGAAAACATGAAAGACGGAAAAGTCTCACCCGCCCTTGATCTGTCTGAATTCGAGGAGTAAGAGATGTTTGAGATGCCTGGATTTATGTTATTCAGTTTGTGGAAAGTGTAAGGCTCCGCACATCACTGACCGGTAAAAAGGACGAAAAAAGTTTCTGAACCAGGTTGGCCTCTTTTTTGAACCCGGTCGTCTAATCAGTGTTGAAAGGAGGGGAGCGCGTTGGAACAGGATCCGCGCAGGGCGTGGCTGGACGAGGCCATCACCCGCTGGGAGAAGCCCCTGCTCCGGCTGTGTTACGCATACCTGTGCGACACGGAGCTGGCGGAGGACGCAGTACAGGAAACATTTTTCAAGGCCTGGAAGAACTACGGGAAATTCCGCGGCGACGCAGAGGAGAAAACCTGGCTGACGCGCATTGCCATCAACACCTGCAAGGACCAGATGAAGAGCGCCTGGGCCCGTCACACCGACCGCTCTGTGACCCCGGACGCCCTGCCGGAAGGCTCCGCTTCCTATGACGCGCAGGACGACACCGTTACGCGTGCGGTGCTCTCCCTGCCGAAGGACCTGAAGGAAGCGGTACTGCTGCACTGGTACCAGGGCATGACGCTCGACGAGATCCGCAGGGTGCTCAGGCTCCCCCGGTCAACGATCAACTACCGGTTAAAGAAAGCGAAAGCGATACTGAAGAAGGAACTGGAGGAATGGTACTTTGAAGACGAATAAAAAGACCGTCCGGTCCGCCATGGACGCCCGCCTCTCCTTCCTGGATGAACTGCCCTCCTGCCGCGCAGCCGTGCAGTACCGTATCGCTCAGGAGGAGGAACCTGTGATGAAAAAGAAGATCTCTCTCGGATTGGTATTTGCGATCGTGCTGGTGCTGCTGACCGCGGCGGCCCTGGCCACCACCCTGCTGCTCTCGCCCCGGGCGGACGCCGTAAGGACCGCGGACCGGGCGCTGGAGGAGAAATACGGCATCACCGCGGAAATGCAGACGTTCTTCGCGCGCAGCCAGGAGGAGGAAGACGGCGCCGTGAAGGTCACCTATGCGGGCGCCGGCGGCATGGAATACCCGCTGGGCACCTATACCGCCCTGGTAAAGGACGGGAAGGCGGAAGTCACCTGGAGCCATGACGGCGAGGACACCTCCGGCGGCTACGACGCCGAGGTCTGGGGCCTGGACCAGCTGAAGGCCATGGTGAGGGACGGCCGGAACGAGCAGACCCGGATCGCGTTCCTGGACCGCGCCGCGGAGATCACGGAAGCGCACATCGCCCCCGTGGAAGCCCCCGAACCCACGGATGAGGAGATCGACGCGTACTACGCGAAGCGCGAGGAGGACAAGACCGCGGCCCTGCAGGCCCGCAAACTCTCCGAGGACGAGATGATCGCCATCGGGCGGGAGTTCGTCATCAGCAACTGGAAGCTCAGCGAGGAGCAGGTCAGCCGGCTGGAGCTCTACACCAACTCCACCCCGAAGTACCTGTACCTGATCGGGCTCGAGCCGGAAGCCCCCGGCAACGAATGGTACGAGACGGTGAACGGAAAGCCCTGCTTCAAGGTGGAATACCTGCTCTACCAGCCCCTGACCGCCGAGCAGGAAGCGAACGGCGGGGAACGGGACTATAAGGAAGGCGACGGCTACTACAACGTCTTTGTGAACGTTGAGACCGGCGAGATCGAGGACTTCGAATACAACAACGGCCTGGGCGGCCTCGGCTGACCCGGACCTGCCCGCCGCAAGGCGGGCTTTTTTTCGTGCAGAACCTTGTCAGATATTCTCCGGATATGGGATAATATCCCCGGAAAGAAACCCGGCCCGTGCCGGAGGACAGCGAGGCGCCATGAACACAGACTGCCTGTATGTATCGGACCTGGACGGCACTTTGATGCGCAGCGACGGAACCATCTCCCCCTATACGGTCCAAACCGTGAACGCCCTCGTCGCCCGGGGCGCCGCCTTCACCTACGCGACGGCCCGCTCCGTGGAAAGCGCCCGGACGATCACCGGGGAGCTGAACCTGGAGCTGCCGGTCATCACCCGCAACGGCTGCGTGCTGGCGGACAACAAAACCGGAAAACACCTGGAAAAGGCGCTGTTCACCGAAGAGGAGGTGGCCCTCCTCAAAACCCTCCTGCCGGAGCTCCCGGAGACCGGCTTCGTCTCCTGCTTCATCGGGGAGCAGATGATCAAAACCTACCTCCCGGGAAAGCACACCCCCGGCCTGCAGAAATACCTGGACTACTACCGGACCGATCCCCGCATGGTGGCGGCGGATTCCTTCGACGGCCTCTTTTGCGGCCGGCCCGGCTACGTCACCCTGATCGACGACAAAGACAAAATGGAGCCCTTCTACGAGCGCCTCCGGCGGTACGACTGCTGGGAGTGCCTCTTCCAGAAGGACACCTACTGGGACGAGTACTGGGTGGAGGTCTGCCCCCGCAACTGCACCAAGGCGAAGGCGGTCCTGCAGATGAAGGAGCGTTATGGCTTTAAAAAGCTCGTGGTGTTCGGGGACTCCACGAACGACCTGAGCATGTTCCGCGTCGCGGACGAAGCCTGCGCCGTGGAAAACGCCTCGGCGGAGCTGAAGGCGGCCGCCACGGCCGTCATCGGCCTGAACGACGAAGACGCGGTGGCAAAAACCCTCCTGCGCCTTGCGGACAACAGCGCGAAGATATGATAAGATGGTCCCGGAAAGGACCGGAGGAAAGGGCATGACGCAGATCATCACATACCGCCTGTCCGAGACAGGCCGGTGGGGTTATGAGTTCTATGACGCCGGGCGGAACCGGATCGGTTCCGTCAACGCCGTCATCTCCACTTCCGCCCCTGTGCTGATCGAAGGCATGGACCTGTGCTGGTACAGCCAGTTCGGCATCGACACCATGATCGTCCCCGGCACCAGCCGCCAGGTGAAGGACAACCAGACCGGCATGGAGGTCTACCGCATCGTCTTCTGGCAGCCGGGCAAGTACGAGGTGCGGACCCGGGAAGCCTCCGACTACGCGGAGATCCGGCAGGGGATCTACCTGTTCGGCAAGCCCCTCATGCCCGTCACCGCCATGGCGGAGCGCATCACCGAGGCGGACTGGATCCCGCCGAAGAACGCCGGCGTGGAACCTTATTTCAAAACCACGTTCTTCGAAAGCGTGAGCCCCGCCTATATGATGATGGCCCTGTCCTTCCCGGCGCTGAGGTTTTACTGAGATGGAATACGAGATCATCCGCAGCCGCCGCAGGACCCTCTCCCTGCAGGTAAAAAACAACACCGTCACCGTCCGCGCGCCGCTGCGCACATCTGACGCGGCAATCCGGCTCTTCCTGGAAAAGCACCGCGTCTGGCTGGAGAAGCAACTGCTCAAAGCCCGGGCCGCGGAGCAGGCGAAGGCCGGCATCCGGAAGCTGACGACAGATGAAATAAACGACCTGAAAAAGCGGGCGAAAAAAATAATCCCGGAGCGGGCGGCCTACTGGGCCCCCGTTATCGGCGTCAAATACAACCGCATCGCCATCCGCTGCCAGAGGACCCGCTGGGGCAGCTGCTCGGCGAAGGGCAACCTCAACTTCAACTGCCTGCTCCTGCTCGCGCCCCCGGGCGTGCTGGACAGCATCGTGGTGCACGAGCTGTGCCACTTAAAGCACATGAACCACTCCAAACGCTTTTACGCCGAGGTCACAAAAGCGCTCCCGGATTACCGGGAGCGCCAGAAGTGGCTGAAGGATCACGGCGGGGCGCTCCTCGCCATGGCGGAAGAATCATAAAAAGGACGGAACGGACATGATTAAGGATATCTTTTCATTCATCGGCGGCGCTTTCGGCATGATCTTCAAATTCCTTTTCATCATCGCCTTCGCGGCGGGCGGCGTCTACTGCCTCGGCACGACGTTCATGGTCCCCTTTATCTGGGACGGCGTGACGAGGCTGGGCATCACCGCCGTGTGCGCGCTGGGCATCATCGGCCTTTTGCGCATCGGCCGGGAAAAGGATGAGGAAGTGACGGAGGACGATTTCCGCCCCTGAGTCACTTTAAGGAACGGACATCAAAGCTGCTGGCGTTGAACACCTTCACCCCGTGCCGCATCGCGTACTTCACCGTATAGGCCGTGCCGGTGCGCGGCCGGTTGCAGTAGCTCACGCAGTACGCGGACCCCTCCACCAGCTTCCGGTCCCGCAGCAGGAACACGTTCTTCTCATATGCCTGCGCCACGTACACCACCTTGTCGGACAGGCGGAGGATATTGTCCTCCCGGTGCCGCAAAACATCCGTCCAGTCCTCCGTTTCCCGCCAGTCGGGATAGGGCAGCACCGAGATGATCTTCAGCTGCGGCTCCTTGTGCTGCCGCAGGTTAATCAGGTACTCTGCGGCCATCATGTCAAACCCCACGGCCCCGCCCACCCCGAAGTACCTTACATTCTTCTCCCGGATCAGCTTCAGCAGGATATACCGCATCCGGGTCCTGACCTTTTCCTCTTCCCCCGGCGGAATGACCCGGTGCCCCGTCAGGCAGCAGGTCTGCTCCCTCCGGGTCATCCCCTCATACCGGTCCTCATGGATATCCTTTTCCCTCAATCTCATCCTGAACACGGACCAAACCTCTTTCTCCCAAACCTGTGAATGTCATCCCAACCCCACGTTGTCATCTTGGTCCTATGTCAATAAATAGGACAAAATAAAGTGAGGTGATCCTCGTAGTAACGTGTTACCTGCTACAGCGGTTCCCATACGTCAATGGCAAGGGCTTCGCCGGTGCTACGCACCCCATTGACCCATGGTGCCTGCTGTAGCATAAAGCAGTCAAGCAGAACAAAGGATTGTTCTGCCCTGGGAATGGGCTTGATTAAGCGACGACCTTCCGGTAGAGGCGTTCAAACTGGT
>JAEEGL011520708.1_pt1 | contig 19051 bp, 10 predicted proteins | sample 9134231 | NCBI WGS metagenome assembly JAEEGL01 (sample SAMN16246548, study PRJNA631951) | gut metagenome | biome: gut microbiome; feature: rumen; material: fiber-attached | host: Bos | place: Iran: Karaj | collected 2018-10 | reverse complement strand
TACAAGGTCACGGTCGCTGAGATCCTCATGCCCGCGGCTGAGCTCTCCGAGCAGATCTCGACTGCAGGACGTGAAGCTTCCGGTACCGGCAACATGAAGTTCATGCTGAACGGTGCGATCACGATCGGTACATATGACGGTGCCAACATCGAGATCCACGACAAGGTCGGTGATGACAACTTCTTCCTGTTCGGTATGAAGACCAACCAGGTCAACAGCCTGCTGCGCCACGGCTACAACGCGATGCAGTACTACACCAATAACATGTGGATCAACCGCATCGTCAACGCGATCCGCAACGGCATCGGCCGTCCGGGTCATGAGATCGGCTTCCCCGATATCGCCAACTCCCTGCTGTTCAACAACATGGGCAACGTAGCGGATCCGTATCTGCTGCTGGCTGACTTCGAGGACTACTGCCGTGTTCAGAACATTGCTTCGGACACCTATCTCGATTCCAAGAAGTGGAACCGTATGGGACTCGTCAATACCGCAATGTCCGGTATGTTTGCGGCAGACCGTTCCGTGCTCGAATACGACGAGCGGATCTGGCATCTGACTCATTTAACCAAGTGATATGCTGCTGAATAAAATCAAAGAACTCCTGGTTGCAGGAATTAAGGGTGAAGAGCTGATCGCAGAGATCAGCTCTCACTTCTATGAGAGCATTGAAGACGCGCGCAAAGAGCATCCGCACCTGTATGAGCGTCTTGACGACTATGAGACTCTGCAGGACTATTTCGACATGGACACCGACGGTCTTGACTATGATGAAGCGCTCATGGTCGACGACCTTGTCGATGATATCGAATACCTGCTGCAGCTCCGTTTTGACGTTGTCGAAGACAGTGTTAAGAAGGACCTGATCGAGGGATCGATGGCTGCGGAAGTCAAAAAAGAGATGAGGGCTCAGAACGTCGTGCCGATGAGTGGAAAGCTGACCGAGGACGAAGTAGAGGAGTTTTACCTTGAAGCGTTCCGTCAGTTTGACATGCTGCGCTCGCGGAGCTACCGCATGATTACGGAGAACTCCCCGAGAGGCTTCTACGATCAGGGGCGCGAGTCAATCGAAAAGTACAAGAAGTCGCACCATCTGCTCATGGATGAGCGGGATTTCCTGACCGCGTTTCAGGAGAACCTTGACAGGGACAACCTCAAGGCCCTGCTGGCGCGCCGCGTTTACGAGGTCTTCCATCTGCATCGCCGTTACCGTCTTGAGGTCATCGACCTCTCCGATGAGGTTCCGGATCCCGATGAGGAAGAGCCGGAGACCGACGAACAGAATGAGTGGGAACTGCCTCCGGACGAGTCCGAAGGCGTCCTTGAGCCGATCGGTGACCTTGATCCCGCGGAGTTTACGTTTATCTATGAGCTGATGAACGAGTACACGGGTCACCGCGTGCTGCCGTCGGATGATGACCGCGTCTCCGAGGCCTATTGGTCCACCTATGCGGATGATTTCGGCGAGCTTTTGGGCATGTACATGATCGACGCGCTCGAGAAAACGATCCGTCATCTGGTGAATGACCTTCCGATCCAGTACGATTCCCTTGCCAAGTATTATCACTGGAACCAGGAACAGCGACGTGATCCGGAAGTGATCCTCTCAACCAGCGACAAAATCAGCTACGCGCTCAGCGACCTGCAGGAAAAGCTCTGGGCGGATTTCAACGAATCCTACCTGATGCCTTATTTCGAGCAGGGCAAAGCGATCGCGGAAGCGTCGAAGTAATTAAAGAAATAACGATCCGACATCAGACACTCCAAAAGGAGGAATCAAGATGCAATACGTATTTCAGTGTTTTACCGGTGATCTGTCAGAGGTATCTTTAGCAGATGCCGGTATTTTATTGCCTAAATTGCAGCCGTTTCACGAGTCGGGACAGCTCAAGGCAGTCATGGCCGGATGGTCGCTGGATCTTGGCTTTTACCGCTCGCTGAAGGACACACTGGATCAGTGGGGCGTGCCTCTCTACTTGAAACTCGCGGTTTTCTCGGAGTGGAACGGATATGAAGGATTCGAAAAGACCGTCCCGGCTGACGGAAGAGAGGTCTCAACCCACGTCCTGAGCAGCGAGGAAACCTTTGAGTTCCGCTGCCCAACCTCCGAGCACAATTGGGAGGAAGTGCTTTTCCTCTACGACCGGCACTTTGCTGAGATCGGTTTTTCCGGCGTTTTCCTCGACCGAATCCGTTACAGCTCCCTGACAAGCGGCCTTGCCGGGATGGGATGCTTCTGTGATCGGTGCCAGAAAATCTATCGCCGGAAGGGTCTGGATCCGGACAAAGTGCGGGAAAAGCTTCTGCATTATGCAAGCTGTCCGGAGCCCGAACTTCAACAACCGCTTCGGCTTCTTGAATATACGAACGATGGCTGGAGGGTGAATGATCCGGAGCTCAATGCATTTTTCCGCGTGCGCTGTGAAATCATCGAAGAGTCGCTCGGTAGATTGATCGATGCGTTTCACGAAAGAGGCTTAAAGGTAGGACTCGATCTGTTCGCACCGAGTCTCGGATACTTTGCCGGACAGCGCTTCCGATATCTGGGCAAAAAGGCTGATTTTGTCAAACCGATGCTGTACCGCTATACGGATGCACCGGCGGGAATTCCGTTTGAAGTAGATGCACTGCGAGACGCACTCGGTGAGTCTGCTGCCGAGGATTGCCTTTCCGTCTTCGGTACAGAAGCAGAGCACTATAGAAAGCTGGTAGAGCAGGAGCTTACAAACCTGAGATCCTGCTCCTGCGATGTTTATCCCGGCTTTGAAGTCAACACGGTTCCGGGAGTCGTGACCATGTCACCGGAGCGTGTGAAAGACATGTTGAATCTCATACAGAAGAGCAGTTTTGATACAGTCGTGCCATCATGGAATCTGGCCATGATGCCAAAGGAAAACCTGATTGAACTGCACTAAATGATTAATTAATACAATATAATACATATATAATAAAACTTGAAATATAGCACAATCAGATGTAATATTAATATAATTATACCTAATATTTTAGGGGGGAATTATCATGAAACTTAAGAAGACATTAGCAGCGATTTTAGCGCTGGTAATGGCAGTCGCGATGCTTCCGTTAAGCGGTATGCAAGCAAAGGCGGAGAGCACAAGTGAAGAGTTCGATGTCAGCGGTTCCAAGACCGCTTCACCGACCGAGCTCGACTGGAAGAACCGCGAAACGACCGTGACGCTGTCACTGCCATCGGCGGAGTATCAGAATGAGATCGATATTGTCTTTACAATGGACAGTTCATCATCTGCAAAGTACATTGATTTTTTTCGTGAAAGTGTAACGAGTTTGTTTTCTAGTATTCTGGAGAATAACCCAAATGTAAGACTCAAGATTGGTGTTATTCGTTTCCGTGGATCTGCTCACGATGCCCTTGCATACCTTTCTGAAGGTGCATACAGCGGCTTGGTGGTATATAACGACGATACAAAAGAACTTATTCAGAACGCTTTAACAATGTCTAAAGAAGCTGTTGAAGAGGCTTTTGGTCACGGTAGTAGTACTCATGCTGGAATGGATATTGCGGACGAATGGTTAACGGCTGATACAGAAGTCCCAAACGATCACAAATATGTTGTGCTTCTCACTGATGGCAAAACATATATTTGGAACAACGAGAATAATGAGCCTACTACGATTTATTCACAATATTATGCTGCTCAGAAAGGAAACCCTGATCGTTGGGTGATGCAGAAAGAGGGCGTCCCTGATTTGAATCAAAGTGCTTGTCAGTATAAAAACTCTTATCCCGTCGACGTGTCTGATATGTCTGGGAAAAGCAATATCTTTTGGTTTAATAATTATCAGGATCTTTATGATTGCACGAGTGAAGAATTAACAGGAGTGAGCCCGTGGGATGCACCATGCAGCTACGCTTTAGATGGTTCCAAACCAACAGGTACTGCAACAAAACATGTAGTAACGAATGGAGAAGCGCTTTTTGGTTCAAATAGTGCAACTTACGGAAATAAAAACGATTATAAGTATTACTGGGAGTATACACCGGATTCCGCATGGGAAGGTGTGCCATATCTAGAAGGTAACCCGTTTGAAGTTATTAGAAACAGTGATGGAAGCTATACATTTGATACAGATTCGATCAATCCTGACTATTACATGTATCATGTAGATTGCTTACAGAAGGGCATGTATATGGCAGGTCACCTATGGACCGAAATGAACTCAAAGTATAATTGTGCAGTCATTACTTACACTGAGAGTGGAGCAACTGGTTTTGTTGACCTTCGAAAATCGTTCAATAGTTGGTTGCGAGCAAACAGTAAATATGGAGCGGAGATGAAGGACTCTTCTGACGTTCAAGCCCTTTTCACTGGCATTGACAACTCCATCCGCTACATGGTCGCTAAAGGCACCGTTACCGACACGATTACCGATGATTTCACCCTGCTGAATTCCGATCAGGCAGGCGCTTTCCGTATGACAAAGAGCGGAGAGGAATTGCCGGTGACCTATTCTGATGGAAATTGGAGCTTTGGTACGGCGAACGAAGAAGGCGTTTATCCGTATGAAGTAACGCTGAGTGGTCAGACCCTTACCTGGACAATTAACGTTCCGATCGAAAACGCAAATCCGATCACGTTGTCTTACGACCTTCAGATCCGCGAGGATGCGACTACTGATTTCTATAATACAAACGTTGTTGCAGAATTAGAATATGTATCGACTGATGATGTAACGGGGCATTACGAATTCGAAGTACCCAAGGTCAGCTACATCGCTCCGACCGAAGTCATCGTAGAAAAGGTCTGGGAGGATGCGAATAACCAGGACGGCGTGCGTCCGGAAAAGGTTGTCATGACGCTGCTTAAGGATGGAGAGCCTGAGACCGAAGCTAACCTTTCGGAAGAGAACGAATGGACTTATACCTTCACAGATATTCCGGAAGCTAAATTGGTTGAAGGGGAGTTTGTCGCAATTGAGTATACGGTCGAAGAGCTCGCGGTCGAGGGCTACGAGGGTGCGATCACTTCCGAGAGAGTAGATGAGGAGACCGTTGGTGAAGCGAGCACGGCGACACGTGCTGAAGAGACGGCTGAAGCTGAGGGAGAAACCGAAGCTGAGACGGAAGAGGAAAAGGGCACGCTGAAGTATACGATCACCAACACCCATACGCCGGAGACGATCGAAATCACCGGTACGAAGACCTGGGACGATGCGAATGACGTCGATGGTATTCGTCCGAAATCAATCACGATCAACCTGCTGGCGGACGGGACGAAGGTGAAGAGCCTTGAGGTTAAGGAGACCGATGGCAAGTTCACCTGGACCTTCACGGAAATGCCTAAGTACAAGGACGGCAAGGAGATCGTCTATACGATTACTGAGGACGCGGTTGAAGGGTACACGGCAACGGTAGACGGATTTAACGTCACGAATAAGCATGTTCCGGTGAATCCGCCGACCGGAGATCCTAACCAGATCCCGGTACTGGCCATTGCCGGAGTAAGCGCGCTGCTGACCATGATCATCCTCATTATCATCCAGGCGATGAGAAGAAAAGCTGAAAACTAAACGGTTCAGCTGATATCTCATTAGGTGATGCAAGAACAACACTGAGACAAGTTAATACCGACAGACGTCAGGGACTGCGAAAGACATGGGTTTTTCGCAGTCCTTTTTATATTGTCTTTCGAGGCGCAAAATGTTCGCCAATTAGTAATCAGTAAGAGGATTTCATGAAATGTTTGTTCTATGCAGAACTGCAATGAATTAAAAAGATGGCTACTGCAAAATTAGCATGATAAAAATAATAATATGGTAATTTTGGAATTGTTATGATATCATAAGTTATACATGTATAAAATTCATGTGGTTAAGGGGGAAACGAACATGAAACCTAGAAAGTGGTTACTTGTGTTAGTGGCGGTTGCGTTAGTGCTGTCTTGCTTGCCTTTTAGCGGCATGCGCGCAAAGGCCGAAAGTTCTTCGGAGTTTGATGTGAGCGGCTCCAAGACGGCCTCGCCGACCGAGCTGGACTGGAACAACCGTGAGACGACCGTAACACTGTCATTGCCGTCTGCGGAGTATCAGAATGAGGTCGATATTGTCTTTGTTACGGACAGTTCGAGCTCGACCGATCTTGGTACTCAGTTTATTGAGTCGGCCACGGGTCTGTTTGAAAACATTGTCACAAATAACCCGACTGTTACTCTGAAAATTGGTATTGTATTGTTTACGGGTAGCGCCAATGACGCGATCGAGTATGTTTCCGGTGGTGCCTACAGTGGCCTGACGGAATACGGAGATGATACCAAAGATTATTTCCAGCAGGCTTTCACGATCTCGGAAACATTGTCAAAAGATGAGTTTCGCAATGCCTTTGGCCGCGGTTCCGGTCCTCATGTCGGACTGGATCTGGCCAATCAGTGGCTTCAGGCCGATTCTGAAGTAGAGGATGATCATAAATATGTGATCCTTTTCACTGACGGCAAAGGATATATCTGGGCGAATGATGCGCATGAGCCTACCACGATCTATTCGCAGTATTATACAAACAATAAATATTTGCTGGCTAGCAACGGCGCACCTGCGTTGTCGCAGACGATGGGATATAACAAAATGTCGTATTCCGTTGATGTCTTGGATTATACCGGAAAGAGCAATATTTACTGGTTTGCTACATACGAGGAGCTTTATAACTCCACCGATGCTGAGCTGACCGGCGTGACTGAATGGGATCAGCCTTGCCTTTACGCAGGTCCTGACACATGGGCAAACGGACAGCCGACCGGAACGGTAGTCAAGCACGAGACGACCAACGGTGCAGAGCTCTTTGGTGCCGGCGGAACCTATGGCAATCGTACAGATTATCAGTTCTGGTATGAGTTTACTCCGGACGGCGCCTATGAAGGCTTTACCTTCATGGAAGGCAATCCGTTCATGGTCATTGATAACGGTGACGGTACCTATACCTTCGATACGGAGAACATCAATCCTAACTACTATCAGTACCATGTGGACAATCTGCAGAAAGGTATCTACAAAGCCGGCCATCTGTGGAGCGAGATGAACGCTTCCTACAACTGCGCGGTTATTACCTATGACAGCTCAACCGGCGGCGGTCTTGAGCTGGTGGGACCGTTCAAGGAATGGCTCCGTTCCAATTCGGACTACAGTGCGCAGAAAGCAAGTTCGGATACTGTCAGTGCGATGTTTGCGGACATCGACAACTCGATCCGTTACATGGTGAACAGTGGTGTCGTTACCGATACGATCACGGATGATTTCACACTGCTGAATGCTGACCAGGAGAGCGCTTTCCGCATGACCTTAAGCGGAGAAGATCTGGCAGTCACCTATGCGGACGGCAAGTGGAGCTTCGGTACGGCAAACGACGAAGGCGTATATCCGTATGAAGTTACGCTTAGCGGCCAGACCATCACCTGGACCATCAACGTTCCGATCGAAAATGTGAATCCGATCACGCTGTCCTACGATCTTGAGATCCGTGAAGACGCGACAACGGATTTCTACGATACGAATGAATCGGCCGTGCTTGACTATACTTCCACGGATGGCACACGCGACGGTTCTTATACCTTCGAAGTACCTGTGGTTAGCTACATCGCTCCGACCGAGATCATGGTGGAGAAGGTCTGGGAGGATGCGGAAAACCAGGATGCCATTCGTCCGGAGCAGATTCTTGTTACCGTGCTTGCGGATGGTGATCCTTATACCGAGGCGAATGTGACGGCGGAAGATCAGTGGGTTTACACCTTCACGGAGCTGCCGGAGGCTCAGCTTGTTGATAATGAATTTGTCCCGATCGAATACACGATCGAAGAACTCGAAGTCGAAGGCTACGAGGGAGCGATCACGTCCGAGAGAGTCGGAGCCAATGAGACCGATGAGGGCACGCTGAAGTTTACGATCACCAACACCCATACGCCGGAGACGATCGAGATCACCGGTACGAAGACCTGGGATGATGCGAATGACGTCGATGGTATTCGTCCGAAATCAATCACGATCAACCTGCTCGCGGACGGCACGAAAGTGAAGAGCCTTGAGGTTAAGGAGACTGATGGCAAGTTCGCTTGGACCTTCACGGAAATGCCTAAGTACAAGGACGGCAAGGAGATCGTCTACACGATCACTGAGGACGCGGTCGAAGGGTACACGGCGACGGTAGACGGATACAACGTCACGAACAAGCATGTTCCGGTGAATCCGCCGACCGGAGATCCCAGCCAGATCCCGGTACTGGCCGTTGCCGGACTCAGCGCGCTGATGGCCATGATCGTACTGATCATTATCTCGGCGATGAGAAGAAGAGCGAAGGGCTGAGAGGGTCTTTGACTCGGAATGAAAAACCGTAGATAAACAAAATGAACGCGGGGAAAAGTGCTTGCTTTTCCCCGCGTTTTATCGTACAATGATGCCCGACAATTGCATAATGGGAGAAGGGGAAAACAGAGGTAAACCAAAAGTGAAAAAGAGTCTCTCTTTTTTGATCATGTTGGTACTCGTGTTGTCGACTGTACTGAGCGGATGCGCAGGCGGTACCTTAAACGAGACTTCAGCCAACCTTTCTTCAGACACACAGACAGAGCCTGTGTACGGCGGTGAGCTTGTATATGGCATGACACAGGATCTGGTAAGTCTTGACCCGCATCAAAGTACGGACGCAGGAACTCGAAGTGTGGTATTTAATTTGTACGAAGGCCTTGTCAAGCCGGCTCCCACCGGAGATCTGATCCCGGCGGTGGCGGAAGAGTTTTCGATTTCGGATGACGCCAAAGTGTATACGTTTACGCTCCGAAACGGCATTACCTTCCACGACGGCAGCTTGGTTACCGTACAGGATATCGTCTATTCGATTAAGCGTTACGCGGAGATTCAGGGTGAATCCTCCGCGTTTTCTATTGCGCTTTCTTCGGTAGAGGCTACGGATGATAAGACGGTCGTTGTAACGCTGAAGGAGCCGGATTCCGAGTTCCTTTCGCAGATGACCCTCGCGATCATTCCTGAGTCTAACGCGGATCCGGAAGGCAATCCGATCGGAACCGGTCCGTTCCGTTATGTTTCCTACGACGTCGGCGATAAGCTTGTCGTTGAGAAATATGACGGCTACTGGAAGGAAGGCGCACCGTATCTTGATAAGGTGACGTTCCGCTTCCTGCCGGATGTGACGACGGCAGTCACGCTGCTGAAAGCCGGCAGCATTGACGTGCTGAACTACATGACGGCGGCGCAGGTCAGCGAGCTTACCAAGGCGCAGGCCGACGCGTTCCGCATCGTCGAGGGCAACATGCATCTTGTGCATGCGATGTTCCTCAACAATGCTTACGGTCCGCTTTCGGATGTACGCGTGCGTCAGGCGATCTGCTACGCGGTCAACCGCGATGAGATCAACCAGTTCCTCTTCGGCGGCAAGTCTACGATCATCGGAACGCACATGATCCCGGATCTGAAAACCTGGTACAACGAGGAGACCGCTTCGGTCTATTCCTACGACCCGGATAAGGCGAAGGAGCTGCTGCGTGAAGCGGGCTATGAGAATGGCTTTGACCTTGTCATTACCGTTCCGTCGGCCTACGATCAGCACATCGATACCGCGCAGATCATCGCGGATCAGCTCTCCAAGGTCGGAATCAACGCGACGCTCGAGAAGATCGAGTGGAATTCCTGGCTTCAGGACGTCTACCGCGGCCGCAACTATCAGGCGACAGTCATCGGATTTGACGGAAAGCTGAATCCGAGCGACTGGCTTGCAAAGTACGGCACGGGCGATTCTAAAAACATCGCCAACTACTCGAACGCGGAGTACGATGAGCTGCTGGCAAAGGCACTCGCAGCGGTAAAGACCGAGGAGAAGGCCGATCTGTACCATCAGATGGAGATGAATCTCGCGGAGAACGCGGCGTCTGTCTACATCGAGGATCCGGCCGATTTTGTGGCCATGAACGCGAACTTTGACGGTTACGTGTTCTATCCGACGGCTGCCTACGACGTTTCGACCATTTATCAGGTAAAGAAGTAACATGCAAAGACCGGTGAAATCCGGCTTTGCCGATCAAACCAAGAAAGGAGGGTGATGTCGGTGAACTACATTGTCAAAAAAGTCCTGACTCTCATTATCACGGTTCTGGCCATCACCGTCCTGACGTTTGTGACCTTTACCGTGATTCCGGGCGACGCGGCCGTTGCCAAAGCAGGCGTTGACGCGAGCGATGAACAGCTCGAAGCATTACGGGAAGAGATGGGCCTGAACGATTCGATCTGGACGCGGTATACCCGTTGGATCGGAGGCGCTCTCAAGGGGGATTTCGGCTACTCGTACCAGTATAACAACGTTACCGTCAGCTATCTCATCAAGACGAGACTGCCGGTAACGCTTATGCTTGCCGGGCTTTCGCTCTTGCTGATCATCGTATTTTCGATTCCGCTTTCGCTTCTGGCCGTCAAATTCCGGGGCGGATGGATCGATCATGTCATATCCGGGGCGAACCAGGTCGCGATGGCGATCCCGTCGTTCTTCATGGGTATCCTGATTACGTTCGTGTTCGGACTGGTCCTGAAGTGGTTCCAACCCGGCAATTTCCCGTCACCTTCAGAGAATTTCTGGGGCAGCGTGGGATATCTGATGTTCCCGGCGCTGACCGTTGCGATCCCGAAGATCGCGATGACGGTGAAATTCCTGCGTTCCTCGATCGAGAAGGAAACGAAGGAGGACTATGTCCGGACGGCGAAGAGTAAGGGAAACGATGAACAGCGGATCCTTTACGTGCATGTTTTAAGGGCAGCGCTGATCCCGGTCATTACCTTCATTGCGCTGGTGCTGGCGGAGATCATGGCCGGAAGCATTGTCGCGGAGCAGGTCTTTACCCTGAACGGAATCGGGCGTCTGCTTATTACATCGATCTCGGCGCGGGATTATCCGGTCGTTGAGGCGATCGTGGTGTATCTGACAAGCGTGGTCGTGGTGATCAATACGCTTGTGGATATTCTGTACCAGCTCATTGACCCGCGGGTCCGGGTTTCGTGAGGTGACGGCATGAAGAAATGGTTTGAGAATTTCCATGAAAACTGGCGTCACCTGAACCGGAAGCTGAAGATCGGAGTGGTGCTGACGGTCGTGATGCTTTTGATCGCACTGATCTCGCAGTTCTGGACTCCGTATTCAACGACCGCGATGGATTCATCGCGGGTGATGCATTCACCGGGATTGCTGCACTGGATGGGAACCGATAACTTCGGACGTGACGTATGGTCCCGCGTGACGGCGGGCAGCGGTATGACGTACCTTGTTGCCGGTCTGACAGTGCTGATCGGATTTGTTTTCGGCGTCGTGATCGGTTCGCTGACCGGCTATTTCGGCGGTTGGCTTGACGAGGTCATCATGCGCCTGAACGACATGCTGCTGTCGTTCCCGAGTGTGCTTTTGGCGCTGATCTTTATCAGCTTTCTCGGAAAAGGAACGCTCAATATCGTGCTGGCGCTCGGACTCTTGTTCATTCCGAGCTTTGCGCGGATCGTGCGTTCCGAAATGATTCGTTATAAAGAACGCGATTTTGTCCGAAGTGCGCGGATCCTCAAGATCAGTCCGCTTCGCATCATTGTGTTTCATATCCTGCCGAACGCGCGCGTGTCCCTTTTGACAACAGCCGCGATCGGTTTCAACAACGCTGTGCTCGCGGAGGCGAGTATGAGCTATCTCGGCCTTGGCGTGCAGCCGCCGACTCCGAGTCTCGGACGCATGCTCTCCGAGTCGCAGAGCTATCTGTTTAACGCACCCTGGATGGCGATCGGATGCGGTGTCTGGATCATCCTGATCATTCTCGGATTTTCTCTGATTTCGGACGGTCTGAAAGAGGAAGGCGGTGACGAGCAATGAGCGAAAACCGCAGTACAACGACAGTGAATCAGGAGGCTCGTGACATCCTGCTTTCGATCCGTGATCTGACGGTTTCGTTCCCCATCAGGAATGATGAGCCGGAGATTCGCGAGACGATCCTCGACCATGTCTCCTTTGACATTCCTCGAGGGAAAGTCGTGGGGGTCGTTGGGGAATCCGGTTCGGGTAAGTCGATGACATCGCTCGCGATCATGGGACTGCTTCGGGAGACCGCACGCATTGAAACCGGTTCCATCGATTTTGACGGGATCGAGCTTGTCGGTCTAGATGAAAAGACCTACCGCGGTCTGCGCGGGGATGAGCTCTCCATGATCTTCCAGGAGCCGATGACGTCCTTGAATCCGGTTATGAAAATCGGGCCGCAGGTGGAGGAGACACTGCAGCTTCACACGAAACTTTCAGACGCTGAGATCCACAAACGCGCGAGAGAGGCACTTGAGAGCGTTGGGCTTGAGGACGTGGACGAGATCATCAATCAGTACCCCCATCAGCTTTCGGGCGGCCAGCGCCAGCGTGTGATGATCGCGCAGGCCATGGTCAATCGCCCGCAGCTGTTGATTGCGGATGAAGCAACGACCGCGCTTGATACGATCGTGCAGGCCAGAATTCTGGACCTGCTTCGTGAGATCCATGAGAAGAGCGGAGTTTCGATCCTGTTTATCTCGCACGACCTGAACGTGATCCGCCGTATTGCGGATGAAGTGGTCGTGATGTATCACGGACAGGTCGTCGAGAGCGGAACGACAAGCGAGGTACTGGATCACCCGAAAGAAGCGTATACAAAGACGCTGGTGCAGCACGCGCCGGACGTCGATACGCTTGCGAGTGGGCATCCGATCCTGCGGATGGAGCACGTCAACATCTTCTACGATGACGGGTTCAGCCTGTTTAAAAAGCGTGAGAAGGAGCAGATCGTAAAGGATCTGACCCTGACGATGTACAAAGGCGAGATCCTTGGCGTGGTGGGTGAGAGCGGCAGTGGAAAGTCCACGATCGCGAAGGTCCTGACCGGGCTGAATACCTGCTACGACGGGCTGATTACGTTTGCGGAAGATCGTCCGCAGATGGTGTTCCAGGACCCGATGGGGTCGCTCAATCCGGCTCACAAGATCGGCTGGATCATGACCGAGGCGCTGCGCGGACAGAAACTGTCTCGTGCGGAGAAGAAGGAAAAGGTCATTGCGATGCTGCACGCGGTCGGACTCGAAGAGTCCTTCTATGACCGCATGCCAAGGCAGCTCTCCGGCGGGCAGCGCCAGCGGATCAGTATCGGTCTTTGCCTGCTGACCGGCTGCGGGTTTCTTATCGCGGATGAGGCCGTCTCGGCGCTGGATGTTACCGTTCAGTCGCAGATCCTTGAGCTGCTGCTGGATCTTCATAAGAAACACGGACTGTCGATCCTGTTTATCTCGCACGATCTTAATCTGGTGCGGCATTTCTGTCACCGAGTCGCCGTGCTGAAGGACGGCGAGCTTGTGGAATGCGCCTCTGCGGAGGAACTGTACCGCGATCCGAAGAGCGATTACACGAAAGCACTGCTTGCGGCGTCCGTGGCGAAGGGCTGAATGTTTTAAACACACTGCCGTCAACTACATTTTTAGGGTAAATGGTGTCACTGAGGAATTCTAAAGAAAGTTCAAAACAAAAAAGTCATCCCAGTCCTGAAAAAAACAGGATTGGGATGACTTTTGACTTTTACTTACAGTTTTCAGCGACGGTCGATCAGAGCCAAGCTGCGCAACACCCGATCGGACGGTCGATCAGCGGCTTTCAGATCATTCCGCTGTTCCTTCCGACTTCGCGACAACGACTTTGCCATCCTGCATGAAGACGTGGACATTGTCGCCGGGGCGAACTTCTTCCTTGAGGAAGGCTTCCGCGACTTCGTCCTCGATCGTGCGCTGGATCAGGCGGCGGAGCGGACGTGCGCCGTATTTGGCATCGTAGCCGTTCTCCACGAGATAGGCTTTGACCTCGTCAGTGACCGTGACGGTCATGTTGTGGAAGGCGGCAGCCTTTTCGACATCCTTCAGCATCAGGTTGACGATCTCACCCAGTTCATCCTTGGTAAGCTGATCGAAGGTGATGACTTCGTCGACACGGTTCAGGAATTCCGGACGGAAGATCTGTTTGAGAGCGGTTTCGATGTTGGCGGAGAGGGAAGCCTGCGGCGCCTGGTTGAAGCCGAGCCCGTTGTTCTTGAAGGAAGCTCCGGCGTTCGTCGTCATGATGATGATCGTGTTCTCGAAGTTGACGGTGCGGCCTTGGGAATCGGTGAGACGTCCGTCATCAAGGATCTGGAGCAGCATGTTGAATACGTCAGGGTGAGCCTTTTCGATCGCGTCGAGAAGGACAGTCGAGAAGGGGCGACGGCGGACCTTTTCGGTCAGCTGGCCGCCTTCATCAAAACCAACGTATCCGGGAGGCGCTCCGATAAGCTTGGAGACCGTATGCTTTTCCATGTACTCAGACATGTCGATGCGGATCAGTGCATCCTCGGTGCCGAAGAGCTCAACGCAGAGCGTCTTGGCAAGCTCGGTTTTACCGACACCGGTCGGGCCGGCAAAGATGAAGGAAGCGGGCTTGCGTTCCTTGCGGAAGCCGGAACGATTGCGGCGGATCGCGCGGGAGACCGCGGAAATTGCAGCATTCTGACCGATCACACGCTCATGCAGACGATCCTCGAGCGTCATCAGCTTGTCGGATTCTTCACGGGTCAGGCGCTTGACCGGGATCTTGGTCCAGCTTTCGATGACCTGCGCGAGATCATCGTAGGTCAGCGGAACGTTGTTCGCTGCGGCACGCTTTTCATCGATCTCTTTCTGAAGCTTGATCTCTTCGGTGCGGTAGTAGGCCGCCTTCTCGAAATCTTACCCGGCTGCCGCGTCTTCTTTGTTCTGGGTCGTGACAAGAAGGGTCTTCTCCAGATTCTGAAGATCGACCAGAGCCGTGTTGTTGAGGTTCACACGCGAACCGGCCTCATCGATGACATCGATGGCCTTGTCCGGCAGGTAACGCTGGTTGATATAGCGCTGCGCCAGATAGACCGCGTCTTCGATATTCTGGTCGGAGATCTTAACGTTGTGGTATTTTTCGTAGTGCTCGCGGATGCCTTTAAGGATCTCCACAGCCTCCGCAGCGCTGGGCTCGTCGACGATGATCGGCTGGAAGCGGCGCTCCAGAGCCGGATCATGCTCGATGTATTTGCGATACTCATCAAGCGTTGTCGTGCCGATGACCTGAATGCTGCCGTTCGCGAGGGCAGGCTTCAGGATGTTGGCGGCGTTCATGGAATTCTGCGCATCGCCGGCACCGACAAGATTGTGGATCTCATCGATAACAAGGATCACGTTCTTGGCAGCGATCACTTCGTTGATGATCGCCTTCATGCGGGCTTCGAACTGGCCGCGGAACTGTGTACCGGCCACCAGACCGGTCATATCCAGAAGGTAGACCTCTTTGCCGCGAAGCTTGATCGGAACCTGCTCTCGTGCGATCATCAGGGCGAAGCCTTCCGCGATCGCGGTTTTACCGACACCCGGTTCACCGAGAAGCACCGGATTGTTCTTGGTGCGGCGGTTCAGGATCTGCATCAGACGGTCGATCTCTTTCGAGCGTCCGACAACATTATCGATCTCACCGCGGCGCGCCTTGGCCGTCAGGTTCGTACCGAACTTGCTGAGCGTTTTCAGCGCATCGTTGCGGCGGCGACGTCCGGCATTCGGTCCCTGGCCCGCGCCTTGACCTTGACCCTGACCGAAGGCAGCCCCGTTTTGCCCCGAAGGCGTATCGGGAGACATGTCGAGAACGATGGGTTCTTCATCGTCATCATCACCGTCCTGATCTTCGCCGGGACGGGTAGAGCCCATCATCATGTTGAGCATCTCGGGCGGGATCATCTTCTTGAGATCATCAAGGTCGCCGTTTTGCATCAGTTCGTTGAGCTGTTCACCGATATTTTCCATATCCTCCGGCTGCATGCCGTTGTTCCGCATCAGATTCTGAAGAGGCAAGCCTGACTTACGGGCGCAGGGTAAACACAGAGCGAGCGGTTTACTTTCGCCGTTTTCGATTTTGGTAATAAATAATACAGCAGTATTTTTATGACACATTTGACATAACATAGTGAATCAATACCTCCTTCTGCCTCAGTATGACTGCTTTCCAGCAGTTCTGAATATTATAGTGAAAAAACCTTTCTTTTTGCAAGCGCTTTTGCTATAATGAGCGGACTAACGAGGAAAATTAATGGTTTGTTCATAAAAGGAGGAACCAATGATCGTTCGGGAATACCGTATTGCCCAAAGACGAGGCCTTTCTCAGTATGAAAGTGATATTGCCAAGGGGGTATACCCTTATCTTCAGGTGCTGGAAGAGCTGACGCAGAATCTGGATATCGTCAGTGAGGTACCGCTTGGCATTGTAGACATTCCGATCGCACAGATCGTCGGAACCAACGGACATGGCCGCTCGACATCCTTTGCACGCAATTTCATGCCGCTTCTGAGGGAAGATTCTGAATTTGCCGATAAATGGTCGAACCTCTGCATTGCTCACCTTGAAGAGGGGATCCGTGACCCGATCAAGTGCTACGAGTTCATGAACCGCTTCTACGTCATCGAGGGAAACAAGCGTGTCAGCGTACTGAAATACTACGGTGCGATCGAGATCCAGGGAGAAGTGACCCGGATCGTTCCCCGTCTTGATGATTCCAAGGCATCCAGGGTCTATCGGGATTTTCTGCGTTTCTATAAGATTGCGCGGGTCAACTATGTGAACTTTTCGGAGCCCGGGTCTTATGATCTCCTGCTGGAGTATCTGGATAAGCCTAAGAAAGAAGACTGGAACACGGAGTTCCAGAAGCGGTTCCGTTCCGTCTACTATCGGTTTGTAAATCTGTACCGGAAGAGTGCGGGAAAGAAGATCGCGCTTTCGGAATCGGATGCGTTTTTGGAATACCTGAAGATCTATTCGTTTGATTCGATCAGCGAAAGCACCGATAAACAGATCGCGGCAGCGATCCAGACCATCGAGAGCAACCTGAATCTTGCGGCTCAGGAGACCCCGGTCGGCCTTCATATGCAGCCGGAGGATAAAAAGAAAAACCTTGTCGAGAAGCTGGCAAGCGGGATCGGCGAGGTGCTCGGCGTGCCGGAAAAGCACCTGAACGTCGCCTTTGTCTACGGAAAGACGCCGGAGACCTCGGGCTGGACCTATGGACACGAGCTCGGCAGACTGCAGCTCGAAGAGGTCATGGGAGAGGATATCTCGGTAACGAAGGTCGAAGACGCGCTGAATCAAAGTGCCGATCCGGACGAAATCCTTTCGTCGCTGGCAGAGGCAGGGAATGATGTGGTGTTTACGACAACTCCCGAGCTGATTACACAGACGATCCGTGCCGCGGTCAAATACCCGAAAACCAAGTTCCTGAACTGCTCCGTCAACATGGCGGCCGGAAAGATTCGAACCTATTACGGCCGTATGTATGAAGCCAAGTTCCTGACAGGCCTGATTGCGGGCGTAATGACAAAGAGCAACCGCATTGCCTATATCGCGGACTATGCGATCTCGGGCATGATGGCCGGCGTGAATGCCTTTGCCAGAGGGGTACAGCTTGTCAATCCGGAGGCAAAGGTAAAGCTCATCTGGTCATCGCTGGTGACGTCAGATGTGGAAGGAGAGCTTGCAGCGTACGATCCGGACGTCGTTTCGCATCAGGACTTTATCACACCGATCAGCAAGGAGCGGCATTACGGCCTGTATTTCCGCTCGGAGAACGGGGAGACCAAGGAGCTTGCCATGCCGCTGTGGAACTGGGGATTGTTCTATGAGCGGATCATCAAGAGCATCCAGTCCGGTGCCTGGTACGAGGATAACTCCGAAGAGGTGACCCATTCGATCAATTACTGGTGGGGACTTTCCTCGGGCGTGATCGATATCGTTCTTTCCGCTGATCTTCCGGAAGGCGTGAGACAGCTTGTCTCATTCTACAAAAAAGCTATCGAGCGGCGCAGCTATTCACCGTTCGACGGCTGCATCAAGGATCAGTCGGGCAAGGTTCGCTCGGAAGCGGACGGCTACATCTCCACCGCGCATATCGTGACCATGGACTGGCTGATCGACAATATTGAAGGGGAGATCCCTTCGACGGAACAGTTCCGCGAAGGCGCTCAGAACCTGATGAAAAACATGGATCTGACGAAGGGCGAGAGCGAAGAGGTAGAAGAACTCGAATAATCAATCAAAAAGCCGTCCGCAGCATAGTCGGACGGCTAAATCTTTTTGTGTTCTTCAAGGATCTGCTGGCTTTCCATTTCACCGCCGGTCTGAACGATGTTCCTTCCGTAGCGATCGTAAAGTCCCATCAGGGTTTTGTTGAGCTTTTCTTTGCGCTGGGATTTGTCGGATTCCTCGAGCGTGATCTGGTGAAGCGGCTCGGTCGTGAAGGAGGAGGTCGAAACACCGAGAAGCCGAACCGGCCGCTCGAGGGGAGCTTTGTCAAGCAGATTCGAGACGGCTTTGTAGATCTGACCGGAATCATGCACCGCATCGGGGAGCGTGATGCTGCGGGTGTGGAGCTTCAGATTGTTGTACTTGATCTTCAGGGTGATCGTTGAGGCGTAGAGCCCTCGCTTCATCAGGCCGATCGAAACGGAGCGGGAGAGAAGCTTCAGTGTAGAGAGCATTTCCTCCTTTTCGTGCATGTCGGTTTGATAGGTGACTTCTTTGCCGTACGATTTCGCCTCATATTCTGAAGCCGGGTGAACATGGTCGCTGGCAATGCCGCGCGCGGCAAGGTAGAGATCATGGCCGGTCTGACCGATGAGCCGGACAAGAGCCTTTTCATCCCAGCCGAGCAGATCCGCGATCGTGTTGATCTTGTTTTCGTGCAGAAATGAGGCCGATTTGCCGCCGACGCCGGGGATGATCCGCACCGGGCGATCCTTGAAATAGTTGATAAAGAAGGTCTCATCCGGAATGACAAAGAAGCCGTCCGGCTTTTTTTCCTCGGAGGCGAGCTTGGCGGTCATCTTGTTGTAGCCGATGCCGACGGAGCAGGTGAGACCGGTCGTCTGAAGGACGCGGTCCTTGATCTCGTGGCCGATCTTCTCTGCGCCGCCGAAAAGCATCAGCGAGCCGGTGATATCGAGATAC
>JAEEGL011460488.1_pt1 | contig 19051 bp, 18 predicted proteins | sample 9134231 | NCBI WGS metagenome assembly JAEEGL01 (sample SAMN16246548, study PRJNA631951) | gut metagenome | biome: gut microbiome; feature: rumen; material: fiber-attached | host: Bos | place: Iran: Karaj | collected 2018-10 | reverse complement strand
TTAGACCATGTTATCGCTAATAAGGCTGATGTAAACATCTTAGTAGTAGATACAGAAGTTTACTCTAACACAGGTGGACAATCATCTAAATCTGCTAGATATGGTTCAATTGCTAAGTTCACAGCAAGTGGAAAAGAAAACAAGAAGAAGGATTTAGCTGCTATCGCAATGAGCTATGGACATGTATATGTTGCTGCTATTTGCCATGGTGCTAATGATGCTCAAGTTATTAAGGCTCTAAAAGAAGCTGAAAGCTATGATGGACCATCTCTAATCATCGCTTATGCACCATGTATCAACCATGGTATTAAGGGTGGATTATTCAATGCACAAAAGGAAGCTAAGTTAGCTACTGAATGTGGATACTGGCCAATCTTCAGATATGACCCAAGATTAGAAGCTGAAGGTAAGAACCCATTACAAATGGACTGCAAAGAACCAGATTGGTCTAAGTACAATGAATTCCTAATGAATGAAACTAGATATTCACAATTAACTAAGGTTAACCCTAAAGAAGCAGAAGCTTTATTAAAGGCTAACTTAGATGATGCTAAACATCGTTGGGAAATGTATCAAAGATACTTAAAGATGGATTATTCAAAAGCTGAATAATAGACATAAACAATTCATATAAATAAAACTCAGGTGTAAAAGCCTGAGTTTTTCTTATGATCTAAAGTGTGTCCCGTTACGCGTTTATTATATAATATTCTTTTTTTGTTATCAATAATATATAATATAGATGGTAGGGAGTGATAACATGAACACATTTGAGTGTATTGAAAAAAGATATAGCTATAGAGGTAAATATAGTAATGAATTAATTCCTAAAGAAGATTTAATTAAAATAATGGAAGCAGGACTAAATGCACCATCAGGATGTAATAAACAAACTACATCATTAATATGTGTAGATGATAAAGAAATACTTGATAAACTATATAGTGTAATAGTCCCCAAAACAGGTAATATTGCTCCAGCAATGATTTGTGTTTTAACTGAAAGAATTAATGCATATAGAGATAAATGTTTTGCTATTCAAGATTATTCAGCAGCCATAGAAAATATGTTACTTGCAATAACAGATCTGGGTTATGCAAGTTGTTGGGTAGAAGGACATATTACTGATGATGATAGAATTTGTGATAAGATGGCTAGTATTCTAAATGTTCCAACTAACTATGATTTAGTATGTTATTTACCTGTTGGTAAACCTATAGAGACAGTAAAAAAAGTAAATAAAAAGGCGTTTAAAGAACGCGCTTGGTTTAATGGTTATAAGAAATAAAAAACGGCTTTTATAAGCCGTTTTATTATTTTCTAATTACACCTTGTTCAATAGCTTTATCAGCTACAGCTTTGCTTACTGCTTCAACAACTCTCTTATCAAATGGAGATGGTACAATGTAATCTGGAGAAAGTTCATTGTCAGCAATTACATTAGCAATTGCATAGCTTGCAGCAACTTTCATTTCTTCAGTAATCTTTGTAGCATGAGCATCTAGAGCACCTCTAAAAATACCAGGGAATGCTAGTACGTTATTGATTTGGTTAGGGAAATCACTACGTCCTGTACCAACGATATAAGCACCAGCTTCTTTAGCATCTGTAGGCATAATTTCTGGTGTTGGATTAGCTAGGGCAAAGATGAATGGATCTTTAGCCATTGATTTAACCATATCTTTTGTTACTAAACCTGGAGCAGATACACCAACAAACATATTTGCACCAACTAGTGCACTTGCAAGTGTTCCATCACCTGATTCAGGTGAGTCAAGAATTCCTTCATCTAATAATTCTTTAACTACAAAGTTATATGTATCATATTTTTTCTTATCAATAACACCTTTAGAGTTTGTTGCATAAACTTTAGCAACACCAATCTTTTTTAACATTCTAGCAATAGAAGAACCAGCAGCACCCATACCTGACATAACTACTTTAATATCACTTGCTTTTTTCTTAGTTAATCTTAAACAGTTAATTAAAGCAGCACCTACGATAATAGCTGTACCATGTTGATCATCATGGAATACTGGAATATCTAATTCCTCTTTTAGCTTTCTTTCAATAGTAACACAACGTGGAGCTGAAATATCTTCTAGATTAATTGCTCCAAATGTTGGTGCTAAGATTTTACAAGTTTTAATAATTTCATCAGGATCTTGAGTATCTAAGCATACTGGAATAGAATCAATCTTACCAAATTCTTTAAGTAATATTGATTTACCTTCCATAACTGGCATTGCTGCATAAGGTCCAATGTTACCTAAACCTAAAACAGCAGAACCATCTGTAATAACTGCTACGATATTTCCACGTGAAGTATATTTATAAGAATCATTAACATTTTCTTTAATTCTTAAACATGGTTCAGCAACACCTGGAGTGTATGCGATTGATAAGTCATCCTTATTTTCTAGTTTAACTTTAGAAATAACTTCAATTTTTCCTTTATGAGTTTCATGTAATTTTAGTGATTCAGCTTTGTAATCCATTTTTAAATCTTCCTTTCAAATATATCATTATTATAGTAATCATATGCTAGAGTAATAGGGAAATTCTCTACCTCTAATCTTTTAATTGATTCAGTTCCTAAATCAGAAAATGCGATAATGTCGCACTTTTTCACACATTTAGAAAGAAGTGCACCACATCCACCAGTAGTGATGAAATATAGTATTTTATCTTTTTGGTATACCTCTTTACAAGATGCACCCCTAGGCCCTTTACCTATTGTTCCAATAACGCCAAACTCTTTCATAAGGTAGGCGAATTTATCCATACGAGAAGCAGTAGTTGGTCCAATTGATCCTACAGCCTTATTAGGTGGAGTAGGAGTAGGCCCTGCATAATATATTAAACTATTAGAGAAATCTACAGGTAATTTTTCACCCTTCTTATACATTTCTTCTAATCTCATATGAGCAGCATCTCTAGCAGTGTATATTACACCAGTATAATAAATAGTATCTCCTGCTTTATTATTATCAAACATTATAATATCACCTCTTTATGTCTATGAGCATGACATTGTATAGTTAGTGCAACAGGTAAGCTTGCGATATGACAAGGATAATAATTAATCTTTACAGCAAGACAAGTAGTATCACCCTTTAAACCCATAGGTCCAACCTTAGTTGCATTTACTAAATCATAAATCTCTTTTTCTAATTTAGCTATTTTTTCATCGCTAGAAGAATCATTCATATCTCTAAGTAGTGCTTCCTTACTCATTAGAGCAGCTTTATCCATAGTACCACCAATACCAATACCTAAAACAAGTGGAGGACATGGTCTACCACCAGCCTCAACGACACTATCAACAACAAACTTTTTAATGCCATCAATACCATCGCTTGGATTAAGCATCTTTATTTTACTCATATTTTCACTTCCAGCGCCCTTTAAACAGATAGATAATTTAAGTTTATCTCCATCAACTATTTTATAATAGATAATAGCTGGAGTGTTATCATTTGTGTTAATTCTATCGATAGGATTTTTAACTACAGATTTTCTTAAAAAGGCTTCGTTATAAGCTTTTCTAACTCCTTCATTGATGGCATCATCAATATTTGAGTTAACATAAACCTCTCTACCTATTTCAACAAAAACTAATACTAATCCTGTATCTTGACACATAGGAATGAATTCATCTTTTGCTAGTTTATCATTTTCTATTATTTGACATAATATGTTTTTAGCAATAGAATCACTTTCTTTTTCCTTAGCATCAACTATCTTATTTAAGACATCGTCATTAATAAAATATGCGGCATCAACACAACATTTATATATAGAATTTGTGATTAATTTTGAATCAATTTCACGCATAAGAAAAACACCTCGAAAACTATTATACTATACTTTGATTTCAAATAAAATATTTTTTAAAAAATATACTTGCATTATATAATTAATAATGTTATAATAAAAAGGCCGAAGTAGGAACTATGGTTTTTATAAAACTATGGCAAAGGAGTGAAATTATGAAGAAAGATATACATCCACAATACAACAAAATAACTGTTACTTGTACAACTTGTGGCGCACAATTTGAAACTGGTTCAACATTAAAAGAATTAAGAGTTGATACTTGTTCTAATTGTCATCCTTACTATACTGGTAAGCAAACATTTACACAAGCTGCTGGACGTGTTGAAAAATTCAAACAACGTTATAACATTAAGTAATTAAGTATAAATGCAACTGAGAAATCAGTTGTTTTTTTTCTTAAAACAAAGGAAGTGAAACAACATGGATATTAAGTTTATGAAATCTGCATATAATGAGGCAACTAAGGCATTTCTTAAAGATGAAATTCCTGTAGGCTGTGTAGTAGTAAAAGATGGTAAAATAATAGCTCGTGCTCATAACTTAAGAGAGTCAAAACAATTAGTTACATCTCATGCTGAAATACTAGCAATAACTAAAGCAAATAAGAAACTAAATAGCTGGAGATTAGATGATTGTGATATCTATGTTACACTTGAACCTTGTCCTATGTGTTTTAGTGCTATTATTCAGGCTAGATGTAAGAACTTATATTTTGGCGCTTATGATAAAAAGGCTGGTGCTTGTGGATCAGTTGTTAATCTAGGAGATTTTAAGTTTAATCATATTGTAAATGTTGTTGGTGGTTTATTAGAAGATGAGTGCTCAAAATTAATAAGTGAGTTTTTTAAGACCTTAAGGTCTTGATTATAAATTATCTTTATGCTACAATATGAACGTATCATCCAAGGAGTGTGGGTGAACCAGGTCAGGTCAGGAATGGAGCAGCCTTAAGCTTCTCATTCTTGTGGGTGGTACACTAATAAGAAAAACGAAGCAATTTTATGAAAACAATTTCAAAATTGCTTTTTTTATTTATTGTTTAAATAAAAAAACTATTATGATATAATAAGACCGAGGTGTTTATTTATGAAATATAACGAAAAACAATTTTATCAATCAATAACTGAACCAATTGAAACTCAAGAAATGAGTAACGGATCTAAAATAGATCTTCATTACATGAATGATGAACCATTCTTTATGGACAATATCAATAAATCTAGATTCTCTGTTTGGGCAAGCGGAGATGGAAAGAATTATAAGCTTTTTGTTGAAAAAGGTTTATATGATGAAACTAGTGAATTATATACAAAAGATGTAAATGAAATTTGGATGGAATTCTGGGCTAAGATAGATAGAATGAAGAAAAGATATCTTTTATTTGTTTTACTACCTATTTTATTAGTTCTTGCCGCTGCATTTATCCTAATTTCTATTTTTGCCCCAAATAATGTATGGCTACTTGTAGGTGTTGTTGGTGTAATTATCGTTGGTAGTTTATTTGCATCGTCATTTTTAAATAGAAAAATGCAAGTAGAAAATCTAAATGCCGCAAATAGAATTAGAGATAAAATCGGTCTAGAAAGATTTAAACAAATTCTAGAAGCACAAGATGCTTATATCACTAAATTCTATGATGACTTACAAGCAAAATATGAAGAAGAAGATAGATTAGCTGAAGAAGCAGAAAACTTAGATGAAATCGAAGCTATCGCAAATGATAAGGAAGTTAGCGATGAAGAATTAGAAGCTAACAAAGAAATAGCTACTGAAGACACACAAAAAGACGATACTAAAGAAGAATAATCAGTTAGACAGCAAGAGGAGGCTAGCAATTATGTTTAATGAACAATTAGCAATTGATGCAATGAGAATACTTGGTGTAGAAGCAATCACTAAGGCAAAAAGTGGACACCCTGGAATAGTTTTAGGTGCTGCCCCTATACTTCATACTCTTATTACTAGACATTTAAGAGTAAATCCTAGAGATACAAAATGGTTTGATAGAGATAGATTTATCCTATCTGCAGGTCATGGATCTGCCTTATTATATAGTGCATATCATATGATGGGCTTTGAAATCTCTATGGAAGATATCAAACAATTAAGACAAGCTGGAAGTAAAACTCCAGGACATCCTGAAGTTAACCAAGCTGAAGGTGTAGATGCTACTACAGGTCCACTAGGACAAGGTATTGGTATGGCTGTAGGTATGGCTATTGCTGAAGAATTCTTAAGCAAGAAATTTAATACTGAAGACATGACAGTTGTTGATCACTATACATATGTTATTTGTGGTGATGGTGATTTACAAGAAGGTATTACACAAGAAGCTATGAGTATTGCTGGTCATCAAGCTTTAGGAAAATTAATTGTTTTATATGATTCAAATGATATTCAACTTGATGGTAGAGTTGATTTAGCTTATAGCGACAATACAAAGATGAAATATGAAGCTTTAAATTGGCAATATATTAAAGTTGAAGATGGCACAGATATTGATGCTATCGATAAAGCTATTATTGAAGCTAAAAAGGAAAGAAATAAACCAACTATTATCGAAGTAAAAACAACTATTGGTTATAAAGCACCAGGTGCTGGAACATCTAGCTGCCATGGTAAACCATATAGTGTTGATGACTTAAAGTTAATTAAAGAAACTTATAACTGGAATTATCCTGATTTCACTATTCCAGAAGAAGTATATGATTTCTATCAAGGATGTGCTAAAAAATTAGGTATTAAAAAGCATATGGAATGGAATACATTACTTTCTGAATACCAAAAGAAATATCCTGATTTATATACTAAATTAAGTATTGCTGCAAGCAATAACTTTGAAATTCCTGAATTAAAGACATATCAACTTGGTGAATCACTATCAACAAGAGTTGCTGGTGGTAAAGCTTTAGCTGAATTATCAGAATATATTGAATGTATGATTGGTGGGTCTGCTGACTTATCATGCTCATGTATGGTTAAGGGTGCTGATGGAGATTTCACTAAAGACAATAGATTAGGTAGAAATATTTATTTCGGTGTAAGAGAACATGCTATGGGTGCTATTGCAAATGGTATGGTACTACATGATGGTATTAAAGCCTTTGTTGGTGGTTTCTTCGTATTTAGTGATTATATGAAACCAGCATTACGTATGGCATCAATCATGGGAATAGGTACAGTATTTGCTTTCTCACATGATACTATTGCTGTAGGTGAAGATGGTCCAACACATCAACCAATCGAACAAGCTTTAGGAATTAGATGTATTCCAAATATGGTTTTATTTAGACCAGCTGATCCAAATGAAACTGTATACTGTTTCGAACTAGCATTCAAATATAAAAAGATTCCATCAACTATTCTTATGACTAGACAAAACATCAATGTACTTGAAGGTACAAGCTATGATGGTGTAAGTAAGGGTGGATATGTAATTAGTGAAGCTAAAGGTGAAATGGATGGTATCCTACTAGCAACTGGTTCAGAAGTAAGCTTAGCTATTGAAGCTCAAAAAGAACTAGAAAAACAAGGTAAGTTTGTTAGAGTTGTATCAATGCCATCAACTAACTTATTTGATATGCAATCTCAAACTTATAGAGATGAAGTATTACCAAAGGGTGTTAAGACATTAGCAATTGAAATGGGCTCAACATATGGTTGGTATAAGTATGCTAATGATGTACTAGGAATTGATAAGTTTGGTATTTCAGCTCCACTTAAGGTAATTGTTCCTATGTATGGCTTCACAGTAGAAAATGTTGTTAAAAAATATTTAGAAATTAAATAAGAAAAATATTATAAGAAGGAAAAAGCTCACACGTTTTACGCGTGAGTTTTTACGCCCTTAAAGAGGTGTTATATATGTATGATTGCATAATTATTGGCGCAGGACACGCTGGTTGTGAAGCTGCCCTAGCATGTGCAAGAATGAATAAGAAAACATTACTTATTACAGGTAATTTAAATATGACCGCATCTATGCCTTGTAATCCATCTGTAGGTGGACCTGCTAAAGGTATAGTAGTTAGAGAAATTGATGCCCTAGGTGGCGAAATGGCTAGAAATGCGGATAAAACACAAATACAAGTTAAGATGTTAAACTCAAGTAAGGGTCCTGCAGTTAGAGCTTTAAGATTTCAATCTGATAAAAGAATGTATCCTAGAGAAATGCTTAAAACACTACATAATCAAGAAAATCTTGATTTACTTGAAGGGTATGTAGAACGCTTCTTAGTTAATGATAATAAGGTTAATGGAGTTATTTTTGACGGAAAAGAAATTAATTCTAAGGCTGTAGTTATTACTACTGGTACTTATATGAGAAGTAGAATACTTAGAGGACATAGCTTCAAAGAAGAAGGTCCTGATGCTCAAAAGACTAGTCGTGGTATAAGTGATGAGCTTAAAGAATTAGGCTTTGAGGTTATAAGACTTAAAACAGGTACTCCCGCAAGAATCTTCACTGATTCAATTGATTTTTCAAGAGGTCAAGTAGAATATGGTGATAAGGAAAAGTGGACTTTTAGTTATGATAATATTGACTATAATCGTCCTCAAGTACCTTGCTACTTAATTTATACAAATGATGAAACTAAAAAAATCATTTTAGATAACTTAGATAAATCAGCTATGTATGGCGGAGTAGTTGAAGGAGTAGGTCCTAGATACTGTCCATCTATAGAAGATAAAATAGTTAGATTTAAGGATAAAGAGCGTCATCAAATATTTTTAGAGCCAGAAAGCCTAGAAATAAATGAAACATATGTTCAAGGTTTCTCTACATCTATGCCTGAAGATGTTCAAGATAGGATGATTAGAACACTACCTGGTTTAGAGAATTGTAGAGTTAAGCGTTATGCTTATGCTATTGAATATGATGCCATTAATCCTCAACAATTAAAGCCAACACTAGAATCCAAATTAATAGAGGGCTTATATTTTGCTGGACAAGTTAATGGAACTAGTGGTTACGAAGAAGCCGCATGTCAAGGCTTAATGGCTGGTATTAATGCTAGCTTAAAACTAGATAATAAAGAGCCATTAATCCTAAAGCGTAACGAAGCTTATATTGGTGTATTAATTGATGATTTGATTACTAAAGGTATTAGAGATCCATATAGATTACTTACATCTCGTGCTGAATATAGACTATTACTTAGACATGATAATGCAGATGAAAGATTAATGAAATATGGTCATAGAATTGGCTTATTAGATGAAGTGAAGTATCAAAAATACCTAGATAAGAAAAAGAAAATAGAAGAATTTACTGAATTATTAAAAAGCGAAAAAATCGCTCCAAAAAAAGCAAATCCATACTTACTAGAAAATGGTAAAATTGAACTTAATGAATCGGTATCTGCCTTTGAATTATTAAAAAGACCAGAAATTGATTATAAAGATATAATATATTTATTTAACTTAGAAGTTGATCCACTAGTCATCGAAGAGGTTGAAATAGATGCTAAATATAGTGGCTATATCAAGAAGGCTAATGAACAAGCTAGAAAGATGATGGAAGCAGAGGATATTAGAATACCTAATGATTTCGATTATGATACTATTAATAATCTTGCTTCAGAAGCAAAAGAAAAACTAAAGAAAGTAAGACCTCTAACAATAGGTCAAGCAATGCGTATTAGTGGTGTAAATCCTGCGGATATTACCCAAATACTATTTGCTTTAAAGAGATTATAATGGATTTTATAAAAGAAATTGAAAACTTAGGTATAACTTTAGATAATGATAAGTTAGATAAATTTGAAAAGTATTTTAATCTACTAGTTGAATATAATAAGGTAATGAATCTAACAGGTATTACTGATAGAGATGGAGTATATTTAAAACATTTCTATGATTCTTTAACTTTAGTAAAGGCATATGATTTTACTAAAGATATTAGTTTATGCGATGTAGGTAGTGGCGCAGGGTTCCCTGCGATACCTCTAAAAATAGCTTTTCCTAATATCAATGTAACTATAGTTGATTCTTTGAATAAGAGAATAGAATTCTTAAACACAGTTATTAAGGAATTAGGCTTAACTAATATTAAAGCTATTCATGCTCGTGCTGAAGAAGTAGATATGAAAGAAAAATTTGATATCGTTACATCTAGAGCACTAGCAGATATTAATATAGGCTTAGAATTATGTATGCCACTTGTTAAAATAGATGGATTCTATTTACCAATGGTAGTAAGCTATGATTTGGGGAAGAATACAATAAAAACATTAGGTGGTAAATTAGAAGAAGAGATTAAATTTAATTTACCAATAGAAAATAGTGAAAGAAAGATTTTAAAAATCAAAAAGGTTGAACATACTCTAGATAAATATCCTAGAGCATTTAGTCAAATAAAGAAGAAGCCTTTAAGATAGGGGAATAATTATGGGAAAGATTATAGCAATTTCGAATCAAAAAGGTGGTGTAGGTAAAACAACTACAAGTGTCAATCTATCATCAGCACTTGCTATATATGGCAAAAAGGTACTTTTAGTAGATTTAGATCCTCAAGGTAGTGTTGCAACATCACTAGGCATAGAAAAATCAAACTTGGAATATAATGTATATGATATTTTTTGTAATAGCAAAGAAGCAAAGGATATCATTATTAAATCAGATGTAGCTAATATTGATGTATTACCAGCAACAATGGATTTAGCAGGTGTTGAATTTAAACTACTTGATAATCCTTTTAGAAATTATATTTTAGAAAAAGCCTTAAATAAGGTAAAGGGTCAATATGATTATGTCATCATTGATACACCACCATCATTAGGCTTATTAACACTTAATGCTTTATATGCCGCAAATTCTGTGATAATTCCCGTACAATGCCATTTTCTTGCTATAGAAGGCTTAACACAATTACTTAACACAATTAGAATTGTTCAAAAGAACAAAAGAGAGAATAGAAAGAGTTTAAAGATAGAAGGAGTTCTATTTACAATGTTAGATAGAAGAGTTAATACTGGTTGGGTAGTAATGAATGAGGTTAAAGAGTATTTTAAAGAAGGTATCTTTGAAACTATCATTCAATCTAATGCCGCGGCTGCTATGGCTCCATGTTATGGGCTGCCTGTAACTAAGTATCAACCTCAATCTGCTTCATCTAAAAACTATAAACTTCTTGCAAAGGAGGTTATGAAGAAGAATGAGTAATCAAGGTAGAGGTTTAAAAGAATTACTTGATGATAATTATATAAATATTGACGACATTCAAGATGGGGAAGTTGTTCTTCAAATAGACTTAAAAAAGATAAGTCCAAACCCTTATCAACCAAGAAAAATATTTGATGAAGAAAAAATAGATGAACTTGCTGCATCAATTAGTGAAAATGGCGTATTTCAGCCAATTATTGTTAAGCAATTTAATGACAAATATATAATCGTTTCAGGGGAAAGACGTTATAGAGCATGCTTAAAATTAAAGCTAAAAACTATACCAGCAATAGTTAGAAATTATGACGAATCTAAGGTTGCTGAAATTGCTCTAATCGAAAATCTTCAAAGAGAAAACTTAACAGCAATGGAGGAAGCTAGTGCCTACCAAACTATCATGAAGGAGTTAGGTTTAACACAAGCTGAGCTAGCTAAAAAGATTGGTAAATCTAGAAGCTATATTACTAATGTTGTTGGTTTATTATCACTTCCAAAAGAAGTCGCAGAACTTGTTTCAGAGGGTAAAATAACTAGTGGTCATGCTAGACCATTATCTAAACTTAAAGATAAGAAAAGAATTATAGAGATTGCTAATGAAATAGTTAAGAAAAATCTTAATGTTAGAGAAGTTGAAGCAATCACTAAAAACGAAAAGAAAACAGTTGTTATTAAGGTATCTACAAATAGATATGTTAAAGCAGAAACAAAGCTACAAAATAAATTAGGTTGTAAGGTAAAGGTTAGTGAAAATAAAATCACTTTAAGTTTTCCTAAGGAAAATAGAAAAGAAATCATTGGAAAGATTTTAGGTGATAAATAATGTATCAATTAGATGAAATAATTACAACAAAGAAAAAGCATGTTTGCGGCAATGACAAATGGAAAATTATTAGGGTTGGTGCAGACATAAAAATGGAATGTGTTAATTGTAAAAGGGTTGTTTTAATACCTAGAGTTGAACTTGATAAAAAGGTAAAAAAACAATAATAAACGATTAATAAAAAGAATGAAAAAAACACTTGCGTTTTTCATAAAAATAGTATAAAATAGAAAAGCGTAAGACCTGGAGCGGTAGCGAAGAGGCTAAACGCGTCAGACTGTAAATCTGATCCCTACGGGTTCGGTGGTTCGAAACCACCCCGCTCCACCACTTATAAAAAGTACTTTGGCATTTTGTCAAAGTTTTTTTGACACTTAAAATAAGTAAAATTTACATTTATACAATAAAAATGATATTTCTTTATTGTTTAGTTCGTGCTAAAATAAAGGAAATAATGCATAATATAGAAGGTTTATGAATTGCAGGTGGTATAATGAGCGATAAAAAAACAATGCAACTGGCTAAGTCTAACTGTAGTATAACTTGCAGTAGATGCGGCGAACAATTTAATTCTAAGTATGGCATTATGGATGGTGAGGTATATTGTCCTAAATGTTATAACTTGTATTTAGAAAAACAGATTGCAGATATTAGAGAAGTTTCTCAAATTAGAAAAAATAGAACAATATTAAGATTAATATGCTTTGTAATTGCTGTAGCATTATTTGTTTTATCTATTGTATTTAAGGATCAAGACGATTCTAATCTATTATTTGCTATTGCTATTGTATCATGTGTTTTAATCGCTGTTTTCCCATTCTATAAAGATTTTCTAGCCTTTGTTTCGGGTGGATTTAATGCTTTTGTTAAAGAAGAAGCCACTGTAACAAGAAGAAAAGTAATTTATTATAAAAATGGTATTATTGAAGATGAAGAATCAGGACCACTTAGAATTTTATTCTATTTGATTGATTTTATTCTAGTTTGGCCTTGCTTAGCTTTATTAGTAATTTGTGTTATACCTAGAGCTTTCATTGATTTAGTAAGAATCAAAAGAGCTTCAAAGAAAATGAATAATTTATTTAGCCAAATGCTTCCACCAATTGATGGTAAGCAAAATGCTAAATATAATTTTGATATTCGTTTTGTAGATTCATTTAGTAATATTTGTATTGAATATTACATGAATTTAATGAATGTTAAAAGAGAAGAAGCTATTAAAGCTTTAGAAAAGAATTTAATTGTTCATTTTAAAAAGAATGTTGATTATCTAGAAGGATATAGAGAGTTTGCTCCATATTATTATGGAAGAAGAAATTATGATGGAGAAAGATTTGTTTTCTTCGAAGTTAAATTAGTTGATCCTGATAGTTCAATATTTGCTGATAAACCAAAGAAAAGAAGAAATAGATAATAAACTAACCATTAGATTTTATATTTAATGGTTTTTTTATTGACAATTATTATCTAAAATGATAATATTGATTTTGTAAATGCGATGATAAAAAAGAAGTAAAAATTATTTTATCTATTTAGAGAGTTGCTGGTTGGTGTAAAGCAATTAGAGGATAATTTCGAATACATTTTTGGAGCAGAAGGTTGAAACTAAGTAGGCTTCTCCGGGTTCTCCCGTTATAGAGATAATGAGGTTATTATTTTATATAATAATAAAAAAAGGTGGTACCACGTATTTTACGTCCTTTCAATTTGAAAGGCGTTTTTTTTATATTAATAAAGGAGTGAGATTATGATTATAACTGAACTTTTAGAAAGGAATGCATGGCAATATCCTGATGATGAGGCATTAGTTGAAATTAACCCTACTAAAAAGCCTGATCAATACAAGACATGGAAAGAATTTAGTCTTGTAGAGCCTGTTGCTGCTAAGCAATATAGAAGAAGTATTACTTGGGAAGACTTTAATAGAACAAGTAATAGAATTGCTAATATGATTTTAAGCATGGGCATCAAAAAAGGTGATAAAGTAGCCATTTTACTAATGAACTGTCTTGAATGGCTTCCAATTTATTTTGGTGTTTTAAAAACAGGTGCACTAGCTGTACCACTAAATTATAGATATGCAGCTGAAGAAATAAAGTATTGCTTAGAATTAGCTGATGTTGATATGCTAATCTTTGGACCAGAATTCATTGAACGTGTTAGTGCAATCAAGGATAATGTTCCAAGAGTTAAGAATATGATATTTGTTGGTAATGAAGATGTTCCTTTTGCTAAGAATTATGAAGAACAAATAAAATATTATACATCTAGAAAGCCTGTTATCGATTTAACAGAAGATGATTATGCAGCTATATATTTCTCTAGTGGAACTACAGGATTCCCTAAAGCTATACTACATGCTCATAGAGCATTAATAAATTCTTGTAGAACAGAACAAAATCATCATAAGCAAACTAAAGATGATGTATTCTTATGTATTCCACCTCTTTATCATACAGGTGCTAAGATGCACTGGTTTGGTAGTTTAATCTCGGCAAGTAAGGGTGTTTTACTTAGAGGAGTTAAACCTGAATGGATTTTCCATGCAGCAAGTGATGAAGGTGCAACAATTGTTTGGTTATTAGTACCATGGGTACAAGATATATTAGACTCTATTGATAGAGGAGATTTAAAACTAGCTGATTATGATTTATCCAGCTGGAGATTAATGCATATAGGTGCTCAACCTGTACCACCATCATTAATTGCTAGATGGAAGAAGGTATTCCCTAACCATGAATATGATACTAACTATGGTTTATCAGAATCAATTGGACCTGGTTGTGTACATCTAGGAATTGAAAATATAGATAAAGTTGGTGCTATTGGTAAGGCTGGTTACTTATGGGAAACTAAAGTAGTAGATGAACATGATAATCCAGTTAAGCAAGGAGAAGTTGGAGAACTTGCTGTAAAAGGACCTGGAGTAATGTTATGTTATTACCATAACGAAGAAGCAACAAAAGAAATTTTAAAGAATGGTTGGCTATATACAGGTGATATGGCTAAGCTTGATGAAGATGGATTTATCTATTTAGTTGATAGAAAGAAAGATGTTATTATTACTGGTGGTGAAAACCTATATCCAGTAGAAATAGAAAACTTTATTAGAAAGAACGATAAAGTACGTGATGTAGCGGTTATCGGTATGCCTGATGATAGATTAGGTGAGATTGCTACAGCTGTAATTGAAGTTAAAGATGGCTTTACTCTAACAGAAGATGAAATTAATAAATTCTGTGAAGGTATGCCTAGATACAAGAGACCTAGAAAGATTATCTTTGCTGATATTCCACGTAATCCTACGGGCAAGATTGAAAAACCTAAATTACGTGAAAAGTATTGCGGTGGAAGATTAGTTGAAAAACAAACAACTAAATAGGAGGAAATTATAAATGGATTTGTTTATTAAGATTTTATTCATTGTCATTTTCTTTGCTGTAACATTCTACATTGGATTTTACTGTAGAAAAAAGGCTGCAAACTCAAATGACTTCGTACTTGGTGGTAGAAAAGTAGGACCATGGTTAAGTGCTTTTGCATATGGTACTAGTTATTTCTCAGCCGTAATATTTATTGGTTATGCTGGTAGTTTCGGTTTATTATTTGGTGTATCAGCACTATGGATTGGTTTAGGTAATGCATTTATAGGTAGTTTACTTGCTTGGAAGGTTTTAGGTAAACGTACTAGACAAGTAACACAAAAGATGAAGAGTGCAACAATGCCTGATTTCTTTGGTAAGAGATTTCAATCAAAAGGCTTAAAGATTGTTGCAGCATTAATTGTATTTATCTTCTTAATTCCATATACTGCAGCCTTGTATAATGGCTTAGGAACACTATTTTCAAACTGTTTCTCTGATGCAGTTCCATATTGGGTATGGATTTTAATTATATCTGTTGCTACAGGTGCATATGTAATTGTTGGTGGGCTAATGAGTACTGCAATTAACTCATTTGTACAAGGTATTATTATGTTAGTTGGTATTTGTTTAGTAGTTGTTGGTGTATTAATGCAAAATGGTGGTTTAACTAAGTCAATTGGTGAACTATCAAATAAAGGATGGCAATTTGCATCCATCTTTGGACCAGATCCAGTACACTTAATATTTGTTGTATTATTAACATCTCTAGGATGCTGGGGATTACCTCAAATGGTTGGTAAATTCTATGCTATCAATGATGGAAAACAAATTCAAAAGGGTGCTTTAATTTCAACAATATTTGCTGTAGTAGTTGCTGGTGGATGTTATTTCTTAGGTGGATTTGGACAACTATTTATGGCAGAAGGTGTCAATAAAGGTAATGTAATTACTAAGATGGTATCTAGTTTAAATGTTGTTATAGTTGCTATTGTAATTGTGTTAGTGCTTGCTGCTAGTATGTCTACTCTTGCAGGACTTGTTCATACATCAAGTGCTACAGTTACATTTGATTTAATTGATAGAAATAAAAATTGTAGTGAAAAGAAAAAGATGACATGGCTTAGAGTATTAGTAGTAGTATTTATCGCTGTTAGTGCTGGAATAGCTATTCTAACAAGTAGCGATGGAGTACCTGCTAATTTAAAGAAAGATATAGCTTCCTTAATGGGTATTTCTTGGGGTGCTATTTCAGGTGCTTTCTTAGCTCCATTCTTATTTGGCTTATATTGGAAGAAAACTACAAAGGCATCAGTTTGGGCTTGCTTTGTTGCTGGAGTAGGAATTTCTGTTTTAGGTTTAATCTTAAGTTTAGCTGGTGTTCATCCACAAATCGCTTCTCATTTAACAATTAATGGAGAAGATTTCAAAATCTTATGGTTCGATTTCTCAGATTCAATATATATGGGTGTATTAGGAATGTTAATTGGCTTTGCTATTGTACCAATTGTTAGTTCATTTACTAAGAAACCTGATCATGAACTTGTTGAAGAGTTATTTAGAGCATATGAAATTGATAAAGAATTCGCTGAAGAAATTTCAACTGCTTATGAAGATGCTGATCAATACGATAAGATGGAAGAACAAAAATCAGAAGAAGTTATTGAAGAAGCTCCAACTGATGATACAGTTCTAGCTGAGGAAAAATAATGATTATTGATTTTCATACTCATTCTTTTCCTGATGAATTAGCAGTTAAAACTATTCCTTACTTAGAAGCTAAGGCAGGGTTTATTGCTAAAACAGATGGAACAATTAAAGGATTATTAAAATCAATGGATGAAGCACATATTGATTTATCAGTATTACTTCCTGTTATTACTAATCCAAAACATGTAAAAAAAATAAATGATTGTGCAATAGAAAACAATAAACTTGATAGATTCATTTCTTTTGGTGGAATGCATCCTGATTATCCTGATTATAAAGAAGAATTACAAAGGCTTAAGGATAATGGAATTAAAGGTATAAAGTTCCATCCTGATTATCAATCAACATTTATTGATGATCCAAAAATGATTAATATCATTAATGAAGCATTTAGAATTGGTTTAATGGTAATTATTCATTCTGGTATAGATTATGGTTCTACAGATGTCATAAGAGCAACACCAGAAAGGATAAAAAACTTACTTTCTAAATTAGAATATAAGGGAACATTTATTCTAGCTCATATGGGTTATACCTTTAAATGGAATATGATAATTGAAGAATTCAAAGGCTATGATGTATATTTTGATTTAGCGCTTAGTTTAGGGACTTTAAGGATGAAAGAAGTAGATTATCCATTAATGGATGAAGCTACTTTACTTAAGTTTATAGATGTATTTGGTAGTAAAAGAATTTTATTTGCTACTGACTGCCCTTGGATGAGTCAAAAAGAATCTGTTGAAGTAATAAAATCATATAAGAAAATTGCTAAAGAAGATTTTGAAAACATCATGTATAAAAATGCAATTAGATTATTAAACTTAAATATTTAAAAAGAAGTTAGATTTATTCTAACTTTTTTTTGAAAAAAGAGTATAATATATTTACTGGGAGTGATAATATGAAAGGATTAATAAAATTAATAATAGGTTTAGTTATCTTTTTAGTCTTTACATGTATTGTATTACTTATCATAGGAATAATACTTATTAATATGACACCAAATAAACTAAAAGTTGGAGATAAACAAATTATAAATGGTAAGTCTTGTAACGATTTAGGAATTGGTGATATTAAAATAAAGACAATGATTAACGACTTTAATGATATTAAAGATAAGAAGAATGTGGTTACTAATCCAATAGATGGAAGTAAAGCAAATGAAGAAATGGATCCTATATTTACAACATTTGATTTAATCACAGATGATAAATATGATTTTGAAAAACTATATTCTATAGGACTTGATAGTCATCAAACACATTATTATGAATATAGTGATACAACAATTGCTTATATCTTAAATAATTCTTTAAGCTATATGCAAGGAGATGCTGGAACATTAACTGATTTCAATTTCAGCATTGCCGAAATTAGTTTCTATGGAAATAAAAAAGAAATGAGAGTTGTTTATAAGGTTGATATATCAGAATTTAAGAAAAATCTAGAAAAAGCTATTCCATCATTCGTTTCAAGATTTATTGGAATGCCAAAAGAAGTATATTTGGTTTCTTATTATAGTGTTGAAATAACTAGTGAAGGAACACTAGATTTAACTTATAAGAACATTTTTATAAATGATGTAGATACTCCATTTGCAAATGCTATTTTAAGATCTATATCTACAGAAAACGATGATTTAGCTGGATACGGCGAATCGCTTGGTAACGCGATAAGTGATGCTATTTCTTATTTAGGAAAAGTAGGAGTAGCTGAAGTAAATAGCAGTAATGAAATTGTTAGTGGAACAGAAGTAATTGGAGCAGATGGTTATAAAAACGGCAAAATAGGAATGATTTGCGGATAGAATAAGAAATAAGGCAAGAAAATTAATTCTTGCTTTATTTTTTTCTTCACTTAAAAAACAAGTAAGAGTATAATAGAAATACACACCCTATAAAAATCTATTAATATATTATTAAAAAAATAAATAAAAAAAGAAAAAATCATATTGACAAACTATTTGTAAGGTGTTAAAATAAAAAAGCACGCGGATAAAAACGTGTGAAAAAATAGGTCTTTGAAAACTGAACATAGACAGGCAAAAAAGAAAAAAACGCAAAGCGAATTAAATGAATCAATAAAAACAAACAAAACATAAAATTTATGGAGAGTTTGATCCTGGCTCAGGATGAACGCTGGCGGCGTGCCTAAT
>JAEEGL016457254.1_pt1 | contig 19052 bp, 17 predicted proteins | sample 9134231 | NCBI WGS metagenome assembly JAEEGL01 (sample SAMN16246548, study PRJNA631951) | gut metagenome | biome: gut microbiome; feature: rumen; material: fiber-attached | host: Bos | place: Iran: Karaj | collected 2018-10 | reverse complement strand
CGAGCATCTGCTTGAGGTTGTCAACGACAAGCTGTGGGATGACAAGACCGCGTTTTACTATGACCTTTGGAAAAACGGCGAATTCAACAACGTCAAGCACCTCGGCGCCTACTGGGCGCTGCTGGCCGAAGCGGTGCCGGAAAACCGTGTGGACCGCTTCCTCGCGCACCTGACAAACGAAAAGGAATTCGCAACGCCTGTGATGCTGCCGGCGCTGTCTGCCGACCATCCCGCCTTCAGCCCGACCGGCGGCTACTGGTGCGGCGGCGTCTGGGCGCCGACGAGCTATATGGTGCTCAAGGGTCTGGATACCTACGGCAAATATGACCTGTCGCACAAGATCGGCATGAACTATCTGCAAAACGTGGTGTCCGTGTTTAACGACACCGGCACGGTCTATGAAAACTACGCCCCGATGTACGGCAGCGACGGCAAACCCCACCAGGGTGGCGTGTCGCACGCCGATTTCGTCGGCTGGACCGGCATCGTGCCGATCTCGGTGTTGTTCGAATACGTCTTCGGCATCAAGCCCGACGCCGAAAATAACACGATCCGTTGGAACATTGATCTGACCGATCGGTTCGGCGTGGACAAGTATCCGTTCGGCAAAGACGCCACGCTGTCGCTGCAGTGCGCCGCGCGCAACAGCGCCGCAGACGAACCGCAGGTTACAATTACCTCTGACAAGCCCGTGACGGTCCAGATTTTCTGGGACAACGGAAATCAGTCGAAAACCGTGACCGCGGGCAAATAATCCAATACCAGCAAAGCCGCACAGCCGCAGCCCGGTCGTGCGGTTTTTTTTGCTGCAAACAGGCAAAATCCGCAAAAGACGATTGCATTTTTCGCCGACGGCGGTATAATAAAGAAAAAGCCCAAAACGCACGGGAGGTGTCTTTTCGATGTATGAGTCTTTTGACCCGATGGGCGCGATGCGCCTGGTGCACCACTATATCACCCATATGGTCGATCCGGCCGAGGACAATCTGCCCTACTGGCTGCTGCTGCCCAACAAAAAACCCGCCGAAGCCGCCCACTGCCGGGTGGACGACGCGGAACTGGTCGGTTCGTGGTATGAGGGGCTGACCGACGCCATGACGATGCTCGGCACCGATGTGGGCGAAGACGTCCGCCAATCGTTTCGTCGCCATCTGATGCAATCCTGGGGCGCACACGGACTGCGGTTTTGCAGGGCGTATCCGTGGACGCACACGATTCACGCGTCGTTCCACGAAATGGGCTATATTCTGCCGGCGCTCAACCGCATCACCCGGGAATTTCCGGACGACGAAGAAGCCGAACGCCGCACGCGCGAACTGATTGAAGGGATGCGCAGCCTTGTGATTGAGCGCAAGGTGCGCACCTTCTGGTCGGGCGACTACACCGAGACCGAGCCGCTCTATGAATTCCCGAACGACGTCTATCTTTGGGACGGCGGGTTCGATCTGTCGCGCCACACGGGACGCGGGGAACAGGCAATCCGCAATGCGCTGATGCTGCCTGCGCTGGTGGAGCGCTATGAACTGAAGCAGGATGAAACCGCGCTGGATCTCGCGGTGGGGCTCGCCAACGACGTGCTCGGTCCGTCGCGCTATTTCAACTACAAAATGGAGTTTTTCGGTCACGTGCATTCCGCCGCGTGGTTCGCCTATGGGTTGTTACGGCTCTATCGTGTGACAAAGGACGAGCGCTATCTCGAAAAGGGAAAAGGCATCTACGACTATATCCGTTCACTGTCGTCGTCGTTTGGCTGGGTGCCGGAATACGCCCAGTGGCATCCGATGGAAGAGGAGCACTGCGAGACCTGCTGCGTGCGCGACATGATTCTTTGCGCCCGGGAACTTGCGGCGCTCGGCTTTGACAGCTACTGGAACGACGTGAATCTGTTCTCCCGCAACCAGCTGATGGAAAACCAGATCCGCTATACGGGCTATGTCACGGTGGACAACGACCGTCCCGACGAAAACGGCATCACCTATCACGACATTGACAAGCGTATGCTTGGCGGTTTTACCGGCGGCAGCGAGCCGAACGCGATCTCACTGACGCGGTTCCGCTCGGTGGCGGGCTGCTGTGTAGGCACGGCGCCGTCGGCGATCCGCTGCGCGTGGGACAGCGCGATCACGGAAGAAGCAGGCGGTTTCGTTGTCAACATTCCGTGCGAGAAAGAGACGGACTCGCTCTTTTTGCGTTCCGCGCTCCCGAATGAGGGCGAGCTTGCGCTGACCGCAAAGCAGGACTGCACGGCAGGCTTCCGGCTGTATGACTGGATGCGACCGAATCTGCGGTTCCTGCTGAACGGCAACCCGGTGGCGCTTGCGGCTGAGCATGGCGTTGCTTCTGCCGCGCTGCACAGCGGCGACCGGCTGACCCTGCAGTTTGATCTGCAGACCGAAGAACGCAAGGAAACCGTGCGCGGCATGGCGTTCACGGTCGTCTGGCGCGGCTGCGACGTGGTGGATCTGCTGCCAAAAGGCGAACACGTGCGGCTGTATCAGCGCGACCTTTCCAAGCCGAAGGTGTATCCCACGGCGAAGGACGTGGTCTATACCGGCGCGGTCAACTACGGTCCGACGCAGCAAAAAACACAGTTGAAATAACAACATCTCACAAATTCGGAGGAATCTATATGAAGCACTATGACGTTGCGGCTTATATCTGGCCGTCTTATACCGGCAGGGAAAAACGCGCCCGCCAGTTCTGGGAGCAGGGAATCGGCGAATGGCAGACCGTGCTGAAAGCCGAAGCACGCGCAGACGGGCAGCTTTTACCGCGCAAGCCCTTGTGGGGGACGGTGGATGAAGCGGACCCGCAGGTGATGAAATTTCAGATTGAAGAAGCGACACGCCACGGTGTCAACGTGTTTATCTACGACTGGTACTGGTATGACCGGCGACCGTTTCTGGAGCAGTGCCTGGACGAGGGATTTCTCGGCGCGCCGAACAACGAGCAGATGCAGTTTTATCTGATGTGGGCAAACCACGACGCCGGCTACGTCTGGGACAAGCGGCAGCCGGACAACGACGAGATCATCTGGTACGGCTCGCAGCCGCGTGCGGAGTTTGACCGTATCTGCCGCCGGGTGATCGACCTGTATTTCAAACGTCCGAACTACTATAAAATCAACGGCTGCCCGGTGTTCATGATCTATGAAATCTCCAATCTTGTGCGGGGACTCGGCAGTGTGGACAACGCGCGCGACGCGCTGGATGCCTTCCGGCAGATGGTTAAGGACGCCGGCTTCCCAAATCTGCATTTGCAGGCGACGATCTATGCCGAACACGCGGTCAACGTCAGCGGTGTGGACGGCGCGCGCGAGGGGAGCACCAAGGACCTTGTGCGGATGCTCGGCTTCGATTCCGTCACGCACTACCAGTTCGTCCATTTTGTGGACTGCAACCGGGACTATCTCGAGATTCTGCCCGATTTGCAGAAGGAATGGGACCGCATCCGCGCCGATTACAGTGTGCCGTATTACCCGCACGTCTCGATCGGTTGGGACAACAATCCGCGCTATAATCACCTGACGATGCCGATCATCCGGAACAACACGCCCGCAGCCGTTAAAAAGGGTCTTGAAATGGCAAAGGCGTATGCAGACGAATACAACGACGTGCCGCTCATCACGATCAATGCCTGGAACGAGTGGACGGAGATGAGCTATCTCGAGCCGGACGACGTCTACGGCTACGGCTATCTGGAAGCGGTGCGCGACGTGTTTTTGAAAAACGCAGACTGATTTTGAAAAACAGGGCAGCAGACCGGCGCGGTTTGCTGCTTTTATTTGTAAAAAAACAATAAATTCCACGAAAATACTTGTGATTATTCTGTAAGTGTTTTATAATGTTAGGTATAAAGCTATGCACTGCGGTGTGGAAAGTCCGCCGCACGGGAGGTCCCTTTTATGCACAACCCCAACCTGACACAATCCGGTTCCTATGCTCACGTCGTCGTGGTCGGCGTGGACGGCGCCGGAAGCTGGTTCCAGACCGCCGACACCCCAAACTTCGACCGCATTTTCAAAGACGGCGCCGTGACCTACCGCGCCCTTGCGTCCAATCCGACCATCAGCGCGGAATGCTGGGGGTCGATGCTGCTGGGCGTCGGACCGGACGTGCACAAGCTGACGAACGATATCGTCAGCAACCGACCGTATCCGACCGACAGTGCATTTCCGTCGCTGTTCCGCCGCATCCGCACCGTGATGCCCGAAGCACCGCTCGGCTCGTTTTGCGACTGGGATCCGATCACGGCGGGCATTGTGGAACAAAACCTCGGCGTTTCCCACGACACGGCGGACGACACAGCGCTCACGCCGGTCATCTGCGAGTATATCCGCAGGGAGAAGCCGACGTTTCTGTTCATCCAGTTTGACAGTGTGGACGGCGCCGGACACGGGCACGGCTACGGTACACCGAAATACCTGCAGCGCCTGCACGAAGTGGACGCGCTGATTGCCGACGTCCATCAGGCGGTCTGCGACGCCGGGATGGCGGACGACACGTTGTTTACGGTTATTGCCGATCACGGCGGTCACGGTACCGGGCACGGCGGCTGGACCGACGAGGAGAAATACGTCACCTTTGCCGCAGCGGGCAAGACCGTGCGGCGGGGAACGATTGAGCAGATGAACATCCGCGACCTTGCGTCCATTGTGCTCTATGCGCTCGGTATCGACCGTCCGCCGCTGGACGAACGGGGCTGGACGTCGCAAATTCCGGAAGGTCTGTTCAGCGATCCGGCAATTGCGCCGTATCGTGATCTGTCGCATCTGACCGGCGCGGCGCCGCGTGTGTCCAAAACGCCGCACACGTCTGAATTGGTGTAACCCCAAACAGAAAGGAGAAGAACCATGCAGCCATTGAAGTTTTATCTGATCACGGATACCCATTATTTCAAGCATTCGCTCGGTGCGTTCGGCGACGCCTATGAGGAGTTCATGGACGGCGAGCAGAAGTGCTTTGGCGAAACGCAGGCAATCAACGAAGCCGCGTTCAAGTATCTCACCGACGCGACCGAAGCCGACATCATCCTGATCGCGGGCGATCTGTCGTTCAACGGCGAAAAGGAAAGCCACATCGCGTTTTCCAAGCTCCTGCACGACGTGCAGCAGACAAGCGGCAAGCGCATCTATGTCGTGACCGCCGGTCACGATTTCAACGACCATCCCTTCGCCTATAACGAGACCGGACGGATCGAACCCGAGGGCACAAAGTTTTCGGAGCTGTACGATTTCTATAAGGATTTCGGCTACGACAGCGCCATCGCGTTCAATAAAGAGCATCTGTCCTATGTGGCGCAGCTGTCGGACGGTGTGCGGCTGCTGGTGATCTGCAACGATATCGACGGCAAAAAGCACATCACCTATGACGACGACTTCCTTTCCTGGATCGAAGCGCAGGCAAAACAGGCGCAGCAGGACGGACAGATGATGATCGCCATGGAGCACTATCCCGTTTTGCCCGGGCAGCCGATCCTCGCGCTGATCGGCGACGCGTGGCAGGCGGAGAGCAAAAAGCTGGTGGAAACTCTCGCCGACAACGGCGTACATCTGATTTTCACCGGACATATGCACAACCAGAGCATCAACGAAGCCGTGACCGAAAAGGGCAACCGATTCTATGACGTGTGCACCGGCTCTGCCATCGGGTGGCCGGCGTTTCTGCGGCTGGTGACCGTGCAGGACGAAAAGACCGTTGCGATCGAAAGCATTCCGATCCCCGATTTCGACTATGACAAAAAGGGCCTTGACAGCAAGACCTATCTGATCCGGCAGTTTGAGCGGATGATCCGCTGCTATCTCGATTTCATGGCGAACGATACGCCGCGGTTTATGAGAAAGCTGCACATCAAGGGGTCGTCCGCGGTCGAAAAGATTTTGCGACTGGTCGGCAAAAAACTCAATAAAATGACGGTTGGTCAGTTTGCGCATCTGCTGCTGATCAAAGCCGATCCGCAGATTAAAGACACGAAGTTTGTCGATTTTGCCGTGGACATCGTGCGCACGCTCTTTGAAGGCAACCAGCCGTTTGTGGAGGGTACGCCGGGCGGCGACACGCTGCTCAAGGTGTTCCGCCGTCTGCGTCCGTTTGTTAAGCACCTCAAGGACGCGCAGGGGAATGAGCTTGATTTCTATGAGACCATGAAGCACACCGTCGGCAACTACGGCATCGACGATTACAACGCCGTTTTGAAACTGTCCGATTAAACGAAGAAAAGGAGAAAGATGATGAAAAAAGAAAAAACCGCAGTCAAAGCGCCCGCCGGCGCACTGCCGCCCGAACAGGGCAAAAACGTCACCACCTTCGAATATATCTGCCTGAGCCTCGCGCGCATCGGCGGTATGTTCGGCACCACCCTTACGGGAACGCTTGCCGCCGCGTTTTTGCATGAGCTTTACTTCGGCCCGGTGGGTGTGGACTCCGCCGAGATCGCCAAGATCATGGCGGTGCAGACCACGTTGACCACGGTTATGGGCGTTGTGATCGGCATCATAGCGGCCATGGTCGTGCAGAAATGGAAGAGCCGCTGGGGACGCTACCGCCAGTGGTACATCATCTGCCTTGCGCCCATCTTTATTCTGACCGTCCTCTTTTTCTACGTGCCCAAAGGCTGGACCTTGCAACAGATGACGCTGTTCCGCTATGGTATCGCCCTTTGCCAGACGATCTTCAATGCGTTCAACAACTTCGGCCAGAATGTGGCGCAGGTGATCTCGCCCAACCCGAGGGAAAAGAAGACCGTCGCCACCGTGTGGCAGCTGTCCTATTACCTCGGCTATGGCGGCGCCTATCTGGGCACCTTCGTCTACGGCCTGTTCAGCGATGACAAAAACGCCATGTATATGACCCTTGCCATCGTTGCCGCCATAGTGACCGCGTTCGGCAATCTGATGTGCGGCCTGTTCTGCAAGGAGCGTATCGAGCTGCCGAAAAAGGACAAGGTCAAGGTTTCCAAGGCGTTGTTCTCGCTGTTTAAATACAGAAACTACCGCGCTTATCAGTATATGCAGTGGGCCAATGTGCTGGCCGCACTCGGCAAATTTTCAACCTATCTTGCCGCCATCACGGTTGGTTCTTCTAAGAACCTTCTGCTTACGCTGCCCACCGCGGCGGGTACGGTTGTCGGCAATCTCCTGACGGCAAAACTTTCCAAAAAGCACGAGCCCACGAAGCTGCTGAAATTCTGCGGACCCTATTCCATGATTTCTGCCGGCATTTTGTTCCTGATCTGCTATGCGGAAGCCAAAATGGGACTGATGTTCTTCAGCGGCTGGAACAGCATCTTCTTCTATGTGTTCTATTTCCTGTTCGGTGTGGGCATCGGGATTCAGGAGCTTTCCAACTCCCACTTTAACGTGGAATACTTCGACTATCTTGAGTGGCAGACCGGCGACCGTATGGAAGCAATCCAGGGCGTTGTGCCCGGCTGGATCCAAACCGGCCTCAACTATCTCAAGGAACTGATGATCCCGTTCCTGATCGCCTGGGTCGGCTATCAGTCGTCTGCGGAAGGTGACCTTGTCAAAACCATGCAGGCGCAGCCTACCTATATGAAAACCTGCCTGTGGCTGCTGGCATTCTTGCTGTTCGGCTATACCATGTCCAACGTGCTTAAGGCAATCATTCTCAAAACACTCTATAACGTGGAAGGCGAGACCAAGGCGCAGATGTACCGCGATCTGGAAGAAATGCGCAAGGCGCGCCATGAAGAAAACAAAGCGCTTGCCGGCGAGTCGGCCGAAGCACCCGCCAACTGACGCAATATTCCCCGAAAGAAGGCAAATCCTATGAAACATTACGAATCCATCATCATCGGCCATATCACCGAGGACATCAACATCGACCACGAAGACAACAGCGTGCGCATCTGCGGCGGCGCAGTGCTCTATTCCAGTGCCTCCGCCTGTGCGCTCGGTCATAAAGTGGCGGCTGTGACAAAACTGAAAAAAGCGGACGCTGCGCGGCTCGAACAGTTCCGGCTGCCGCAGGAGGATATTTATGTGTCCTACTGCGACAACTCCACCACGATCCGCAACAAATATTACACCGCCGACAAGGAGCGCCGCGACTGCGTGTGCCTGTCGCGCGGCACACCGTTCACTTTGGCGGATCTGCCTGCGGACATCAGCGGCGACATCTATCATTTTGCCGGTCTTATCTACGGCGACTATGCCGACGGCATGATTGAAGCGTGCGCCGAAAAAGGCGCCGTGGCGGTGGACGTGCAGGGCTGCCTGCGCCACGCCGACCCCGAAACGGGCAATATGTTCTTTGAAGACTGGGCAGACAAAAAGAAGCTGCTGCCCTTTATTACCTACCTCAAAACGGATGCGGCGGAGGCGGAAATCCTCACCGGTACCGCCGACCGCGCCGAAGCAGCGAAGATTCTGCACAGTTGGGGCGCCAAAGAGATTCTCATCACCCACAACACCGAGGTGCTTTGCTACGACGGGAAGGAAATCTATACCTGCCCCATCAAGGCGCGCAACCTCAGCGGACGCACCGGTCGGGGAGACACCACCTTTGCGGCTTATCTGACCGAACGGCTGCACAGCGATCCGCAGGCGGCGCTGCGCTATGCCACGGCAACCGTGTCGCTGAAGATGGAAACGCCGGGCGCATTCTGCGGCACACGGGCAGACGTGGAGCAGTATCTCAAAGATTTTTACGATTGATCAAAAACAAACGAACGCCGCCGGATTTTTCCGGCGGCGTTTTAACGTTTTCTTTATTTTGCTGCGGGAACCTGCAGCACCAGATCGGTCAGCGGGAACGAGCAGCACGGGTGAATGCAGCCGAATTTGAAATCGGCGAGCCGCCGATATTCCAGCTGCTTCGGCACATAGACCTTGCCCTCCAGCAGGTGCGAATGGCAAAAGCCGCATTCGCCGCTGCGGCAGCGGGCGGGCACCGCAATGCCGTTCTTTTCCAGCGTCTGCATCACGGAGTCGCACGAACGTCCGGTGACGGTTTTCGTCTCGTCCTGAATCGTGACTGTGATCTGTACGGTGGCAGGTACGTCTGCAGGATAATCGTCCTGCGACTGCGGATTGTGGAATTCACCGAACATCTCGTGGCGGATGTATTTACGCGCAAGAGAAAGGGTTTCCAGTTCTTTGTCCACAAACGCATACATCTGCTGCGGACCGCACAGGAACACGGAATAGGGCTTGTCTGCGGGCGCATATTTTTGAATCAGCGCCGCCGTGAGGAAGCCCTGCTCGGCGCCGGGCAAAGCCGCCGCGGCGTCCGGATCGCTGAGGACGTGGACGACCTTGACTTTTTCGGTTTTTTTCGTCAGCGCGTCGAGCTCGTCATAGAACAAAATGTTGTCCTTGTTGCGGCTGCCATACAGCAAAACCATGCTGAAATCCTCGTCGCCGTCCGCAATGGCGTTTGCCATCGACAAAAACGGCGTGATGCCGCTGCCGCCGGCAAGACAGATCACCGTGTCGGCGTCGCGCAGGGGCTGATATTCGAAATTGCCGGACGGCGCGGAGACGGTCACCTCGGTCCCTTCTTGCCAGTTGTCCAGAATATACTGCGACACGAGACCGCCGTCCACACGCTTGATCGTCAGTTCATATTTGCCGGCGAGCGCGTCCTTCGGCGAAGAGGAGATGGAATACGCACGGGTGACGGGCATGCCGCCTATGGTTTCAAAAACGGTCAGATATTTTCCGGCGCCGAAATAGGCGAGCGCCGTTGTGCCGCGTGCCGGATCGGGCACCAGCGTATAGCTGCAGCAATCCTCGGCACGTTTTGTGATGGCGGCAACCTTCAGATACTGAGCCTTCGGGTGCAGCGCCTTGGCAATGGCGCGGGCTGAATCGGAGCCAGCCGGCAGATCAGCCGGTGCGGCGGAAAACCGGGTCTGCCGCGCTTTGAGCATCGGCAGAAACTTTTTTGCTTTCAGCGATTTAATCGGACTTGCCATCTCAGTTTCCCTCCTTCAGTGCTTTGATCGTGAGCTTGGCGGCTTTTTCGCCGGTGTGATAGGCGCAGCCGTAGCCGTCGCCGCGTTCCTGCGACGCGCCGCAGAACAGGAAGTTGTCAAACGGCTGGTCGCCGATGAATTGCAGCGTGCGTGGAATCATGCTGTCCCACATGTCGAGCATGTAGCCGTACGGCGTGCCCAGCGGGGTGTTGAGGTAGCGCGAGAAGGTGGGCGGCAGCGCAATCTCGATTTCTTCGATATACGGCGTGATCGAAATATTCAGTGCCTTTTCGCACGTTTCAATGAGATCCTTTGCCACTTTGGTCTTAAACTTTTTATAGTCCTGCGGCCGCACGTCCTTCATCGCGTCGCCGAAGGTCATCGTGGTCAGAAACAGCTGGCTCGTGCCCGGCGGCGTACAGTCGGGAATAATCTCGTTGAGGCAGTTGATGATACAGTAGCCGCTGAAGAAGTCGCGGCACGCCGCATACTGCTTGTCGGAATCGCTGTCGGGTGCGATAAAGACGGAGTAGTCCGTGATGCCGAGCTCTTCCTTGGTCTTGTTCATGCCGAGATAGACCGTGGTCAGCGAGACGGCGACCTTGCGCGCGTTGGTCATCTGCAGCTGCTTTTGCGGAATGTCTTTTTTGTCAAACAGGTCGTTCCACACGAAGTTCGGCGATGCGTTGCAGATGAAGCGCTTACCGTAGACCTCCTTGCTGCCGTTGACCACCACGCCGGCGGGCTTGCCGTCTTTCATGATGCACTTTGTGACTTCGGAATTGTACCAGATATCGCCGCCCGCTTCGCGGATCACCTTGTCGATGGCAAGGCTCATCTCGTGGCTGCGCAGCTTGGGAATGCCGGTGCCGTTTTTGATATAGCCGTGCAGCATCGCCATGTAGTAGCAAAAGTCGAAGCGCGACGCAGGCACACCCATATAGCACCAGTAGGTGTTGAAAATATCCTGTGCCTTTTTCGGCATGCCGAGCGCGTCGAGTCCCTCCTGCAGCGTGTGCGAGACCATGCGCATCACGTCCGGCATATATTTGAGCGCCTTGAAAACGCCGCCCATGTTGTCGCCGTCGCCCAACGCGTCGAAGGCCTTGTACATTTTTTCTGCCAGATCGAACGCCTTCATGCAGCTTTCATAGGACCCGGGTACCAGCTCGTCAAGTTTGCGCGAAAACGCTTCAAAGCCGACCGGCATACGTGCGTCCACGCGCACCAGCACACCGTCTTCGTTGACGAACGCGTCCTTGTCGCCCTCCTTGGCAGGCACAACCAGGCGAAACGTGGACTCGTGCTTGCGCCAGTCGACCTTGGCGTCCAGGCGGTTAAACATCTCTTCCACCATGCCGGGCTCTTCGGGGGTGCCGATGCCGGACAATTCGTGCAGCGACGGTTCAAATTCAAACCGCCCGCGTACAAACGAAGACGCGGAGCCGCCGGGGATGTTGTGGCGTTCCAGCAAGAGCGTGGAAAGCCCTGCTTTGGCGCAGGTTGCCGCAGCGGCAAGACCGCCGTTGCCCGCGCCGATGACAATAACGTCATACTGTTTCAATTGAATCACCATCCGTTTCTGTTGCAGTTTGATCGTGTTGTTGTTTTTTCTTTTTGCGTTTACTCATAAACACGGATGCCGCGATTGCAAACAACAACGCAGGCAGCGCGTAGAGATACGAAAGGGGATTGCTCAGATCGCCCTTGGCGCCGAGCAGCGTCCAAAGCACGTTGAGCACCAGCAGCCCGAGATTCGCCGCCGTGAAGTATTTCCAGAACGGGATGCCCATGGCGCCGAAGATCAGCGAGCTCAGATCCGACGGCATGAAGCCGCCCGCCTTGAACACGAACACCACGGCAAAGCTGTTGGCGTCGGTAAAATCGTCGAGCTTGCGGATCGCCTTGAAGCGCCCCTTGAGCGCGTCGACCATCTCTTTGCCGGTAAACCGTCCGAGAAAATAGGGCAGCACCAGGCTGCACGCTGTGGCAATGCAGTTGACGAGCACTGCCGTCCAAAAGTGTTCAAACACGATGCCGGAAACCACAAACAGCACGGCGGGCGGAAAGACGAGCGCAAACGATTTGACCACGGAAAAGCCGATCAGAATCAGCGCAACGGTCAGTGTGCCGCCGGTCAGATACTGCGTCAGTGTGCCGGCTGTTTTGACTGAAATGTGGTTTTTTGCAAGAAAGATGACGCAGACCGTCAGCATGGCGAGCATAAACACGAACGACAGAATCTGCAGCACGCGCACGAGCTTGCCGTATCGTTTTTCGTTGTTTTCCATGAGAACACCTCCGGTTGCAAAAAAATCGGCTCCTCGCTTTGTTCATAAATTCATCACACTTTTATCATATAGACAGTATAACTGTTTTTTCGGTCCGTGTCAATGCATCATCGCAGAAAGCCGGAAAGGAAAAAAGCAGATTTTGCTTGCAAAGACGGACGGATCATGATATCATAAAACAGAAGAAACGGAACAGGCAGTTCCGTGTTTTGCCGGAAAGGAGCACAACTATGGACTACAGAAAATTCGGCAGTGCTTATTATATCCGTCTGGACCGCGGCGACGAGATTGTGGAGAGCATTCTTGCCGTGTGCGAAAAAGAGGGGATTGCCTCCGCCACTTTTTCCGGCATCGGCGGCTGCAGCGACGCGGCACTGCAGACGTTTATTCCCGAAAAGGGCGCGTTTGAAACCGAAGTCGTGCGCGGCGCACTGGAGATGGTGTCGCTGCTGGGGAACGTGATCAGCGACGATGACGGCAAGCGCTATTACCACGCGCATGCGATGTATACCACCCGCAAAGACGGCGTGCCCTGCTTTGCCGGCGGGCACCTTAAAAGCAGCACCGTGCTGTATACGGCGGAGATCACCCTGCAGCCCGCGGAGGGCGGCAGCATCGGCTATACGTTCAACCCGGAAACGGGCACGGGCTTTTGGAAGCTGCACTGAAAACGACGCAAAAAAACAAGCTGTCGGCGGACAGCTTGTTTTTGTTTTGGGGTTATTCGTATTCCACTTCAATTGCGCCGAAGCGGCACTTCTTGGCGCAGGCGCCGCATTGGAAGCATTTGCTTTGGTCAATCTCAAACGGCTGTTTGACCTGACCCTGCGGTGCGTCTGCCGCGCAGACCCGACGGCACAAGGTGCAGCCTTTGCACTTTTCGGGGACAATGGTCACTTTTTTAATCTTGCGCCAGCCTGTAGGCGCCGTGATTGCGCTGTTAGGGCAGATGTGGCTGCACTGCCCGCATTCAACGCAGACGTTTTCGTCAATTGCATAGCGGCTTTTGACGTCGTTGGCCGGGAAGATCGCTTTATACAGACAGATATATGCGCACGCGCCGCAGCCGACGCATTGGTCTTGGTTCAGTTGAAATGCCATAGCTTCTCCTCCTTACCCGCCGGATGCCGGCGACAGCAGCCAAATTTCATCGCCATCCTGCAATTTCTGATTCTTATTTTTGCAGCGTTCGCCGTTGATGAAGATCACGGTGTGCTTGTATGCAAGCGGATCCGGGTGCTGCAGCGTCGGATCGTTTGCTTTGTTTTCGGTGTAGACTTTGTCAACCTGCGCATTGAGCGAAGGAAACAGGTCGATGATCTTTTCAATTTCAACGGTCTCTTTTGCCAGATGGGTGTCCATCCGCAAAACGCCGAACAGTTTCACTGTGACAGTTGCCATACCGGAGCACCTCCTCAGTCTTTGCGCATGGCGCGTGCCACGGCGTCGTCGTAATATTTCTTGTCAAGGATGATTCCCAGCGTTTTCAGCCGGTGATAGGTCGGAATCCCGTGCTTCCAGCCGCGTCCGCGGTAATAGACCTTGCGCATTTTGTCCAGCGGCACCTTGGTGCGCGGATTGTTCGGATCCTGCAGATCGTCGGTCAGCCGTTTGGGCAGCGTGTCGGCGTCGGCTTTCTGTCCGAGAATGACGTTGGAAATGCGTTCCGCGTTGTAGCCGTAGGCGCCCCAGGTCAGCATGGACGCCATCGTGGTGCGCATGCCGGTGGCAAGATGCACCGCTTTGATATGCGGCAGCAGCGGCAGCGGAATCTGCGCAACCTTTGTGAAGTGCGAGAGCAGATTCACGATCGGACCGACGTATGGGAACACGGCAAGAATGATCTTGGTGAGCATCCAGTTGGGCTGATCCACCAAAAAGCCCGGGAAGACCGCATAGCTGGTAAACAAACAGCTGCCGCAGCCGGAAACGGCTTCCATCAGGTTCTGCAGCATGATGGCAAGGGCGGCTTTGCCGTGGTGCGTGAGCGAATCGATGTCGAGACCGAGACCCTCGAGCACAACCAGATAACCCGCGTTCAGATGACAGCCGCCGCGGTTGGCGGTGGCATAGCCGAGTCCGTGTCCCACCGCGTGGCGCGGTTCATAGGCGGCGAGCTCCATGCCTTTGGCGTGGATGGCATATTCCTTGCCGCCGAAGCGCTCGCTCATCCGTTTGCTGCCGTCCGCGATTAAATCGCCTTCGCCGCGGCGGTAGGCGATATCCTCAAACATCTGCGAAAGATTGTCGGTCTTGCCGAACCGGATACCGAAATCGTGCACGCCCTTTTCGGCAAGCTCCATTGCAAACGCGACGGAACCGGCGCAGGAGATCGCGTCCATGCCCAGTTCGTCCAGTTCATAGTTCCATTTGAGAATCAGCTCGATATCGTCGTTGAGAATGTTCGGACCGAGCAGACCGAGCGTTTCAAGCTCGGGACCCTTCACGATCTTGTCGTCCACCTTGCACATGCGCGCGCAGCGGATGACGCAGGTGGTGCAGGCGCCGTTGGAAACCAGATGGTTTTCCGCCAGCTCTTCGCCCGAAATCTTTTCAAATGCGCCATACCGTCCGGCAGAAAAGTTCTTGGTGGCAAGGATCGAGTGCGCCTGCATCGGCGCAATCAGCCCCGCCGTGCCGAGCTTCGGCAGCTGGCGACCGGTCAGCGGGTGGTTCTGCAGCGTTTTGATCCATTTGACATTCAGCTCGCGCAGCGATTTCTCGTCATAAATCTTCGGCAGCTTTGTGCCGAAGGCGGTGACGGCCTTCAGATTTTTGGAACCGAACACCGCGCCCACGCCGCCGCGACCGGCGGTGCGTTCGTTGCTGAACACGCAGGCATACAGCACCTTGTGTTCCCCGGCGGGGCCGATGACCAGCCGACCGGGATACTGCTTGAGATGCTCCTGCGCTTCGCCGGTCTTCATCCCCCAAAGGGCAGAAGCGTCCAGAAATTCCACGTTGTCCTGCGTGATATGCACGTGCACCGGCGTTTCGCTTTTGCCGGTGATGATCGCGGCGTCATAGCCTGCGCGTTTGAGGGTCAGACCGAAGTCGCCGCCGCAGTTGGAGGACGTGAGAATATTCGTCAGGGGAGAAATGGTGGAAATGTTGAACCGCGAGGTGTTCGGGCAGCCGGTGCCCGTCAGCGGTCCGGTGGTGATCACCAGCCAGTTGTCTTCGTCAAACGCCTGCATCCCCGGTGTGATATGGTGCAGCAGAATATCTGCCGCCATGATTTTCCCGCCGAGGGTGCGCTTGCGGTCCGCGTCGGTCCAGGGAAACTCCTTGAACGAGCGGGCGGAAAGATCAATGAAGAGGACCTTTCCCATGTAACCTTTCAGTTGGGTCAATGCGCATCATCTCCTTTGTTTATTTTAAGCTTAGTGTTTGTATGGTATTGCCGTCGAAGCAGAACAGCTTTCCCTGCGACGAATGATCGCCGCAAAGGAAGTCGACAGCAAGCTTTGCCTGCAGTGCGCCGATGATTCCGACCGTCGGGCTTTGCGCAAGCGGTGCCTGTGTGCTTTGCAGCAGTCCGCCGGCCGCTTCCAGATCCGGCGTTTTACCCGGTACGCACAGATAAACAGTGCCGAACGCGCCGTCCACGCCGCCGTTGATATAGGGCTTGCCGCTTTGGCGGCACCAGTCGCAGATCACGCGCCGCGCGTCGGCGTTGTCCACTGCGGCAATCAGCAGATCGGCACGTTCTGTGAACGCAAGATCTTCCGGTACCGTGATCTTTTTGTCGAACACGTCGACCGCCACGTCCGGCGCAAAATCGCGCAGCCGTTTTCCGAGCAGAGCGGCTTTTTTTTGACCGGTGTCCTGCGGCGTATAGAAAAACTGGCGGTTGAGGTTGCTTTGCTGCACGGTGTCGAAATCGCACAGCAGCAGTTTGCCCACACCGGCGCCTGCCAGATGCACGGCGGCGTTGGTGCCGAGTCCGCCGCAGCCGACCACGGCAACGGTATAGGGTGCAATGTCGAAGCCCTGTTTTTTGACTTTTTCGTTCATTTGCCGTAGTTCCCTCCGCAGTTTTGCGTGTTGCCGGACAGGGTTTCCACGGCGTGCGGCAGCACGGGGAGAATCACGTCCAGCGATTCCGCAACCGCTTTCGGACTGCCGGGCAGGTTGACAATCAGCGTTTTGCCCCGAATGCCGGACACGGCGCGCGAGAGCATGGCGCGGTCGGTAACGGCAAGGCTTTTCATGCGGATCGCTTCGCTGATGCCGGGCGCCAGACGGTCAACAACGGCAGCCGTCGCCTCGGGCGTCACATCGCGCGGCGCAAAGCCGGTGCCGCCGGTGGTGAGGATCACGTCGACCTGCTGCGTGTCCGCAAGATCGGTCAGCACGTCTTCGATCTGCTCTTTTTCGTCCGGTACCAGCCGGTAAAGCGTCTCGTCAGACAGCTTTGCCACCAGCTCCATGATGCGCGGGCCGCTTCTGTCTTCGTTGACGCCGGCGGCGCAGCGGTCGCTGACACACACAACGCCGAAACGCATACAGATCCCTCCTGTCATTGCAGATTTCTACGCTTATATCATAGCCGATTTCGGGCGGAAAAGCAAGCAGTTTTCGTCTTTTTCGCCAACGATATATGTTTTTTAATAGATATTGTTTAGAAAAATTGCAAAAAAGCTTTTCTTCCCGGCGAAAATATGATACACTTAACATGCTGATCAATCAGCGATCCCATCCGAGCCGTGAAAGCTAAACAGTGTTCTGCATGCTTTATCGGCCGACGACCGAAAAAACAGGCGTTTGCCCTCGGTCGCAGGGCTGTTTTGGAAACGAAGCCGCCTTCCGTGTTTGAAAAGGAGAAATGGATCATGAAAAAACTCACCGCTATCCTCCTGGCAATGCTCCTGCTTGTCTCTTTCGCCGCCTGCGGCGCAAAAGGCAACGAGACACCGACCCCGGCAGAAACGCCGGAAAACCCCGTCATCCGCATTTCTACCACGACCAGTGTCAACGACTCCGGTCTGCTGCCGTATCTGCAGCCCGTGTTTGAAGGCAAAACCGGCTACAAACTGGAGATCCAGTCCGCCGGCACAGGCGCAGCAATTCAAAAGGCTGTGGACGGCAACGCCGACCTGATTCTGGTTCACGCGAAAGCCTCGGAAGAAGAATTCATCGCCGGCGGCTACGGTGTGGAGCGTCTGCCGTTTATGTACAATTTCTTCGTCATCGTCGGTCCTGCTGATGATCCGGCGGGCATCAAAGACTGCGAAGACGCCGCCAGCGCATTCGCGAAAATCCGCGAAAGCGAAAGCACCTTCATTTCCCGCGGCGACGAGAGCGGCACGCATAAGGCCGAGCTCAAGATCTGGGGCGACAACGCACCCGACGCCGCAGCTGACAGCTGGTACGTCAGCGCCGGTCAGGGCATGGGCGCATGCCTGACTATGGCGAGCGAACAGGGTGCCTACTGCCTGACCGATAAGGCGACCTATCTGTCGATGCAGGCGGAGCTGAAGCTGGATCTTCTGCTCGAAAAGGGCGACGATATGAAGAACACCTATTCGCTGATCGCCGTGAATCCCGAGAAGATCGACGGCATCAACGTGGACGGCGCCAAGGCGTTCATCGACTGGATGCTTTCCGATGAAGCGAGCGAACTGATCGCGAAATACGGTCAGGAGCAATACGGCGTGTCGCTGTTCTATCTGCTCGACAAATAAACCATGGACGCACTGAAGCAGGCGCTGCATCTGCTTTTCTCTCTGGACCCGGAGCTGCTGCAGATTCTGGGTGTGACGATGCGTATGTCCTTTTTCAGCACGACAATCTCGTGCCTGGTGGGACTGCCGCTCGGCGCACTGATCGGCACGCGGTCCTTCCGCGGAAAAGCGTTTCTCAAAAAACTGATCCATACGCTGATGGGCTTGCCGCCGGTGGTGGCAGGACTGCTTGTGTATGCGCTGTTTACCCATTACGGACCGTTCGGCGCACTCAATCTGCTGTTTACCGTACGCGTCATGGTCGTTGCGCAGTGCCTGCTGATCATTCCCGTTGTCACGGGGCTGACGGCGTCGTTTATGGAACAATCCACACGCGCCGTGATCGATACTGCCAAAGGAATGGGGCTCTCCAAACGGAGGGTTCTGTTCCTTTGTTTGTCTGAAAGCCGCACGTCGCTGCTGTCTGTGGTTCTGAACGCGTTTGGCCGTTCCATCGCGGAGGTCGGCGCGGTCAGCATCGTGGGCGGCAACATTCAGTGGAAGACCCGCGTGATGACAACGGCCATCATGCTGGAAACCAACAAGGGCAACTTCAGCTTCGCGCTTGCGCTCGGCGTTATTTTGCTGCTGATCGCGTTCGCAGTCAACGTTGCCGCGTCGTTTATTGTGCGGGAGGGACACGATGATTGAGGTACATGCACTGACCAAAACCTACCGCGGACGCACCGTGCTGGATCTTTCTGCGCTTTCGCTGCGGCAGGGCGAAACGCTTGCGCTCGCAGGCGCAAACGGCAGCGGCAAAACCACGTTTTTGCGCCTGCTCGCCGGCACGCTGAAGCCGACGACCGGCACAGTGGAAACGGCAAAGCCCGTGTTGTATCTGCCGCAAAAGAGCTACGCGTTCCGGGGCACGGTGCTGCAAAACGTGCTGCTCGGCACGCAAAACAAAAAGCAGCAGGCGCTCGAACTGCTGGAAAAAATGGAACTGGGGTCGCTGGCAGACAAAAAAGCCGCGTCGCTGTCCGGCGGCGAGCTGCAGCGGCTGGCGTTTTGCCGGCTGCTGATTCGTCCGTGCAGCCTTTTGCTGCTGGATGAGCCGACCAGCTCGTGCGATCCGCAAAGTGCCGCGCTGCTG
>JAEEGL014644849.1_pt1 | contig 19053 bp, 12 predicted proteins | sample 9134231 | NCBI WGS metagenome assembly JAEEGL01 (sample SAMN16246548, study PRJNA631951) | gut metagenome | biome: gut microbiome; feature: rumen; material: fiber-attached | host: Bos | place: Iran: Karaj | collected 2018-10 | reverse complement strand
TAAACTTTGATAGGAGGCGATCCCTAAATACATTTTGATTTACTCGTAGATTAACAATAGCTTCTCTATCCGCACCATTCAAGTGAAGGTCATCAATTTCCTCATCAATGCTTTCTGCCCTATCAATACAATTTTCATCATTGTACGTCATGACAAAGTCGTAGTAAGACTTTATGACTCTAACTGCCTCTATGACTTCGTCAAAAAGAGTTCCTTTATTATCTTTCTCAAATAGTGATTCGACACTTGTGCCCACTTGAATTAGGGGTTTATTTTTAGAGTGTTTATACTTCTCTTTGATTACTCCAACATCTAGATTGCCGTATTCTTGGTAATCTTCTTCCCTTATACGGTACTCGGTGTTGTTTTTTAGCGAGATATCTAGTAAATGAAACTGTTGCTCCAGTATCTTATGATATAACTCTGGATTCTCCTCATTTATATTTTTTAACTTGTCTTGCTCCACATCAACCCTAATGTCTAGACAATTGTCCAAACCGAATGACAATGAGACACTTGGTACTAGATCTATCCATTTAGGATTCTTTAATTGAACCCAAAAATCCAACTTTATAGCTTGTCCATCAGCACGAAGCCACCGAGAACATTGTGCAAACTCAAGATCGTGAAATTCTGCGGATATTTTTTGGGCGAAAGATTTAACCTTTTCTTTAGCTTCTCTACCTTCTTTCTTTATCTTCAGCATCAGAGCACTATCAGAACCAGCCTTTTCAGGCTTGATATAAGTTACCGATTTATATTTCTCAAAATAAACAAGAATATCTTCAAAGCCAAATTTATCAGACTGCGTCATATTTACCAACCTTATATAGCTAACAAAACCGCAATGGCAAAATACCACTGAATTTCCCACATCAAAATGAGCTGTTGCATATTTTGCAACAGTTTATTCTGCTGAAAACACAACGGATAAGCTACTACTTCTGCACCCTGTCCTGCTTCATCCGTCTAGGATCATCAGGTTTTTGAGCATCAGACGGAATAAGCCAGGTATTTCCCTTGAACATAGCTCCATTAATTCGACCTTCACTACAGAGTTTGGAAACACGCCTTCTTGTGATTTTCCACTTTTCTGCGATTTCGGTTGTTGTCAGAAACTCCATGTATTCTCTCCAAGAAATGCAACATTTGATCTTGAGTGTATTCCTTCAAAGGAATATTTTCAATGGACTATTACCGTGATTATGCCTGATTTGGGATGCGAATGAATCTGTTGGGAGAAAACCTCAAATACAAGAACTGCTTTGAAACACGGCAAACAATATATTCCCCCAGCAAATATAAAATTATGATGATATACTGCCAAAATTTTTGTCAAAAAATGATTTAACTTAAGACAATTCGCAAGTTTGGCGTATATACACGGTCACTGCTTATATGCATCAACATATTTTTTGTAATCAGCCTCCAAATTAAAATTTGTTTGCAATTTTTCTCTTACTTTTTCCATAAATGTAACGGTAGACTTCTTGTCCCTGGCCCATGTATTAAGGTTTGGATAATTTGTTGTAAGGTCTTTAATTAATGTTATAGTTCCAATAAGAAACAATTGTGTAAACGAATCTATCAAACTATTCTGAAAAGATTTATCGGAAGAATAGAAATCTTTATATTTATATAACTTATCGCAATCAAAATTAGGAAAATTTTCCTTGAAATTGTAATAATATGAAATACAATAGAATACGCATATGTTGGCAATTGCTTTCATCTTTTCATTGAAGACAATGTTTTCTTCAAGTCTAGTTTTCTTATCATCGTCATCACGTAGATTAGCTAATTCTTCCTTGAAACCATTAATCCTATCCCTGATAGTGCTGATAAGATTTTTTTTGCTCAATTTAAATAAGTAATAAACAAACAATAGCTCATCTATTTCCTCTTTTCTCCTTTTAAACAATTCACCCTCTGATTTATTTGCATCGTAATGAAATAATTTATGATAATACTTGTTTAATAAATACTCTTGTTGTTTATAATCTGTATCAAAAATTGAGTTCTTTTTATCCTTTGAGCTATATGGATCTAACAAAAAACCGGCATATGCAAGTTGTGCGAGTTCAATATTAGAAGTGAACTGATGCTTATATAATTTAATGTTACTAGGAACTTTCATCCCCCTTCTGATTTCCATATAAATATTTGGAGCAATACCATTTAAAAGTCCATCATGTAACTTACGTTGTTCATCTCTATTAGAAGCCATATCTCGAGTTGTGATAGGATTTTGTGTATTATTATAAATGGCAATCTGCGACTTAAAATCATCGTCTGTCACTTTAAGAATTCGAGCAAGAACAAATACCTTTTCAAGTTGATTTTTATCACTAACAAGACCATTCATTTCCGATTGTTTTAAGAATTCTCCTAATGCACTTGTAGTCTGTGCCCCATTAATTATCGAAAAATTTTCTAATATTAATTTTTCAACATTTTTACCCTCTTTATCCTTGCAAATATCATAATCCTCAGCAATTATTGTAATGCCGTTATTATAGAACCAAAACTTTGTTGGTTCGGTCTTTATTGTTTTTGCCATTCCTTCATATGTTTTTGATTTATTAGAAAGAGCTTCTCTCAAATTATGACCAAATAGAATATTTCTCCCTAGGGACGTATTTGTATATTTTAAGGACAATTTAGCTAGTTCAAGCCCACGTAAATTCAAAAGAATTGCAGGATTTCCGTCTGATTCCTCATATGTAATAAAATTATTGAAACAGTCTGCTAAAAATATTTCTCGTGGAACTCGAGGAATCTCTCGATTTTTGCCATCTCTTATTAATTCCAACTCTGTACCTGTAATGATTAGTTCATTCTTACGTTGACGTTCATAATAGTTATTATTTCCACGATGAACCAATATATACCTAAAATTAGGTTTATCTGAATCACTTAAGTTTGTATTTGATAAAACAGTCTTCAAATTTTTTTGTTTTAGTTTAGAGGGATTTTTTAGGTAATCTGATATTGTTCTTTCCATACCAGTTAGTGCCTGTTGCATATCCAATGGACTTAATTCAGCATTTTTGACTTGAATAAAATCATAGGAGCTACCATCGATATCATCATGTTCAACAACTATATCAATACCACCATCAGGTGCAGGGACGATATATTTTGCTAGTTTTTCAACATCAGACTCGCTAATTTTAGAGATATCTATATTCTTCTCATCTCCATAAAGAGTCTCTAATACAACTACTTCAAAAGCATCATTTGGTTGATTCATTCTGATAATAGGATTACCGTTCGGAAGTCCCTGGTATTTGTTGTAGTACTGTTCTATTAACGAATCAAGATTTATCATTTAAACTCCTTTTATCAAAGGTTGCCATACTTACGAGAAACTTATCATCTCTCACTTATAAACCCGGCTAATTTCTTCAATGTGTAAATAAATTCATAGACCCTTTGTTATATATGCAACAAATAGAGCAAAAATAAAAATTAGCATATACAAAAACCGACACACCACAGTAAAAATCGAAATTATAACGTTATATATAGAAAAATCCTTCCCTATTCAATTCAGCTCAAATAATATAGATAAATGTATCATACCTTTATCCATTATTTGTGATAATTCAAGCACAAATCGCCATGGATATTTCATATTACAAGTATTTTTATCTGTATTTTGATAGATATCACAATATGCAAAACAGTTTGAGACTCTTACCTATTGTCAAATCAACGCCATGACGGCTTCTAAAAGAATACCCATCAAATTATGTGATTTGTGCAATAATATTTTTGTATACACTTTTCCAGTTCATCTGATTGTAAATTCTTATTGAAGAGGTTCTGCTTTTCATCCAAGCGAATATGCCGCAGTTGGTATAATCAACAAAATTGGCAATTGGGTTACATCCAAAGTTACCAATATGGGAGGTATGTCCATACGGTTAATCATCCAATAGGTGATTGGAACACTTCCAACGTGACTCGTATGGCTATGATGTTTTGTTTTGCTCTGCTTACGTTGATTGGCAATTGGAATACATCTAAGCACGATCATTGAGGCAGTAAATCTGAGTATGTTTAACAAAGACTCGTTCGTTAGTGAGTCTTTTTCAAAACCTATTCACTGGTATTTTCATTGAGCCATGCAATTGCTTTTTCTTCTCCTTGTTCAATTGCAAGATCAACTGCTTTAACAGCTTTTTCAAGTAAATCTTTTGACTGTTTTCTTAATCTAAAAGATTCTTGAACCTTTTGTGCTATTTTATCTTGAACTTGTGCATCGATCTGTATAAAAGGCAAATTCTTAAATTCGTCATCACTAATAGCTGTTAAAATTGTGCCAGAACATCTTTGCTTTAAAAGCATTTGTATATATTGGGATTTAAAAAGAACCAATAAAGTTTCTGAATTGATAGTATCAGAATCAACCACATAAAATCCGTTTGAACAAATAAGATTTGATGAATCATAATCTGTTACCAATGCACAGCTAGATAGAGAGCCTTCAATTGAAGAAACAAGAACTTGACCATTATCAATTTTTCGTCTTGCTCGTGTTGGTAATTCATTTCCGAAATACTCTGTTGGTTCTCTTATTTCACCATTACTATATATATCGGATAATTCAACATATTTATATATTCCTTTTTCTAAGGGATTAAAGTTTTCATCATAAATATGGCAAATATTAGATAGAGTAAGTTTCGTTTTTAATCTGTTAACAATTTGATCGTACTTATCTTGATAGTATTCCGCATCAAGCCTTTTTGATTTGCCGAACGAATTAGAAAACGATCTTATAGAGTAAGGTTTCGTATTCTCAATATTGGTAATGTTTAGTTCTTTATTAAGAATATCTTCCGCTTTAGTATACAAGATATAAGATTGTTTTAAAAGAACGTTGCGTTTTTCAATGAGTTGACTAAGAAGTAATTGAAAACTATTTGAAAATACAGGTACCAAAATAGATTTTATGGATTCTTTATCAATAGTTAAAGGGACAGTTCCATTAACAACTCTTGTAATTATTGATTTTCCTATTCTTGAATTAAGAAACAAGTATAAAACGACATTATTTATTACAGAATCATATTTCATTCTGAGCATAAACAAATTCATTCCTAGAGAAACCGGTTTATTTAAAGATGGCATTAAATATGTGAGCCCAGGACTACCAATTTTATTTATAAGAACTTCGCCACCATAAACCTTACTCTTAGCTAAATATTCATAGCATGACTTAGAAACATATTTAACATCAGTTATATAGTCTTCTTTTTCTAAATCGGTTGTTCTAACCATATATGCATAATCTGGAATATCTAAAAGTTTAAAATGTTTTGCAATATTTTCATAACTACCGTTTGCATGAAAATCTGTTAGCACTTCTAGTTCATTTCCAATACATGTATGCTTATAGTTGTAAACTAACTTATTGTTGCTAATAAAATTTTTTTTGTAATATTCACTATCTAATCGAAATTTTAATGATTTAATGACCTCACTAGAGCAAATTTCACTTATTTCCAGCCCATTTAACAGCTTTTGTTATTTTTCTTGGTTAAATGGGCTATCTAAAAATTTACAAAAGATAGCTTTTCCTTCTTTGCAAATTCAATAAAAGCTTCTACTATGCCATCTTGTGTCAATCCCTCATGATTGAATAAATCATGTTTAACAATAAGATGATCATGTGAATCAAGCAACGGCATTCCATTTTTTTCTACATAAATTTTATCGCCGGAATTATCTTTTGACGGTTCTTGCATCGTTGCAAAAAAGATGTTGTAATCATCAACTCTAGGACAAAGTTTTTTATCCCATTTTTGAACGAATAAAACACTTGTTTTAGTTCCTGTATGTGGTTTGAATACATTACCGTGCAATCCTACAACAGCTAAAATCCTGCATCTGTCAGCTATATATTCTCTGATGTATTGATCTGTAACATTATTAAATCTTCCTTGAGGAAGCACAATCGCCATTCTTCCACCTGATTTTAAAAAATCAAGATTTCGTTCAATAAAGAGTACATCTCGACTTACGCTAGAAGATTGTTCGATTGTTGGCTTAAAATAAGTACCATCTGTAAAAAATACTGCATCGGGATAATTTAAAGCATCTGCATAATTTAACGGTTTGTTTAATATTTCAACATTCTTAGGTACTTTTTTAATTTTTTTGAATGAAACTTTTTTAGCTAATTCGTATTTTGAAAGAATTTCACCCTCTTTAATATCACCAGCAAAAGGTGGATTAGCCATAACTATATCAAAATTAAAATCTCTATTACTTCTTTTATCTTCTCGTAACTTTTTTAATTTTTTCCAACCCTCAGAATATATATCAGTCCAACTTTCATCTTGAACTTTAGCATCCCAACGAGAAAAATCTAATGTATTTAGGTGTAATACATTAGTTTGTCCATCACCGGCAATAAGATTTAACGTTCTGCCTACTCTTACGGTCTTTTCATCAAAATCAATGGCAAATACATTATTTTTTACATAATCAGTACATTCCGCCGGTTTTTCTTCAGTTGTAAAAAGGTGACTTTTAGTGATACCTTTCTGTTTTAAAATTTGTTCCCATACGTAAAAAATTGTATGAACTGGGAAACCACATGATCCACATGCAGTATCAATAATTTTTTCATCTGCATTTGGATTGAGCATTTTTACACACATATCAATTACGTATCTTGGTGTAAAAAATTGACCTTTTTCCCCTTTAGAAGTTTTTCCTATTAAGTATTCAAAAGCTTCATCAATAACTTCAAGATTAGAATTAAACAGTTTCACATCTTGTAATGATGCTAAACATATAGCTAAGTGAGAGGGGGTTAATTGAATTTTTTCATCACTTGCAAATACACCTTCCCATTTACCCTTTGCTTCATCAAATAAATTTTGAATCTTTTCTTTCAGTTTCTCATCTGTCTCACCGTAGTTTCTGAACTCTAAAGGGCGATCATGCTTTCTGCCGCTTTCCATTTCATCATAGAGTTTTGTAAAAATAAGTTTAAACACTTCTTCAAATACATCAACACCGGCATTTGCAAGAACTTCATCTTCCATCTCTAAAATAAGATTTTTTAGTGATTTGCGTTCATTGACTAATTTATCTTTAGCAACTAATGTATCTATTGTCCATCGTTCAGTAAGAATATCTGTAAGTTGCTGTGAAACATTTGGTATAGAATTAATATCTTCAAAATAGTTTGGGTCTTTTCTATGATAGTATGAAATACTATCGCCATTTGTCCAAACCCCGATAGGCGCACCTGTAGCATTGCAATAACTTTTTAATTGTTCTTTACCCTCTTTTAGATTAGGTTTTTTGACTTCAATTATAATATACGCACTATTTGTATGATCTTTATCAAAAATTACAATATCGGCTTTTTTCTTTTCTCTTCCAAAAACAATCGCATATTCAACATGAATATTATCAAGGGAATAACCATAATCTTCTACAAGCTTGATAAGCATCAACTGTCTAACAGCTTCTTCAGGTTTTAGTTCTATTTGTCTTTTGCGCTTATAACAAGTAACAAATACTTTGTTTTTCTCTTGGTCTATTGAAATATTATTTTCAAGTATTACGATATGCTGTTTAGTAAACTGTGTAAGTTTATATGGTGATTCTTTTAGAATGTTTGAAAGAATAGAACTCATAAATAATGCCTTATTTAAACTGGAATTGCGGGTCTGAATTTAATCTCACTTGCTTTACTCAGACACTTGGTTGTAAACACAAAATTTTCTAATTTATTTATCTTGTTCTCAAAGGTATTTTTAGCAAAATTAACAAAGTTATTGTATACAATATAGTTGTTAAGATATTTTGTAGCCACACCTTTAAAAGTGCTGTTAATCATTCTTTTAAGTTCAGAATGATAACTGTTTACAGTCTGAATATTGAAGTTTCCAGACTTATGTTTTCCCCTAGGGATTCTAATATGTACTAATTCATTGTTTACAGCAATCGTCAATAACAATAACATATTTATGGTGTTTCCCTAGTCTATTTTTACTGACTAAACTATGAAAGCCTAAAATTGATTTTCCCATTTGCTTGGCGCATTCGGCTGCTGAATGCAACTATTTCATCTGTCTCAGCTAGGTACACTGTATAATAATGTTCCATTCAATACGATATCCTTACTCTCATTATTTTGTTCTTTTTGTGAACATTTTGAATTAAATACTTATCCAAACGCTAATTCCACGTACAATTGATTGTAATTATTGAGGTTGGCATTCCAATAATTTTGATATCAAATTTAAGACTTGTTTCCACTAAAGTAGCAGCGTTATGAATACGAAAAGAAAATTGCCACCCTTCATCCATGTAGAGTTCAACCGTATTATTACTATTAGGCTTAAGTTCCATTTTTACTATTCGACTTGGTAAATTAGCAACGGGAACCGCTAGCTGTGGCTTCTTGCTACGACTTGGCAAATTCAGCGTTCCGTGAAGATTAAACGAAAGAATTTGAGTTAGCCTCTGTCTATCGACGCTAATTACCTTATAAAAATCAAATTCACCCAGAAGGTATTCAACCATTCTCTTTGGCAACTCGGGATTAATTACCACACTTCTATTTATTTCATCAGAGAAAGCCTTTAAAAGAGGAAGATACACATCTGTTGATTTATTTGGAAGTTCGCTCCATTTTGTCCCTTTTTTCTTTTCAATATCAAGATAGCTGAATATCGGATCTACATCCTGCCAATACTGACTAGAACAAGGAACATCGAACCATTTTTTTCCAAAGTCTAATGTTTTTCCCAAACGACTGTGTTTTACCGCAAAATGATTATGCTTTATGCTCAGTCCAATCTCCCATTGAATATTGCGACGAACTATGAGGATATCTCGAACATCACCTTCTTCACCATGAGAGTCAGATTGAATACACAAATCTAGCTGATCATCCCCATCCTCAATGATTAACGGCTCCAAATCGAAAATCGTACAAACAGCGGATCTTGCACTTTGTTCCAAAATACCTTGTAAATCCTGCGAAATTGACTCCCATGCTTTTTGTGCCGCACAATAACTACTATTCCGCTCTATAACAGCAGTTCGGTACTGAGATATTTCCTTTTGAAGGGTCAGCAAGCAGATAAATTCATAAGCTCTACCTTGGTTATTACTTTGAGCACTCAAATTGCACCTCTATCGATTTTTTTATTGCCACAGCTATTTCATACGCTAAATTTACAGGAACCGCATTGCCAATCATTTTATAGGCGTCGTTGGTGTCCTTATATACGAATTTAAAGTCGTCTGGGAAACCTTGAACTCTAGCCACTTCGCGGATAGTCATTCTTCTGTAAAGATGCTCTTGACCTTCGACAAATCTGCAAAGATTTTTCTCAACCTTTTCCATTTTTGGGGCTTGTGGATGCAGTTGACACTGCCGTCCTGATGCCTGAACAGTAAAAGCTTGTTCATCCCAGTCTTTAACGCGATTACGGCTCATAAAAATAGGAGAATATGCTCCAGTATAATATTCATTATTATTGATTGCATTAGGATTGTGGTGGTTTTTTTCAGCTGAAGGAACTGCGGTAAACTGCAGATCCCAAATAATATCACGAAGGGTAATTTTATCCTCATCATTCTCTGTAGAACCGCGAGGGAACTCAAATCTTATATTCAAATCTTTACGGAATCCAATGTAGAAAACCCTTTTTCTCTCTTCTGCAACCCCGTAGTTCTTGGCGTTGACCATAGTCAATGAGACATCATATCCAGCCTCATCAAAAAGTTTTAATATATTCTTGACTGCATCACTGTGTCTATTAGCCAACATACCACTCACATTTTCTGCAAGGAAGAACTTAGGTTTAAAATCCCTTAAGATACGTATATAATCATAGAACAGCTGACCTCTAGCATCATTTATGCCTCTAAGAGAACCTGCTTCAGACCACGACTGACAAGGTGGACCGCCAATTATTCCGTCAACTTCTCCGCTTATAAAAGGAAGAATATCATCCTTAGAGATTTGTCTAACATCACCTTCAATAAGATGCGTTTTTGGGTGATTTATCTTAAAAGTCTCAAAAATAGAGGAATCAAATTCATTTGCTACAGGAACACTGAAACCAGCTCGTTCAAAACCGAGATCCAGTCCGCCACAACCCGAAAAAAGTGAAATAACATTCATGTTTGCTACTCATTGATACATAATTAAACTTAATGCTGAGAACAAGTAGTTAGTCTCCAAGCGAGCTAACTATAAAGGAAACTGTGTGACACCTCAAGCTTCTTTTTTTCTTCAATTACCAATTGATGCTACTATAGTATCAGATTACATTTTTAACATAATTCACACGTATAATTACTACCACTTAACGTTAAAATTTGCATTACATTACCGATTATTAGACTAATAGCAGGAATTATATAACATTACGCGGATAATTAGCAAAATGCGGATAAATACTGACTAATTTGCAATACACTAATAACCAAGATAGCATTCAATTCATTCTGAATAAAATTAAAAAATTTCGTAGTAAGTTTGATGACTAGATAAGTTGAAATAACAGCGGCACTCAGTTAAGAACTGCGACACTGCTGCTTATCACTACAATTTTCTCAAGCTGATGCTCTAATCGTTGTTTTGTTTATCGAGAATTTCTTCTATAGTTTCAAAAATTTTTTTAAATCCATCTACATTTATGTTTTCATACGGTGGTTTGCCCTCATATATTTGCCTTGCAAATTCTTCCTTTGAAACAGCTAGTTCTTTTTCGTTTTCGTTGTATACACCCGAATCAACGACTTTAATAATTCCTCTTTGTATAGCATTAGTTATTGTTTTATGTAGACATACTACAGACTTATCCGTTTTAAGCTGATGCGATACATTAGTAAACTCATCAGTTAAGTATAAACGTCTTTTATCTGGCCATTCCTTAGTCAAGTCAGCCCTAGAATATAATAATTCAATGGAGATTTCTTCACTATAGCCTTGCGTGTCAGTTATGCTACATGCATAAACATTATTCCCTAATGAAGTAGGATCTGTATATTTTTTCCCTTCTCTACAGTCGTTATCGAATACTCCGATGATCGGAGCTGTTTGATCAATCATAGCAAATTTAGCCAACAATGCATCTAAATTTCCAGCCCCCATTGCTTGTTCACCTTCAAAGAAATTTACATCTACTGCCGTGAAGAGCCCCTTACTGTGAAAAATGCTCAAGGCATGCTTAAGATGTTTCCAATCTGTTTTTCCTTCCGTGATGATAAGTGGCTTTTTAATCTTTTGTATTTCATCTTTGAGTTTTTTATAATCTTCGATGAAACCGGTATATGTTTTGTTGACAACATCAAAGCAGTTTCTAATTTCATTAAAATTTATTAAGTTATGTATGTTTTCACCAAATGGCATTTCAATAAAATTACAATTATCTTCAAATTTATCTTTCATTCCAAGCAAGAAAAATGGAGAATGACTGGAAACAATAAATTGTATGCCTGAAAAAAAGTGAATTAGCTCTGGCAATGCTTCCTGGATAAAGTCTGAGTGCATATGCGCATCGATTTCATCTATAAGTACAATACCCTTAATGCCCTTAATGCCATTAAGGTCAAAATTTCCAACACCTACTCGATCTGCTTCCCTAAGTATCGAGGCCATCATTCCGAGGAGCATTGCCTCACCAGAAGACATATTTGCCATTGTAGGCATTATTTCATATTCTTCTCCTCCCCGGTTTCCAATGATCGCTATCTGCCTGTAAAGACCTGATCTTTTTGTTACTGCGATCCTAGCACTATCATATCCTTTATGTTTATATAGTATTGTCAGGAATAAATTAATTGTGGCCTGAATACTATTGTTAGACCCTGAGTATGCGAGCTGAAATCCTCCTTTTCCATCATGAATGAACTGCTTCTCATAAAGTTCTTTGTCGATGATTACATCTAATAACCATTCCTCGATATTGGATAACACGTTGTACTTAACCATATTTGAAGAGCTTTTTCCGACAAATCCATGTTCGTCTGATGCGTAACTAAGATTCGCATTGCTTTTATTTATCCAAGTAGGAGTATAATATCTCTCAACAGGAAAGAACAAGTAAACCTCTTTATCAAAGAGATTATCCTGCGGAGCAATCGCAGAACCAAAAAAGCCTGTCTCCTTCAGTTTTTTATCCTCAATATTTACTCCAGGATAATCCTTTGCAGAATAACTATTATCTTTAAAATTTTTATAATCCTTTGTCATCACTTCTGTAAAAGACGCCTGATTTGTAAATTCAATACGATTATAAGCTGTTAGTGTACCAGCTCTAATATAATTCAATGATCCAACTCTATAATAATTATTCTCTGATACCTCTAATAAGGTACTGTAATTTTTACGCTTCATTTCGATGATAGCGTGTAAAATGTTGGATAAAAATAAAGTCTTACCAGTACCATTTTGTCCGATAAGAACAATCGGTTTAGGATTTCCTTCCGAAACGTTTTTTATCTCAAGATTTACTTCCTCCAAAGGACCATAGTTTTTAAATTTTACTTTTGATACGTACATATATTTCTCTCTATACTTAGATGACATAAGACTTTAAATTGTAGGCTTGCCCTTACTACAATAAAATCTCCACTCTGAACTTAGAAAAAGTAAAACCGTAGCCACAACCTTACCGCAATAATAAAACTGTAGCCACAACCTCTGTATCTCCCAGCTAAAGTGTGTTTTCAGATACAGCCCAAAACGCCCTTTTCCCCTCAACCTTTCAAAATTCAGAAACTCGCCAAACTATTGATTTTACGGGATTTACAGCCGTTCTGTTTTTCCCTTGACAGTAATACCACCGTCTCGACGTGCAAGGTTGAAATCGATTCAATATCAAACATTTATTTTTTGCACATAAAAAAGTGTACGCAAACATTCTTACTACAAATTTGATATGTGTACACTATGAAAAAATCAAGGCTTACGACATTTTTTCAATAAAGTCTTTCTCAAATGCGATAAGCTGAGTATAGAGTTTTTCAAAAACATTATTCAAATCTTCATCAGACATATCTGTGTCAATTTCAACGGGGTCGGTTTTCATCAATAAGTCATAGAAAGAACGGAAACTTCGTCTAAACTGTTTACCCTTAAAATAATCAAAAGGTTTATAGTTTTCGTTAATCTTGTCGTATAACTCGTACAGTTCATCTGAAATAGTTTTAACACCATATATAGCAAACTGCGCAGAAACCGATTTTTCATTACACACAAATTCAAAGAAATAAAAATTATGGGTTCCCCAATCGCTAACCGCTTCCACTTCATCAGGGATAATTTTGCTCATTGAATCTGTCGTAAATCGATAGTATTCATCGTTATGAACTCCTTCATGAACACTCCCTAATTCCTCTTTTTTCTTAATAAACTCCTTTGCAGCAGATGCAATACGCTCATTTACATTAGCTTTTGCGTCATCAGAATCAAATGTAATATTTTCCTCAACATGTTTATTGATTTCTTTCGTTAACAACTCGAGCATTTCATTGTTATGCTTTATGACCAAATCATCATTCCATTCGCGATTATTACCCCGTAATAAATCACTCATTATCATAAGCTTTGGACTTTGAGCAATAACCTCACCATACTGTTCAACTTTATGTATAGGAATCATATTCGAGAATTTAGAGTTTGCAGAAACAGTAATTAAAGCTAAATTACCGAAGCTATCTCTATTTTTCTCATCGACATCATTTCTATTAATTGGGTGCTGAGGGAAGAAATGCTCAATCGACGTTCTAAATTGAAACTGAAATTCTTTAAACTTAGTTGGATTATCTCTACATAGTATATAGTCCAAATACGTAAAAACAATGCGATCAATACCGAAGCCTGTTCTATGCAGATAATCAGAATCTACTACCTTATTACAACAATACTGTTCTAATAATTTAATAACGTTTTTCCCATTTGCTCCTTTATTAACTGCCGACAAGACTCTGGCTATCCAATGCATCGTTTTAGGAGCAGTATAGGTCACTCTTAGACATGACTGTAATAAACGCAACAGCTTATTATCATTGTCTTCATCCTCATTCTCACCATATTCAGCACAAAGGGTTGCATTATAAGTAGGCTTTTTTCCCCTAACATCCTCATACGCTTCGAGTCTTTGTAAAGACCACCTACCCTCAACTTTATACGTACCTTTATACTCTCTCTTAATGATGTAACGATCAAAAAGATATCTATACTTAAGAAGTGAATAAATAAATTTCAAAGCCTTTTCACTACTACTCCAGTTATCCTTCAGACGCTCAATAAATTTCTTATCATCCAATCCAGCGTCATTATCTGTTTCTGATATATTCATAGCCTCATTAACTTGAAGAATAAAATTTGGAAAAGAAATTATCGATTCAAAACGCTCATTTTCTTCTTCTTTTTTTACATCTCTTTGAACTTTATTATCTTGAGCTTTAAGTTTTTCCCTTAAGGTAAACTTGTTTTCATCAGTATATCCCTTATCTGGAAAACATTTCCTAAAGTCAGAGAAATTTTCACAACGAAACGTATCCCAATTTTTATCAAAAATTTCGTTTCTTATTCTTAATTTATTTGTTTCTTCGAAAGAGAAACACATCTGAACATATTTATCCATTTGGGCACAGGCATCCCAAATGGTGGCCGCAATAATTTTATCTTTATTACCTTCAATAGCACCTATAATCTTAGCCTTAACAATCTCGTGAAGTTCTAATTGCTCGCCACGCGTATTCATTATTTCAAAATAATGATTTAAATCGATTTCTTTAGGAACTTGTGTACGAATTATTGTAATAGACGATAATTTTTTCTTAAACAAATTTACAAAATTATCTTCTTTTTCAGTCTTAATCTGAAAATAATTCTTTATAACGGCGTAACCATCAATAATTTCATCAGAATACCAAGATGCTTTTTCAAGTTCGCTTCCCAGATCTTTAATTGCGTTTATATCATGCAGTGTCTTATTCGATTTTTCTCTTGCCTCAAACTGCAGAGAGTTTTTATCAACAGAGTCATTGTTCAAATATGAAAGCAACAGGTATAAGGTAGTCAACCTCTGTTGCCCGTCAATAACTTCAAAAATATTCATCCCTAATTGATTAACGATTAAGCTTCCTAAATAATACTTCCCCTTAAAATCATCTTTAACATCATTAATATCGTTTAAAAGTTGTTCTATTTCAACGCTTGTCCAGGCATAATTTCTCTGATAAATGGGGATTACATACCTAGTATCTTTAAAAACATATTCAACACAGAACTCTTGCGGGTGTTCTCTTTCTGGTTCTTTACAATTCGTCATTCTGCCCCCTTCTAAACATGGTATCGTACATTGTTCTGTATCTGTCTACGTTTATTTTAGAATTTTTAAATTGTTCTTCTGAAATATTATCCAAAATGATGGTATCTAATTCCATTGGGGATTGCATTTCTGATATAAGCGAAAACATATTTAGTCCATAATTGACTCTATCAGACAATCCTTGTGCATATTTATTTACAGATTCTCTATAAACAGCTTTCATGCATACTCGTAAAGAAAAAGCCCACTTATACAAAAACAGCAATCTAGGATAAGTAAGCGATTCTATATTGAACCTATCAGCGTAAAACATTGAAACATTAACAAATAAGTTATAAACATAAGTATCACCTGTTCCGGATTTTACTATTTGATTTTCATTAAAATTGAAAGATATCAGCTTATCAATTTGCTCGTAAACATCAACATAATGAAGACTGTACTGAAAAAATCTTTTTCCTGCGATTACTGGCTGCGTCAATTGAAATTTATTTATGTGTTTACCAGATGCAAGTTCATACATTCCTTCTGTATTAAATTTTTCTATATAAAGATTTGCAGCTCTACTGTAGATGGAAAAATTGTAATTATTATTCCTTTTTATTCCCTTGAAAGTTTTGATGTCCTTGGTTGAATAATTTAAGCCATCCTTTTGCTTATACCATCTAACGAGCGGGTATAAATGATCGCAAAACAGATTCTTTAATTTATCCTGCTCAGTATTTTCCCAAGCATTAATAATCTCAACTTTTGACGTTTCCGGTTCATCTGCCATTTCTCTCAAATGGTAAGATTTCAATAAATCGTGGGGAGCTAACTCTTTGCCACGTGAATTTTGAGAGTCAAAAAACTGAAACGCTTCCTGCTCACTCTCTGTGATGATTTTCACCAGAGTACAATTATTTAGAAGAAAATTCACGAATCCCTTTAACTGATTTTTATCAATTTCATTTACTTTTCGCCTAATAATATCCAGATTGTTTACAATAGCTTCGCAGGATAATTCATTGTACTCTTCATCGAGTAATTTTGACTTGTCTGCGTAACCACCATCTTTTATCAATTCATCAAACACAAAAAACATAATTGAAATAGTGGTAAGTCTCTGTTGTCCGTCAACTATGTTCAATTTTATCTCGTTATTCTTTCCGGTTTCTCTATGCAGAATAACCGAGCCAATTCTATACTCCGATACCTTATTAACGAAGGCCGCATAGCAATCGGTTACTAAAGTAACTGCTGATTCTGTACTCCATCTGTACGGTCTTTGATATTCAGGAATTTTTAAATTCTCTTTCAATAATTCATCAACTGTGACAATCCTTAAATTTTTATTATTGGTTTGCACTAAATTTATCTCCATCACTTTACACTGCGGAGGATTATATCAGTATCAGACGATTCGGATTTTTACCTATTTCACAAACAAAAACAGCCGGAACTATGTCCGACTGTCATTATCCTACGCAGCAACTTCAATTTCTATGCCCGACTTGAACTTAACCTTAAAGTGGTCATCATAGACAGTGATGGTCTCTACACCGTAGTACCAAAGCATCATCGTGTTCCTGAACTTCAGTGCCCTGCTCGGAGAGGAATGATTCCATCTCTGCAAATCTTATTCTAGCACCTTCTCTGTTCGCATCATCAACCTTGAGCCTGTACTTTTCCTCTCGGAGCTTCATAATCTCATCACCAAGTGCGTCGCAGTTCTGACGAGCCTTGGTCAGTCTGATGAGCTCCTGCTGCTTCTCATTGATTTTCTCGTCAATTTCAGCTACTTCAGCAAGGTTACTGATGCCCAGAACTTTTGCGATGTTGGCTTTTAGCTGTGGCAGGAAATTATCCTGTTTGGCATAAACCTCATTGATAGCTTTCAGTACCGATGCATGAAGATCTGTTTCGTTTACCGTTCTCGCAGGACAGTCTATCTTAGACCTTTTCTTTTTGAGACGTGAAAGGCATCGCCATACATTTCTTCTATTTCCACGTATGTTCCACTGAGTTCTCTGAAAAACCTCACCGCAATGAGCACAGAAGACTATGTTTGTAAGAGCGTACTTGCCACTGTACTGTCTACGTCTCATCACATTGGTTTCAAGACTGGCACGTCTGGCCATTTCCTCCTGTACACGCAGAAACAGCTCCCTCGGAATGATTGGCTCATGATTGTTCTCGATATAATACTGCTGAACAAGTCCCTTATTCTCTACTCGTTTTTTGGTAAGAAAATCTGTGGTGACAGTCTTCTGCAGGAGGGCATCACCGATGTACTTTTCGTTTCTGAGGATCTTTCGTAGCGTTGATGCAAGCTATCGTTCACCTCCCGCTGCAGTCTTAAATCCGTCAGCCTCCAATCCCTCGCTGATGATGTTGTAGCTGTAACCTTCCAGATATTCCCGGAAGATGCGTTTCACAACTTCAGCTTCTTCCTTATTGATGATGAATACAAAAAGAAATGGTTGATTGCATTCACCACATTTCATCAGTCCTACGGCTATGAGGATTTCATTGAAGGAATCCGTCCGGTTCTGACCGAAGACACTGATGACAGTGAAGTTCAGGACGTATCCTATAAAATCCATGACGGTACCTTCAAAGAATTCTGCAACAGAGCCAAACTGCCGGTGGAGGACAACAACTTCGGTTTAAATCTAAACCCGGTGGTATGGAAGGTATCACTGGAAGGTACCGGTGACAATGCCTCCAGAAGGGAATGCCTCGAAAACGGCCACATAAGGATCGGATGGGACAACTACGGTCCGCAGATCACTGAAAACACCGAATACAATGAAGGCGGCAGACAGATCCTTGATGCATTCATAAACAAAATGAGGATCGGTGACATTGTGCTGTCCTGCTACAGCGCAACCGAAACCGACGCAATCGGTGTAATTACCGGCGAGCCGGAATGGAACGATGATTTCCCTAATTTCAAACGGGTACGCAAAGTAAGATGGCTGGTAAAAAGAATAAGGGAGAATATTCTCAGACTCAACGACAATTCCAACATGACTCTTTCCACCGTGTATAAAATGCGGATCAGTGCAAGTGATGCCATGGAGATTGTCAGAAAATACTCCACTGCTTCAAATCTCAGACCTTCCGGCAGTTTTGTTTTCATTATCGATGAAATCAACCGCGGGAACATTTCCAAAATATTCGGAGAACTGATCACCCTGATTGAACCAGGCCGACGCATCGGAGAAAAAGAGGAGACCAAAGTTAAGCTGCCTTATTCAGGAACTGAATTCGGGATGCCGTCGAACGTCTATATTCTGGGGACCATGAACACGGCGGATCGCTCCATTGCCCTGCTCGACACAGCTCTCAGAAGAAGATTCTCCTTCAGAGAAATGATGCCGGACTGCGAACAGCAGAAAGAAATTAAAACCTCTTTTCTTAGATGAGGAGTGAAGTTCCCCCTGACAAAATTCTGATCTGTCCTAACTGCTCACTGACAGCTGCTATTAAATTTGTAATTTTGTCCGTCATGTGAAACGGAGGCTGGTACTTACTCACTGTCTTATCCTTTTATTATTGTAGATGGTAACAGGGATCGATAACGAGAAAAAATGAAAAAAAATGCCAGCAAAAGAAAAACATCGCAACAGGATGCACTGCACTACAGAGGCGTTTTACAACATTTCTTAAAAATGGTCTTTATACCGAAATGTAACGTGCATCTCGCAAAAATTACAGGTAAAAACTGAGTGAGATT
>JAEEGL013119307.1_pt1 | contig 19053 bp, 10 predicted proteins | sample 9134231 | NCBI WGS metagenome assembly JAEEGL01 (sample SAMN16246548, study PRJNA631951) | gut metagenome | biome: gut microbiome; feature: rumen; material: fiber-attached | host: Bos | place: Iran: Karaj | collected 2018-10 | reverse complement strand
TCCTGAATATCGACAGGCCCCACAATAAGGCGGATACCGGCCTTGTCAATCTCGGCCAGGATTTCCGGGATGGCAGCGGCACTTGAACGCGTATCGAAAAACCGCAGATGCATCGGCATGCGCTTGTGATTATAGATGCCGGCAGCCTGGAGCATTGAGCCCAGCATGGCACGACCAATCTTACGATCCTTGCCCGAAAGCGGCAGCATCACCGCAGCCACCGGCGTCTGCGCCGCACCGTTCTGCAAACCGAATTTCGAAAGCCGATCGGCATCGTCGTTTTCACCGATTAAATATAAAGATTCGATGGTTTCTGACAGCACCTTGTCGAGACAGGTCTGATCGTTCTGAGCCGCACAAAAATTGACCCGCATCTGCCCCAGAACGGCGCGCTCAAAATGCGTCTCGGCCGCACCATACAAGCGAGTAACTTCGATGGGACTCAGTCTCGAAGCCGCATAGGCAGCCACGCGAATCGCATCGGTCGTCGGCAAATGCAGATAGCTTTCGCGGGCAAACTGAATTGCCTGCGAAAATCCCTGATTTTTTATGGCCGTTTCGGCGCTCTCCAGGCTCGCTTTGGCCTGCTGCATCTGCACATCCACAGTCCCGACTTCATCGACATTCCAGGTCAAAGTGCCATTCTGCACCGAATGCTCGACCGCATGGCCCGAAGTCATATCGGTCGTTTGAACGCCTTCCTGAGTCGTCGCCTGGGTTTGCGCAGTTCCCGCCTGCGTCCCGGATGTCTGCACATTGGCCGCAGACTGCACACCGCCCTTGTTTTTGCCCAGGCTGCAGGCAGTTGCGCCAATCGACGAAATCAAAAAAACAGCTAAAAACGGATGTATTTTCATATCTAAAGGCTATGATGAATAATCAGCACACGAAAAATCCCGCCGTGCATCCGGCGACAGATTTTCCTACACCAAATCGCCGCCATGTTATAGAACAATCCACCCCCGCACTGCAAAATGCGAAAGCGGGTTCCCGAACACATTATAGATAAGGAATCATGATGAAAACAACAGAATCCCTTTTGCTCTGTGCATGCCTGGCATGCGGCTGCGCAACAACCAGCCCTGCGCCTTCTACCCAATCCCCCGATAATGCCGACCAAACTTCGCAAGCGCCGACAGCCCCTGCATCTTCAGTCTCAAAGCTCTCATCGATGAGTGACGATATGCTCCGCCAGAGCCAGAAAACCGCCGACCTGATGATTTTCGAGTCGTGGCCCCAGGAAACCACACTGAACAACGCGCATATTGCCGACGTCGTCCCGGTCTGGATCGAAGCCATCGACAGCGCCCAGTCTACCATTGATTTCGAAGAGTATTACGCCATCAACGAAATTGGCACAGGCCTCGATAAGGTCGTCCAGGCGCTGAAGCGTGCGTCCGATCGCGGCGTCAAAATCCGTTTCATCATCGATTCTAATATGACCTCCGGCGACAACGGCGTTCTGCCACAGGAACTCGCACAAATCCCCAACCTCGAACTCAGAATCATCAGCTTTAAAGAAATGACCGGCGGCATCCAGCACGCCAAATTCTTCATCGTCGACGGCAAAACGCTCTACTTCGGATCGCAGAATTTCGACTGGCGTTCGCTGGAACAGATTTCCGAAATGGGCGCCCGCCTGCGTCCCGCCGAAATCGTCGAACCCATCAAACAGATCTTCGAAACCGACTGGCAACTGGCCGAAAACACCAGCGCCGGCGTCAAGCCTGCGGCCTGCCCCAGCCCCGTTGCAGTCGATTATCACGGCGCATCAGCCAGCATTCAAATCGTCGCCAGCCCCAAAGGATACCTGCCCTGCGAAGACATGTGGGATCTGCCCAAACTCATCGACATGATCGGCAAAGCCCAAAAATCCATTGCCGTTCAGCTGCTCAATTACGCGACCGAGAACTACGATCACACGATGTTCACCGAACTCGACGATGCCCTCACCGCAGCAGCCGCCCGCGGCGTGAAAGTGCGCCTGCTCGTCTCCGACTGGTCCACCCGTCCCAAATACATCAAAGATCTCAAACGCCTCGAACCCATCGACAACATCGAAACGCGCATGATCGAAATCCCCGAACATTCCAGCGGATTTGTGCCCTACTCCCGCACGATTCACTCCAAGTTTATGGTCATCGACGACGCCGATTCGTGGATTGGCACGAGCAACTGGGCCGGCGATTACTTCTACAAATCGCGCAACATCGGCATCATCGTAAACAGCACCAAACTCAACCAGGAACTCACGCAAAGCTTCGACAACTACTGGAACAGCGATTACGCCATCATCGTCGATCCCGACAAAGACTACAAAGCCAAGAATCAGGCGAAGAAAGAATAAATACTCAGCCTGTCTGCAATACAGCGCATAGGAACACGCGTTTTTCTCTTTTTACAATTGCTCGCCTATGCGCTGCCAGCGCATACGGCTCGCCGCGCGGCCTATTTCGCTGTGCTCAATACGGACCGCGCGCTTGTAAACCTAAATATCTCCCCTCGACATACAATTCTCGGCTTCTACGAGTTTTTGATATCTCACCATCAAATCTGCAACGATTTCCAGCTCCCCCATGTCCGACGGATAACCATAGAGCTCCATAACGGCCTTATCCAAAGCGCTGTGTGCTTTATAAAGGTCTTCGGGCATCGTGAGCGGATCGTATAGATCAGCCAGTGAACTATCGGGATGGTTATCACGGGTATTCAGAATTTCTTTGGCGCAAAGAGAGATTCTGGCTTCCATACGTTTTTTATAATCATCCACTGATTCTTTAGGTTTTCTCTTTGCGCCACCGATTCCGGAATTCCCATCCAGATTCGGCCATGGGAAATTGTTGTAGACGATGTCTTTGCTGTAGCGATAATCACTTTTCAGACGTCCGCAAACCGCCCGCATCCAAGCCATGTGGACAGATGAAGTCAGTATGCCAAAGTGATAGAGTGTGGCATTGGGGATCATTAAAACTGCATCATTAGCGATAATATCAGGATCCATAAATCCCATCGGAACATAATCTCGCTTTTCAGATGATACACGTGGAATCAGAATATAGTCTGTATTTGGTTGTCTGATTTCACCGAATAGATAAGGCGTTTTAGCTTGTTTTCGAGTGCCGTCACGTTTGCTGGATTCTCTGGCCTTTTTTACAGATTCAATGGCTTCCTTAATTACCGGAATTCTTCTTATAATTGACACATCCTGATTCACAAACCATAAACACCATCGCATGATATTATTAATATATTCCTCTGATCCGACAATTCTTTTAAACACATTAATCAATTGCGGATATTTATCGCACAGTATTAATCTTTCGTCATCCGTATAATTGCTCAATTTTCCTTTATTATCATTAGCCATATTGCCAAATTGCATTTCTGGTATATCGCACAGTGCTTTTTTTCTGCTCATTACGCTGATGCATGGTGCATCTACAAGATAAGCATTAATCTGTTTGCAAGGCTGTTTGATGATTTGTTTGGTTTCCTTGCCATCTATCTTTACAATCTGCTCATCAAAAATGCGCTTTTCGATCTTCTTACCAATTCTGCTAAATCCTATAATCACGCAATGAACGGCAGCTTTTCCTCGGCCTTCATTGCTCCATTTAAACGTTCGCCATGCAAAATCAATATGTAATCCACTGTCAAATAATGGTTGCCACAGATTGGCAGGTGTTTCGCCCTGCGTAACCGAATTTGTCATCACAAATGCGGATCTTGTGTCTGTATTTGAATTCATATAATCTGCGGCACGCTTTACCCAGCATCCGACATAATCAATATTTCCGGCATTTTTTTGATTACCAAAGACAAGATTCAGATCTTCTTTTTGAGCTATGTTCATAAAGCGAGCTCCCACATAAGGTGGATTGCCAATGATATAGTCAAATCTTAGATCTTCTGTATACTCAACGTCATCCTTTAACAGATCCTGCCATTCAGTTCTCAGAGCATTTGTATTATAAATATGGGCAGAACGTTTAAGCGGCAAATCGGCATAAGCCAAACCGAACCATTCACCGACCTCGCGATTCATCAGATGCTCGACCAGCCACATGCCAGTTCGGGCAACTTCACAGGGAAATTCAAGGATTTCAATGCCATAAAACTGATCAATGCTGACTTTGATAAGCGGCGAAACATCCAGTAATCGCTGACGCGATGGATATTTCATCTTGATGATTTCGAGTTCGAGACGACGTAATTCTTTATAGGTTGTTATTAAGAAATTCCCACAGCCACAGGCTGGGTCGAGGATTCGCAAATGTGCAATTTTTTCATGGAAGGCTTCGAGCTTTTTAGGGGTTGATTTGACATGTTCAAATTCCGCCCATAAATCATCCATAAATAATGGATTGATAACTTTTAATATATTCTCTTCGCTTGTATAGTGTGCACCGATTTCGCGCCGCTGTTCCGGATCCATTATGCCTTGGAACATGGATCCAAAGATTGCCGGTGAGATCTTGCTCCAATCAAATTTGCAGCAATCTATCAGCGTTTGACGCATTTTTTTGTTGAATTCCGGCGAATCCAAACGCTCTTTGAACAAACCGCCATCCACATAAGCAAATTGCAGCAAATCTGCTGCCAGCAACTTGCGTTTTGCGCGAATTTCTGGTGGCATATCCAGAATTTCAAACAGTTTTGCCAATCGATCAGACAGATTCGAACCATCAAGACTCGAATTATCATTATAGTTTAAGAACGCATCTTTGATGAAGATGCCGGTGTCTTCTGCAAACATGCAGAACAACAAACGCACAAGATAAACCTCAAGCTCATGTCCTTCATAGCCGAATTCCCGAAGAGCATCATGAATCCTCGCCATTTTCATAGCGGCTTCGATGTTGACTTCAAGTTGCTCGTCATAGATGCGCTGCGTCTCGTACCCGGCAATATTGGCAAAATGACGGATGTGTTTGCGGATGTCTTTTAATTTGAATGCGACGTGTTCTGCAGTCGTGCGATGATAGAGCTCGAATTTGTTAAAATCGCATACCAAAACGAGTTCCGGCATTTCTTCGGACGGCAGATGAAACACATAATCTTTGACCTGCTCAAATGCCTTGCGGAGATCGCCGCCTTTTGACTTCATTTCAATGGCAATTCTTTTCGGCAGAAAATAGTCGATGTATCCGTCATCACCAACTTCTTTTGGACATTTGTGCTCGAACTCGCCACCGTTGTCCAATGGTTCATCAATGCCGAAGACAGAGAGGAAATCGCGTATAAACATCTGTGCCTGCTGGCGTTCCGCACCTTTGCGTTGTTCCCAGGATTTCCGGAACTCCGCAGCTCTGTTGTCGATGTCTTCCCATCCGAGTTTTGCCATGATGATTCTCCGGTTCGAGCAGGGCACGATAAATGGTTGCCCGCGTTCAAAGGGATTATATTTTAGCAGAAATCATCGAAAACAGCGAGCGTTTTGGAGATATTGAAGGCAAACAATGGCGAGCCGTATGCGCGCAGACATGCATGGGCGACCCGGCGTGGTCGCCCGCATGTCGAGCACATAGGCGAGCCGCCGGGCCGTATGTCGCGCATGCGACATAGGCCGGCCACACAGGCAATCATCATCACAGGTGTTTGACGGGGTTGCGCATTTTGTTGCTGCCGTGATATGCTCTGCCGCTTTTTCGGGACTTTGATACCACCGGAAACGCAGTTCAAACCTACAAATCCGGGAATTGCAACCCGGCATCACGGGATTCATCCGAATCGAATACAACGATGAAAGTACTGATTGAAACCTACGGCTGCCAGATGAATACGGCTGACAGCGAGCTGATTATGGGCATCCTGACGGCGGCCGGATTTGAACCGGCGCATGCGCTCGAGGAGGCCAATGTTATCATTTTGAACACATGCGCGGTGCGGGAAAAGGCCGAGGCGCGCATTCTGGGACGGCTGTCGAATCTGGTGCCGCTCAAACGTCTGCGGCCGGATTTGCTCATCGGCGTCGTCGGCTGTATGGCCAAGCATCTGGGCGAAAAACTCGTCGAGAAAGTGCCGTATGTCGATTTTGTGGCGGGGCCCGATAAGTATCGCGCACTGCCCGAAATCATCGCCAATAAACGCAAAAAGGCCGAGATTCACACGGCTTTCGACCGCTCGGAGCTGTATACCGGGTGTACGCCGAAGCGGCCGTCGGGCGTGACGGCATGGGTGACGATTCAGCGCGGATGCAACTATGTTTGCACCTATTGTATTGTGCCGCATGTGCGAGGCGGGGAACGCAATGTGCCGGCGGCCGATATTCTTGCCGAGGTCAAACGGCTGGCTGAAATGGGGTTTTCGGTCGTGACGCTGCTCGGGCAGACCGTGAATTCATACGTCGACGGCGACATCAATTTCGCAAAGTTGCTGCGGATGGTCGCCAACGTCGAAGGCATCGAACAGGTGCGGTTCACGTCGCCGCATCCCCTCGGATTCAGCGATGAACTCATCGAGGTGATTGCGACCGAGCCGCATGTCGCCAAATTCGTTCACCTGCCGCTGCAGTCGGCCAGCGACAGCCAGCTGGTGGCCATGCGGCGCAAATATACTTATGCTGAATACGAAACCATCGTGCATAAGCTGCGCGCACAATGCCCCGAAATCGCCATTTCGACCGATATTATCGTCGGTTTTTGCGGCGAATCGGAAGAAGATTACCAGAAAACCCGCCAGGCGATTATTGATAACCGATTTGCATTCGCGTTTCTGTTCGCCTATTCGGAGCGCTCGCTGTCGATCGCTGCGCGCACCATGAAAGACGATATTCCGTCAGACGTCAAACAAAGACGACTGGCCGAAATCATCGATATCCAGCAGCGCATCTCGAAAGAAATCTACGAATCACGCATCGGCAGCCGCGTCGAGGTGATTGTCGAAGGGTATTCACGCCGAAACAGCGACCAGGCCGTTGGAAATACACGCGATTTTAAAACGACGATATTCGATCGCGGCGACAGTGAACCCGGCGACTGGGTCGAAGTCGAGATCGACAGCGCCACTAGTCAGACTCTGGTCGGCCGCCTGATTCGAATCATCAAAAAAGGCCGCGCCCCCTCTGTCGAAAGTCAAATCGATGTCGGCATTAGCCTTGGTCCAACGGAGAATTGAGTTTTCTCCGGGGCGCTGCCCCGGACCCCGCCAAGGGCCTGAGGCCCTTGGAACCCGCAATATTTTTAGTATTCTCCCATATACCAACTGTCTGAGCATGGCTTGCAAAGGACGAAATGGGGCCCCTCCCCCATTCCGCCATAACATGACAACATGCCTTGTTTTACGATGTATGCGATACGAAGACGATGCGCGTTACAACCGCATTGCTCCGCCTGAAATAATACCACCATGACCGAACAAATCTGGACAATAAAGAAAATGCTCGACTGGTCGAGACAGTATTTTGCCGACAACCGCATTGAAGATCCGGCGCTAGAAGCGCAGGTGCTGCTGGGGCATGCGCTGCACATGAGCAAAGTCGAGCTCATCATCAACGGCATGCGCCCTATGGATGCCTCAGAACTGGCAGATTATAAGGCCATGGTGATCCGGCGAGTGAAGGAACATGTCCCGACGGCATATATATTGGGGAAGAAAGACTTTTGGTCGCTGTCGCTCGATGTATCGCCCGATGTCTTGATACCGCGGCCGGATACAGAATGTCTGGTCGAACAGGTGCTTGCGTATGTGCGGGCGCATCTGGCAGGCAAGCCCGCACCGTGGATCCATGCGGGAAATCAGGATGTGACATACGAAACGATCGATTCGCGGCAGCAATATTATGAGGCTGTGGCTGAAATCGAAGATGATGAACTAACCTCAGCTACTGGCTCAGCGCCTGCTGTCGCGGAACAGCAAAACCTCCCGAACGCCGTTGCGGCGGAGGAGAACGCAACCCCCCTTAAAATCGTGGATGTAGGAACCGGGAGCGGTGCCATTTTGCTGGCCATTGCATCAGAATTATCCGATGTATCGCGCAACCTCACGGCGATCGATATATCGCCGAAAGCACTGGCAATGGCAAAAGAGAATGCTGCAAATCTGTCGATAGACGATATCGAATTTATAGAATCGGATCTGCTTGAAAAATACAGTGATATGGCAGATGTGATCGTATCGAATCCGCCGTATATCAGCGATGCAGAGATGAAAACGCTTTCGCCCGAAGTTCTTCGCGAACCGGATTTGGCGCTACGCGCCGGCGTTCGCGGTCTGGATATATACAAACGCCTCGTTCCACAGGCGTTTGGAAAGCTCAAAACCGGCGGCGCGCTGTTTGTCGAAATCGGCTGTACACAATCACAGGATGTGATGGAACTGTTCGAAAAAAGCGGCTTTGAACATGTACAGACCTTTAGGGATTATGCGAAAAAACCAAGAATCGTGGCGGGCATAAAACCAGACCATATCTAACACAGCACGCATCTGCCCAGGGAATATCGTTGAGGTTCTCCATCATTTATGCCCGCGCAATTGATGGATCTCATCAAGAGACAGCCCCGTGTGTTGAGAAACAAATTCATCCGGCATATTTGCAGACATCAGCGAACAAGCAATTGCCTTGTTTCTTTCTTCCTTTCCTTCTTTCAATCCTGCTTCCTTTCCTTCTTTCAATCCTGCTTCCTTTCCTTCTTTCAACCCTTCTTCTTTTCCATCCAGAAAGGATGCAGCATGCGTAGCCAGATTATCGCGGTACTGGCGCAGGTTTTCATCGTAGATGGCACGTTCTTGGGGCGTCAAAGCCGCAACATCGCTCACACTCGAAAGTTCTGCAAACAATTCGTCCTGAGTAGCCCAGGGAATATCGTTGAGGTTCTCCATGTGGTTCATGATATAAGCCCATTTATCGAGATGAGTTGAGCACTCTGATTCTATCTTGGTAAACTCCGGCATCTGCAAAAAGACCATCCGAAGCAATCCAGCAAAAGGTTCTATACTCGACTCTACCGGTGATTCCTCCTTTGGCTTCCCCATAGCCGTATGCGCAAAACCTTCCCGCGTTTTTGAAATTCCAAAATCGCAGCGAAATGCTTGTCCAAGCCCATCCTGATGGTAATTGAGGAAGTACACGCCAATCACCCGCGCACAGTCATACTGCCAGCTATCGCCCTTTTCGCCCTGGGCAACAACTGTCTTCGAAGCATAGTATAGCGCTCTCGAATAGAAATTCACCTCTTTTTTATTTTGCATTTCGACAATCACATAACTTCCATCCTCAAGCGTGCAATAGATATCGTAAATAACACTGCGATTGTACCTTGTTTCGCCAGGCTTTTCTTTATCCCGATACGTCAAATCCGTAACGACAAACTCATTTTCAAAAAGCGCATTCAAAAAGCCAATCAGAATTCGTTTATGCGACTCCTGACCAAAAATTCTTTTAAACCCAAAATCAGTGAACGGATTAATAAACATTGTCATCGTCATTTCTCCTTTTGTGATGCACAGCACAATTGCCTGCATCCATGCTATCGCTCGCCAAAATAGCAAAGTCAACGCAAAAAGTGATTTTATTTTCATTGTTGATTTTATGTTCACTTATTAAACGGGCTATCTCGCATGTGGCCCCCCATAGAGGGGCACCCACACGCTCGATACGCCCGCCTCTGCGCCCGGCTATCGCAAGCGATACGCCGGGCGGCGCTTCGCGCCTATATAAATATGATTGACCGAGACTGCGTAAAATGGTAGCTTATCGAAGATACGCACCTGTGACTTTTGGTCAATTCCGACAAATAGCGAGGTTTTTATGAAGTATATCACACTATCGACAGCAATCACTTTATCTCTTTTGATGACAACCGGATGCAAAAATCAGCAACCCGCACTTGAGCCTGCACAGCCAGATACGGCACAATCAGAAAAAATCACCGCACAGGAATGGGCCAAAGCCAACAATGCATTTGGCTTAAAGTTTTTGAGACAAACCAAAGGCAATACCGTATTCTCGCCATATTCGATCGAACGGGGCCTTGGAATGACACTGGATGGTGCATCTGGTACAACGGCCAGTGAAATGATGAATGCCCTCGAACTGCCCAATGCAAAGCAATTGAGCATGTCTGGTTTTGAAGTCGAACAGGCGATGAAGTCAGTAAATAGCGACACTATTCTGGAGATCGAAAACACCCTTTGGCCTGACGAATCCATCACATTGCCCAAAGATTATCTTGCGCGCATACAGGCTGGATATCAAAACAAAACCGTAAAACTGGATTACAAAAACGATCCTGATAAGGCCCGGACAACCATTAACGATGCAGTTGCCCAAACAACTCACGATAGAATCAAAGACTTAATTCCAGAGGGCATCATTGATAACTTAACCAGACTCGTTCTTACCAATGCGGTATATTTTAAATCCAAGTGGAAAAATCAGTTTGAAGAGTATAGAACAAGAACAGAAAACTTTTATAACGCAGATAATATAACCGAAACAATGATCATGCATCAGGATCTTGGCGACCAAACGGTATGTATTGCAGAGGATTATGCCATCTATGATTTGGAATTTGATTCATCGCTTACTGGAGATAAAGGCGCTTATGTGATGCGAATCGTTTTGCCAACAATAAGTAAAGACCGCCCAATGGATAATCGAATGAAATACCTTGAAAATGTTGAAAAACAGCTTCCAGCCGATTTAACATCAATGTGTAAAAACAGACAATTCGACATTGTATATGTAGCAATGCCTAAATTCAAACTACAACCCAAAACATTGAGTATCAAAGAGAATTTACAATCCATGGGTATGAAAAAAGCATTTTCAGAAAAAGCAGAGTTTCCCGCATTCCCTCATTTAAGGATCGATGATGTATATCATAAGGCTTTCATTGAAATCGATGAAAAAGGCGGTGAAGCTGCAGCATCAGAAATGGCAAAAGCAATGCTAACGGTAGGAATAGGAAATGACTTCAAAACAGAATATTATCATTTTACGGTCGATCATCCATTTCTATATATGATTATTGAAAAATCCACGGGCGCAGCGATTTTTATGGGGCGTGTGACCGATTTATAAGCTGCTGAAGCGCAGAAGCAGGATGTAAGCTTATGAAGCACTGGTTTTGACTAACATTACGAACTCGTTGCTGGCGATTTTCAGCTGTGTAAATACATCTGCACAACTGGAATGATAAGCCGTCAGATCAAATCATAATCGCCAAGTATATAATGATCGTCGCGGTCGGGATCGAAGCGGTTGCTGGTGAAGTCGGGATTGATATCGATGCGGCCGTCGCCATCTTCGTCATAAGTCTGGGCAATTTTGGCGATGTTGAGCGATCTCGCCGATGCATCAAAGATATCGTGATAGACGCCCTTTTGTTTATAGATATCTTCGTGGGTGCCCGATTCGACGATGCAGCCCTGTTTCATGGCATAGATGATATCGGCATCGATGATCTGCGAGATGCTGTGCGAAATGATGATGACCGTTCGATTCTTTTTGATCGCATCGATACTATTTTTGATCTGTTCAGTTGCGATGGCATCGAGCGATGCAGTAGGCTCGTCGAGGAACAGTATCGGCGGATTCTTGAGAAAGATTCTGGCAATGGCGATGCGCTGCTGCTGCCCGCCCGAAAGCTGGGTCGCTGGTGTTTCAAACTGATTTGGCAGTTCCATAATCTGGTCATAGATAAAAGCATCTTTGGCCGCCTGAACGACTTCGTCATGCGTGGCATCGGGTCGGCCGTAAAGTATATTCTCTTCGATGGAACCATCGAAGATATGGTTCTTTTGCATCACAATGCCGATCTTATCCCGCAGATAGGTCGTATCCAAATCGCCGATTGGCACACCGCCAAGCGTGATGGAGCCGCTCGATGGCGCATAGAATTTGTTGAGCAGGTTGATAAGTGTGGTTTTGCCGGCGCCCGAAAGCCCGACGAGTGCTGTAATCTTGCCCTTTTCGATGGTGAGATTCACATCTTTAAGCGCCTTGGTGCCATTCGGATATGCAAAATCGACATGCTCCACCACAAATGTGGGATCCAGCTGCTCGGTTTTGAGATTACCGGTTGATTCTTTTTTATCTTTGTCGTCGATGACATCGAAATAGCCTTCGGCATAAACCAGAGCATCGTTCATATCGTCATAGATGCGCTGCAGCTGTTTGATGGGCGATGATACATTGTTGTACAACATCACCTGCAGCATAATGGCACCGATTTCCATCTGACCCGTAATCACAAAATAGGACGATAGTATAATAATCAAAACGACGCCGAGCTGTTCCACAAACGATTTGAAACCATCAAACAAAAAGCTGAGTTTGTTTGTACTGAGCTGATTCTGGGAAATCTGGTTTTGTATTTCGTCCTGCTTATTGTATTCGATTTCTTCGCGATTAAACGATTTGATAACCGAAATCGACTGGATGAGGTTTAGAACCGCATGACTTTTGGTCTCGCGGTATTTTCGGTGGTTTTGCCGCCAGCCCCGGAGTTTTTTGCCTTGCCAGTAGGTGATATAGAAAAAGATAGGAATGATGGCCAGCGCTATAAAACCGACATAAATATTCGACCGGAACATTAGAAACAGCGCCAGTATCGCATTGGCAGCCAAAGGCAAAATATCGATAAAGAAATTATTGACCAGACGCGTGAGACTCTCAGCGCCCTGATTGACACGGGTTTGCAGTTTTCCGGCATCGTTGTCTTTTTCGCTGAAAAACGCCATTTTATAGGTGAGCAGTTTTTTGGCAGCTTGCAAGGCAAGATCTTTCGACATCGAAATGCGCAGCTTCGCACCAAAGAATCTCTGCGAAAAAGAAATCAATGCCACCAGGATTTCTTTGCCAAGCAAAACGATCGTGATGAGCGTAAGGATGCGGAATCCGTCGGCCAGACGATCGTTGCTTTCGGTGAGCGCCGATACCGAATTGACGGCATATTCAAGCGCAAGCGCGTTCACCTGAGCCAGACATGAACCGATGAGCGTGAGCGTGAGCGTTGCTGCAATTAATAGTTTGTAGGGCCTGACAAAAACCATCAGGCGGTTGACGATATCGATAAATGACATAGCTGTGCCTTTTGTTGAGTATGAAAAGCCGGAATGGATTTCCCATTTCGCCAATAACTACATGTCATACATATTGCATGTAAAAAGTCAATAGTCCTGCTGAACAATAACGTTATGCCGCTGCGAAATCGACTTGATGTTTATTTGCGATTGGCATAAAAAAAATAGTTGGGGGGCGTTTCAAACCAAATAAGGAGTTAAGTTATGGGAAAGTTTGTGATTAGCGAAGCCAAGACGGGTTTCATGTTTAACCTCAAGGCCGGTAACGGTGAAATCATAGCGACTTCACAGATTTACAAATCGCTGGACAGCTGCAAAAACGGCATTGAGAGCGTCAAAAAGAACGTGCCCGATCTGCATATCGAAGATCAGACAGTCGAAGGTTTCGAAACGCTGACCAATCCGAAATTCGAGGTTTATCAGGACAAGGCCGGAGAATTCCGTTTTCGTTTGAAAGCCCGCAACGGCGAAATCATTGCCACAGGCGAAGGCTATAAAGCCAAGAGCGGCTGCATGAACGGCATCGACAGCATCAAGCGCAATGCCCCCGATGCAGAAATCGTCGAAGATATGAAGAAATAACGGCTGCATTGAACCTGCGTGGATATAGACTGCTTATGGCTTATGGCTTATGGCTTATGGCGAACATCCAGATCACCTCTGGTTTCAGGATCACAAGCTGCAGGCTGTAAGCCATTATTGCATTTCACTTTGACAGAAAGCTATATCCACGAGGATTGAGCACAGCCAATTGACTTCGGGTAGAAGCAATCATTCGCAAACCAAAGCTGCGGTGGGGTATGAAATCTGATCGTCTGATGCGCATTATTCGGATTTCCAATGGTTCAGAGCAATGGCGAGGGCCGAAACAGCCCAGCAAAAAGCATAGAACCCCGAAGCCGGTTCTGTTGATATGTGCCGCAACGTTTCTGGCCGGATGCGCTGCAGGACAGAAGTCAACCACAACACCAGACAATACCGACTTGCGAACAGGTGTATGCCGCGATGCCGCATGCCGCATTACCCCGCAAACCATCGTCTGTGAGCGCGAACTGCCGTCTGGAGATCACTGCGAAATTCATGGAAATGGTTCAACAATCCTATTGAACGGCGATGTTCTGGCGCTCGACAAAACCTATCAAAACGGCATGGTTGCAGTCGACAGCACAACCGGAAAAATCACATACGCCGGATGCGGCAGCGATTATCATACAAACGGCGATGAAACAGTGATTTCCTGCGGGAATGCGGTGATCAGCCCAGGTCTGATCAATGGCCACGAGCACCTGACTTATTCCAATGCCACACCGGCATCGTGGGGAAACGAGCGATTCAATCACCGTCACGACTGGCGTCTGGGGCTGAATGGGCACACTGCGGTTCGCGGTGTGAGGACGACACATAACGAAGTCGTTGAACTGCGCTCACTGATGAGCGGCACAACAGCCGTATTTGGCTCGGGAAAAGTCGACGGTCTGATTCGAAATCTGGACGAAGAAGCGATAAACGGCGTTCAGGCGATATACCAGACATTTCCTCTGGGAGATGCCACGCAATCGGGTTACAGCGACACGGGATGCGATTTTCCTTATCATGATTCGGTCACGCAGTTCGACGATTCATGCCCCTACGGACCACATATTGGCGAAGGCGTGAACCATGCCGCCCGCAACGAACTCGTCTGTCTAAGCACCACAGACGGCGGATACGATATTTTCAAGCCCAATCTCGCCATTGTGCACGGCGTTGCTGCGACGCCGGATCTCATCGACAGAATGGCCCAAAACAACGTCAAGCTCATCTGGAGTCCGCGAACAAATCTGTCTTTGTATGGCGATACAGCGCCGGTAACAGAATACGATCGCATGGGGATCACCATCGGTCTGGGCACAGACTGGATTTATTCGGGTTCGGCAAATATGCTGCGCGAACTGGCATGTGCAGATGAAATCAACCGCGATTATTACAATCACTACTTCAGCGATTATCAGATTTGGCAAATGCCAACGATTGGTACAGCTGCTGCACTTGGCGTATCGCATTCCATTGGCCGCATTGCCCCAGGTTTTCTGGCCGACATCGCAGTTTACCGCAAAACTTCGGGCAGTTCCCCCTATCGCTCGGTGATCGAAGCACAAAACAAGGACGTTCTGCTCGTAATGGTAAACGGCAAACGGCTATATGGCGACGACAACCTGATTCCCGAAGGCGAAACCATTCATGTGTGCGGCGAAGAAAAAAAGATAGATACAAAAGCAGCTGGTATAGAATCGCTGGCCGATCTCAGCCGACATGCAGGTTATCCGCTGTTTTTCTGTGATACGCCGCCCGATGAACCGAGCTGTATTCCGCAGCGCACGCGCACCGAAGATACGCAGCCCTATCAATCATCCGTTTATGATGGCAGAACACCGACGGATCGCGATGGTGACGGCGTCGAAGACAATCTCGACAACTGCCCCGATGTCTTCAACCCCGTGCGTCCGATGGATGGCGATCACAAACAGAGCGATGATGACGGCGACGGCATTGGGGATGCCTGTGATCTGTTCCCGCTGTGCCAGCAAAATGACGATTCCTGCTATATTTATACAAGCGATCACGATCACGACAGCATCCATGATTATTTCGATAACTGCCCGAATACCGTCAACACGGATCAGAAAGATGCAGACGGCGACAACATTGGCGATGCCTGTGATGCATGCGACGACAGATATGATCGCGACGGCGACACGATCGCCGATAATTGTGACAAATGCCCCGACGACGGCAACAATGAAGACAGTTTTGGCTGCACACTCGAATTGAGCTCGCTGCGCGCGATACGTGCATCGATATCACAGGGTGCATTTGAACCCAGACGTGCAAAAGTACGCGGCACTGTAACCGCGATTGCAGGCAGCGGCTATTTTATACAAAATGATGAAACACCCGCTGCAGGCTTGTATATTTACGACGATACATCCAAATATCCACGCACCAATGCAGACGGCAGCATCACCGAACTCATCGTGGGCAAAGCCATTGAAATCAAAGGCAGTCTGGCATTGTATTATGGTTTTGTAGAACTGACGGATGTCACCGATGTGACTGCGGCTGCGGCAGAATCATCACCGATAGAGCCTGCTGCAGTGACAGCTGCACAAATCCAGCAGGATTCGGACGACAAGCTGTCTAAAAACATGCTGGACAGTACTTTGGTCACAGCGAAACATCTGACGGTACAATCGTTTTCAGAATCGCGGAAAAACAACTATGCGATTGCGACAGATTCAAATGGCAGCACAGTTTATATCGACGATTTCATCATCGGGAGCGCGAAGCTGTTTGAGACGCTGAAAACCGGCAGCAGCTACGACATTACCGGCATCATTGTATATGATTATGGCATGTCGAAGCTGGCGCCTCGTTCTGTGGATGATATACAAATCGTCAAGTGATGTACTATCTACACCAGATTCCAGCTGGGCCGCGGCTGAAGATTGAATGCGTCGAAACCTGCATGTGATTCGACGAGATCTTTGAGTCGATACTGTCCGAGCCCGGCGATCATGGCGGCATTATCGGTGCACAGCTTCATCGGGGGGATGGAGAGCGACAATTTTTCGCGAGCGCAGTCGTCTGCAAGGCGCTGGCGCAGCCGGCGATTTGCCGAAACGCCGCCCGCCACGACAATGGTTTTGGCGTGGATTTTTTTTGCGGCGCGAATCGTTTTTCTGGCGAGCGAATCGACGACGGCTTCGAGTGCAGAAGCGCAAAGATCGGCGAGGTCCTGGCCTTCGGGCATGTGACCAATATTGCGGAGCTGCGTGGCAACGCTGGTTTTGAGGCCCGAGAATGAGAAATCGAAATTATCGTGCTGCGGCAAAGCGCGCGGGAAATCGTATTTTTGCGGATCACCGCCAACGCTGAGCTTATCGATCGCGACGCCACCGGGATATGGCAAACCAAGCATTTTACCGACTTTATCGAGGCATTCGCCTGCCGCATCGTCGAGCGTGCGGCCGATGCTTTCGTATTGCCCAATGCCGCGGACAGCGATGAGATTGGTGTGGCCGCCCGAAACGACCAGTCCCATAAACGGGAACGTCGGTTTTTCCATGCCGCTGGCTGTATCAATGAGCGGTGCCAGCAAGTGGCCTTCGGTATGATGCACACCGACGAGCGGGATATTGCGCACATAGGCAAAGGCTTTGGCCGCCTCGAGACCAACGAGCAATGAGCCGATCAAACCGGGGCCCTGTGTAACGGCGACGCCGTCGATTTGTTCGGGTGAAACTCCGGCTTCTTTAAAAGCGCCGCGCAAAACCTCGACGATATCGACGATATGCGCACGCGACGCCAATTCCGGAACAACGCCGCCATATTTGGCATGAAGCGGAATCTGGCTGGCTATGATATGTGAAAGGACTTTGCCGTCTTCAATAATCGCGGCAGAACATTCATCACACGAACTTTCTATACCGAGTATTTTCATTTAATTCGTACCATTGTAGCAGGCGTAATAGCTGCCATCGGGTTTGACGACGACGAGGATATTGTCGTCGCGGTAAGTATCGGATTCGGTTTTATCATCATCACCTGCAGTTGTTGCATAGAGGTGTTCAATATCCAGCATGGAGAGAATCCGGTTGAGCGTGTTGGCATCGGGAATGATCGTGCCGCTGTAGGGTTTTCGACCGCTTGAAATCAGCGCATATCGGTCGGCTTTTGCGACATTCAGCCACATGGCATCGAGGAATTGCTGCGTCGAAGACGTCGAGGAACCATGGTGACAGACTTTGAAGAAATTGGTATCGAGCGGAACGTTTGTGGCAATTGCCTTAGTTTCCTGAGCGGCTTCGGCATCACCCGAAAAGATGAAGCGAACGCCTTTGTATGACAGTTTAAAGATGATCGAGGCGGGATTGGCATCATCGCCGGAATAAGATTTTTCGCTGGTGATATATTGGGTTTCGACCCCCGCGCCAAAGAAATCTTCGGGAAGGCTCTGGCCAGGGCTGAATTTTTCACTGGCAGGCATATAGATGTGATCGGTGTCTCCGACGATTGCCAGCATTCTGTTGATCCACTGTTCATAGGTGGTCGGCACAGCAGCATCCGGATGGTACAGATCCATGGGATCGAGATAGTTGGCGAGTTTGTAGCTTGTCTTCTTAGTCTGATTGAAAATGTTGTTGAATCCGCCGAAGTGATCGGAGTGCGGGTGCGTGAGAATGACGGCATCGAACGTGCTGCCGTAGGGGAAACCGTGTGTATTGAGGTAATCGGTGACGATGGGACCAGCGCTTGTTTTTCCAAAAGCGCCGCCATCTCCGCCATCGATGAGGACATTTTTGCCGGCAGGCGTCTGAATCCAGATGGCATCGCCCTGTCCGACATCGATCATGTGGATGCGCAACGTATCGGTTCCAGGCTGAGCCTGCTCATTGGTGCACCGCTGTCCTTCCTGAACATCGACGAGCGAACCGGGTTTTTCGGCGGGAACCTGTCGACAGGCTCTGCCGCTAATCGCGCCCAGCACGCATGGAAAATGGTCTTTCTCGGTGACGAGCGATTCATCGATCTCGGATACATCATCGAACATCACGCAGTTGTCACGCTCGGAGTCCTCCGAAACCGTTACAAATCCGGCTTTGCAATTGATGCCGTCACCGCCCGAATAATCGACGACGATATTGACACAATACTCGATTCGGGAAGCATCAGCGGGGTCCTGAACCATTTGGCATTCGCGGCCCTTGGGACATTCAGCCAGGCTTTTGATTGTGGAGTGCATGAACCCATTGGGGCAATTCAAAACCGTTGGATACCACGGCTGTTTCATGTCCATATCCAGGCAACCGCAAAGTGTTGCGCCCAAAGCGACCGTCAATCCAATTACACCGAATTTCATAGGAGCCTCCTGCCGGCACACCAAAGCCGATCGTATGTAAATTAAAGGATTGCCAAATAAAAGTAAAGCGTAACGGACAAGAGGCGCGCGCAGAAAAGCGGCGCTGCGCGCCGCAGAGGGGGGCGCAT
>JAEEGL017219359.1_pt1 | contig 19054 bp, 16 predicted proteins | sample 9134231 | NCBI WGS metagenome assembly JAEEGL01 (sample SAMN16246548, study PRJNA631951) | gut metagenome | biome: gut microbiome; feature: rumen; material: fiber-attached | host: Bos | place: Iran: Karaj | collected 2018-10 | reverse complement strand
TCAAGAACTCGCTTACATTAATACCTTTGTACGTCGTGTAGCTTGTCAACGGAATCATCGTCGTATCACCGTGACCCCCGATAACGAAACCATCTACATCGTTAGCGTTGCACTTCAAAGCCTGGCTCAAGAAATATTTCAGACGAGCGCTATCCAATGCACCACCCATACCGATGACACGGTTGCGCGGCAGTTTCAAAGCATGCAGTGTCAGATAAGCCATCGTATCCATCGGGTTGGATACTACTACAAGAATAGCATTCGGGCTGTATTTGAGCACTTGGTCACATACACTCTTTACGATACCGGCATTCACACCAATCAGCTCCTCACGCGTCATACCCGGCTTACGCGGCAGACCGGAAGTGATAATCACAACATCCGAACCGGCTGTACGGCTATAATCATTGGTTACACCTTCTACTACAGTGTCAAAACCCATGAGCTGCGCCGTTTGCATGATATCCATCGCCTTTCCTTCTGCAAAACCCTCTTTGATATCAATCAGACATACTTCGTTAGCCACCTCATTTACGGCCAATACATTTGCGCATGTAGCTCCTACGTTACCTGCGCCAACAACAGTTACTTTACTCATAATGGTATATGTTTTAATTAGTTAATATTTTTCCGAATTATTTTAAAAAGCCTGCAAAGTTACAACTTTTTTTTAATATACGCAAGCGCGCGCGAATTTTTGTGCAAAAAATCTACTTTTTGCCATGCAAAATCGCCAAATACTCCTGTTCGGGCTGTCCGGATGTAGGAATTAACTCTACTTTTTGCAGCATGCCTAACGCATCCATATCCATGATCGTCGAATAGCCCGAACGCGCGATGAGGTGTTTTGCACCACACATAGCATTAACTAATTCCTCGTCTTTTATATAGGGCACAATCGTCATATTACCACGTTTAAAACAGGTATTTGGCTTATTCATTAATCCCTGCACCAGCAGCACACGCTCATTCGAGCCGGCATAACGATGCTTCAGTTCAGTCTCCAGAAGACTCCGTTGGGGTTCCAGCCCACTTAACACCGCCACTACATCGTACGAAGAAGAGGAACAGGAAACGGAAAAATCAGAAAAACGGCTCAATGGACCTATATAATCCATTTTTAGTTTTTTTACTCTTAGTTTTATCGGATGGCTCAGTTCACCGGCAAGACTTTTGTCCATTTCTTCATAGTCGGGAACCCATACCCGATCATAATGCCGATACACCCAAGCATGCAGCCTTTCTGTTATTCCTTCCGCCCATTTAAAAGTTTTTGGTAATAAAATATGTAACTGATGGGTCATATAGATGCACTCCACATGCTTATTGTACAAGCCGAAACGGTTGTCACTAACAACGCGGTCTATATGCTCTTCATTTAACACGGCTTTCAGTATCGTGTGATCCTTAATTGCCCAACAAACGAGAGAAGGTAAGGCTTTTAGCATCGTCCACACTTGGCTTTTTCCGCTACTATAACGCAAGGTAAGTGGAGCTAAATAGACGTATCTGAGTTTAGGAAAATGACGACGCAATAATACCAGGCTCTCTCCGTCTCCTCCTAAAATGACTTCATGCCCCTCATCCAAAAAACGGTGCACCAGTGGTACACATCGGCTGGCATGTCCCAACCCCCAATTCAACGGAGCAACGAGAATAGTCATGACAAGAGACAGGTGTTATGCGCAAACAATCACATCATAGCCTTTTTCTCGTAAAGGAATAGCAATTCTCCCCATTTCATCGGGAGAAATCTTCTCTAAATGTTCCTCCGGAGTTTTGCGATCTATGACGTATATCATAATTTGTTTTGGATGGACTCTTTCTATTGCCTGATACCAAGCGCTCAGTTCTTCGGGAGTGGTATTGTCTATTCTTTGTCCGTTATGCTCTCCGCGAAGGAAACAAGTCTGTAACGTAAAATCACCATCGAACTGTGCCAACCATCGTAGCAGTGTATCCACGGTCAGTTGTTTGTTTACCGGCAAGTCAATTCGATGCATCATCTCATCAGTTGCAGCATCCAGTTTAAGAATCCGATTGTCACATATTCGAAGGGCCTCCACTACATCCGCGCGCCCTAACTGCGTCGAGTTGCTAAGCACACTTACTTTAGCGGTAGGATAATACTTATCACGAAGTGCACATGTGTCTCGAATAATTCCGATGAAATCGGGGTGAAGTGTAGGCTCTCCATTCCCCGAAAAAGTAATCACATCCAATGGAGAATGATCCATAGCCAAGGCAGATAGTTTCTTTTCCAAAGCCTCTCTTACTTCTTCACGAGTAGGCAGTATAGGATGTGTCACTGATTCATTCCAACCACACTCACAATATACGCAGTTGAACGTACACAGTTTATGCTTCAACGGCATAATCTCCATGCCGAGACTGACACCTAAACGGCGACTGTGAATAGGACCATATACGATGCTATCAAATAGCATATTGCACTTTTAATTTAAATATTGATTACTCTATTGCCAAGTACTTTACATATATCGTTACGTGCTTGAAGCAGTTTGGGCTGATGAGAAAGTAGTTGCATTTGTTTTTCCAAATTGCCGGCTGCCTGTGCTTCCTTAAGTTCCGCATCCAATTGCTCTATTTGCATATTAATGACTGTCAGTTTGATTTCGTAGAGCAACCGGGATACCAATTCCCCTAACTGCACGTCATTCTCGGGTTTGGTAAACTGATATCTATCAGCAATCATATCAATTGCCATCGCACTGATTTGCGGATCCGGATGGAACTTAAAGAAACTTTCGGCCTTAAACCCTTCATCCTTACAATGACGTTTGAACTCATCCATTATCGCCTGATAAACAGGTTTCGGTGCTTTTGTCTCATCTGATTCCAAGGTATAGACAATCACCTCGCCGATCGAATAACGCTGTCCATTGACATCAATAGGTTGCTCTCCATAACGGACGACGAGTTGCATCAGATTATAGAAGTTTGCATCCAACCCGCTTCGCGGCTTCTCCGATACGGTAGTCAAAGGTGTTTTCAGATGCTGTTCATCTGCTTTATCTCGTTGCGTTTGCTTGATTTCTTCTGCCTTTTTCTCTTCCTCTTTATGTACTTCTGCAGCATGTTTTTTACGCAGATTAACCACTTCTACCGATAGCACTTTCTCGCTCATATGGAGTCGTTCCGCGGTATCTTTGACGTACACTTGACGAGTAATCATATCGGGTATAATCGCTATGGAAGCAGTGATATCTTTGATCAGTTCGGCACGTTTGTACGGATCATCACCGGCTTCTTTGCTCAATAACGCAGATTTGAAGCGAATGAAATCCGTCTGATGTTCCTCTATATAGCGAATAAACTCGGTAGAATCGTGGTTTTGTGCATAACTGTCCGGATCTTCTCCGTCCGGCAGCAACACCACTTTTACATTAAATCCGGCTTCAAGAAACATATCTATTCCTCGCAAGGCGGCATGAATGCCGGCTGCATCACCGTCATAGAGCACTGTGATATTGGAAGTGAAACGTTTGATAAGCCATATCTGCGGTTTGGTCAGTGCCGTACCACCACTTGCCACCACGTTTTCTATACCCGATTGATGCATAGAAATAACATCCATCTGTCCTTCTACCAGATAACACCTGTCTGCACGGGCAATTGCTTGTTTGGCTTGGAACAGACCGTATAGTTCGTTCGTTTTGGAGTAGATGAGCGAATCCGGTGAGTTGACATACTTACCGACATTGTCTTTCTTTTTAAGAATGCGTCCGGCGAACGCTACAGGTTTGCCACTTACAGTAAAAATAGGGAACATAACGCGGTCGCGGAAACGGTCATACAATCGACCATCCTCACTCTTGCCGACTACACCAACACCTATTTTAGTATCAACGTCATTTACAATAAACTTCTCCTTGAACCCTTTCTTCTTCAGCACTGCTGCCAATGGGCTCCCCTTCTCGGGAGAATAACCCAATTGGTATTTACGGATGATATCATCCCTCAAACCGCGCTCTCGGAAGTATTTCAGACCGATTGCTTGTCCTTCCGGAGTCTCCCATAACTGCTCTTGAAACCACTTGTTAGCGAAATCGTTTACCACGAACATCGACTCACGGTCATCTTGGCGTTGTTGCTCCTCTTGAGTCAGTTCACGCTCCTCCACTTCAATATGGTATTTCTTGCCCAATTGTTTGAGCGCTTCCACATAACTACACTGCTCTATTTCCATAATGAAACCGACCGCGTGCCCGCTCGCTCCACAACCAAAACATTTGTATATGCCTTTGGACGGGCTGACAGTGAACGAGCCCGTTTTCTCGTTATGGAACGGGCATAGACCAATTAAGTTGGCACCACGTTTGCGCAGTGTCACATAATCGCCGACTACTTCTTCTATCTTCGCCGCCGAGTAGATTTTATCTATGGTTTCACGCGATATCATTACTCTCCATAATACCAAAGGTACATACCTATTTTAATAGACCACTGGTCGAGTCGGCCACGCGAGTGAATACCAGTCGTAAAATCCGCGTTCTTGTACGGATTTATGAGACCGAAATCATAACCGCCACGCAAGAAATAACGCCTATACTGAAAACCGGCACCTACCCCCCATGTCACATTTAGGCGTTTGAATTGCTGGTCAGGCACATCATTGTTGTAACCATTATATCGGACCGTTTCATACGGAACATCTTCATATTGCTGCTTATCTACACGCATTCCAAAGCCAATACCGCATTGGATTGTCGGACCGGTATAGAGCATCAGATACGTCTCTTTAGCTATTTCGAATTTATACTGCCAGTCCACGAATAGTTCTAACTGGTGATACGTATTCATCATTCGGCTACGCGGATAAGGCATGCCATAGGCATTGTTGGTTTTCCAACCGCCATTATAAACACCGAACGTGTAGTTGATACCCATCGAACTTCCAAATCCCGCTATGTAACTGGCATCATACACCAAGCCGACCTTGAAACCATTCATCTTAACGATGTTATTAAGCGTATCCCTGTGATTCGCATCATTGATACGCAAAATAGGTTGTGCCCAGCCGATTTGCACTCCGAAACCGCTTTTCGGTAATTCTCCTGCCCACATTGCAGTTGCCATACAAGCAACCATCAATGTCAAAAATACTTTCTTCATATATTCAATTATCAAATTTTCTAAATACATCTTCCGGTCCGGTCGGACGTTTTTCCGCTGCCCAGAAGAAGAGAGCCAACTTATCTGCACCACCGGGAATCTGGTCCATCGGATAGAGAATACCTGTCGTTTCCTTAGTGAAGCGAATATGATGAATCTCTTGATTCTCTATATACATCCGAATAAAACTGCTCTCGGTAGTATTGAGTCCGACATACTCACCGTCATCCTGCTTGGGATAATAAACCGTCAGCGCATTGCCACTCATATCAATCAGTTTGACTTCTCCCTCTTCCAGATAGGCAATCATCTCTTTTCCACTCATCTGATTGTAGAAGTTGAGCGAATCCTCCATGACGCATAGTGCGTTGACGTACCCTATCGCGTGCTCCACCATTCCGTTCACAAGAAACACGACCATACTGTCTGCGGATATCTGATTGTTTTCGCTCCAGCAAATGGGTTTGGAATACAGATGCATCGTGGAATCCGAAGTAAGGTAAACCATTGAATCACAGGTCATCTGCATATCATCTCTATATACGCGCACTCCGTAATGCCCCTGTACCCGACGGTAGGTACTATCCAGTTCAGTCATCGCGGTGTCCATATAATGTCGCTCTTCCGTAAAAAGCGTATCTGCATGGATATAGGTGAGGTGCAGCGAATCCGACCAATCAACCATCAGTGCACTATCCGTGGCATAGCCACGACTGTTCTCTTCCCACATCTGGCCGTACTCCCCATAAAGTGTAGCCTTCTGCGCCGAGTCCACCATCTGCATCTGACCCAACACTTCTCCGAAACCGATCCGTTTGTCATAATAGATGGTATCACCCGTCATGAGTTTACCATCCACATGATGTACAATAGAGCGGTCCAACAGCATAGACTGTTCCGTCTCTGTATTATACCAACCGTGGGAGGAGATGATATCTGTTTCTTTTTCGTAGATGATGTTTGTCGGGCTCACTATGTCCGCTATCTTGGTAGCGGTATTATACAACAAGGTATCACTGGTCAACACGAAACGCGGATTGCTCAGTATCACCTCTTTACTAAAAACCGCCTGCTTGGTGCTAGTCCGATAATTGCCGCGAACCGAAGTCAGGGTATTGAGCGAATCTTTCACCTCACCTCCTGTGTAGTAATACGCCACTCCTTCGACACGGTCATAGTTCAAACTATCCGTCGTGAGGATAGTCGGATTTTCCTTCTCGCGGCCATGAATCAATCGCACGTTTCTGCGCATTCGCGCCAGTTTGGTATTACCGTCATAATACAGCAGGTCGCCAAAACCGAACAAAGTATCTCCTTGCACGAACCGCACGTGCCCGAAAGCATCCAGAGAGTTAGTGTTCTCATAGAAATACGCACTGTCACAATACATCATTGCTTCTTCATGACGAAACACCACATTGCCTTTCAGTATCTGAGCTCCCGCTATCCGCTCTTCGTCATAATTCAGATTCTCTGCCCGCTCCAAATAGACCATCGTCTGACCGAATGACAAAGGACATAACACAAAGGACATGAGACCGAACAGTATCGGTCGAATCATCATTGTCTTTTGTCTTTCAGTAAACATAACGAATGGTGTCTATTTTTATTGCATGCGGTCTCAATGAATCCATCCTGGATACTCAAAATCACACCCTTGCCACCCCGGAGCAATTTGGATAAAAGTAGTTTGCTGCTTCTTTAGAATCCATTTATGCAGGAACTCCTCACTCATTTTCTGCTCCAGCATGGCCTTGATCGTCTGGAAATCATCGGTCAGATTAGCCCGATGGACATCGGTCTTTTTCTTCACTCGTACGATAGCACACACCTCGCGATTCTTTGTCTGGTCCATCAGCACAAAGGGTTGAGAGACATCGCCTTCACGCAGGTTATATATCTGCTTGGCAATTTCCGGCGCCAGATCCTGGTATTCAAATTGACTACCTCCGGTATTAGGATTAATCATCAGACCGGCATTCATTACGGTGTTCTTGTCTTCTGAAAAACGAATAACAGCTTGTTCAAACTGTAAACTGTCAGCTACCACCAGTTGTCGGATACTATCCAAGCGATTGAGCGCGTTGATTTTGTCGGTTGCACTGATACGCGGACGCAGAAGAATATGACGGCAGTTGATACGTTCTCCTTTTTTCTCGATGAGTTGGATAATATGATAGCCGTACTCTGTTTGCACGATACGGCTGACACGACGCGGATCATTTAAGTTAAAGGCCACATCGGCAAACTCTGTCACCAACTGTCCACGACCGACGAATCCCAGTTCTCCGCCTCGTTTAGCGCTCTCTGTATCCTCCGAGTAAAGGCGGGCTAACATACTAAAATCCGCACTTCCGTTCTGAACGCGCTCCGTGAACTCACGCAGACGCTGTTTGATACGCTCTATCTCTTCAACCGGCACGGCTGGCTCAAAACTCAAAATCTGCACTTCCACTTGCGCCGGCATCATAGGTATCGAATCCATCGGCAGCGAATTATAATAACGCCGTATATCCGCCGGAGTCGGTTTGATATCCGAAGTGAGTTTTTGCTGCATTTGCTGGATGATCATTTGATTGCGTACCGTGGTCATCAACTCTTCTCGTATCTCACTGGTCGGCTTGCGGAAATACTCCTCCATTTTTTCTTTGGAACCAATTTGGTTGATATAGTAATTGATTCGCATGTCCACCTGATGGCTCACCGTTGATTCATTTGCTTCAATAGAGTCGATTACTGCCTGATGCAAAAACAATTTCTGAATAGCCAGTTGCTCCGGAATGATGCAATAGGGATCACCTGCTATCTGCTGACCTTCATACTGCCATCTCAAGCGTTCTTCTTCCACTTCGCTACGCAAGATCGCTTCATCACCTACCACCCAAATCACCTCATCAATCACACCTTGTGCTTGCACCATAAGGCTGACCATTAGGAACAGCAATATTATCTTTCGTTTACCCATATTCATAAGAATTGATGATTATTCATTAAAAAAATTAACTTTTTTGTCCTGTATCGCTTCGTTATACAAACGTTCGCGCTCTTTTTGCAAAAACTCCACTTGCCGTGCATTCAGTATCATCTGCTCTATCTCCGGACGAGCATACTCCAAAGGCATTTGTGCTCCGCGCAAATATTTCTCCGTCACCTGCAGAATATATACTTGCAAAGAATCAGACACTTCAATCTGGTTCTTGGTCTTCAGGGCCGTTTCCAAATCGGCACGCTCTACCGGCATATGCGCCAATAATTCTGTTATTGTCATCCATTGGGAGTCGAACAATTCGTACCCACTCGCATTTTGGTACGCATATTTCTCAATCGCGTCCATCTCTGGTTTGGAGAGCCATTGACGTAATTTGACGATATTCGGTGCATCAGAAGGTATCACTACTAACATTCCTTTAACAATACTCTCATCCAACTGAAAACGATCAGGCATCTGTGAATAGACGCGTTCCACCATCGTATCAGATACCGATTTGGGCATACGACGCTCAATCAGATAGGTCTCATAGGCTTGAGCATACAATGTGCGGCGATAATCTTCAACCATCTGCTCCATCTCGGAGGTGGCATAAGATTTAGCCGCATCATAGAGCAGAATATCTTTTGCCCATTGGCTGATATATTGTTGCGTCACCCGCATGCTATCTTCACTCGACAATCCTACCGTCAACGAATCAAGGGTTGAGCGGTATAAGTAATGTCCGTTCAACTCAACGACCGCTCCGGCGCGTTGTTTCTTCTCCAATGCTGTACATGCACCACACAACAAGCATGCCACAAGTACTACTGCTAATCCTGTTTTTTTCATAAAAAATGCAAATTCGGTGCAAAGATACAGAAAATTTTGCATGTATGCAAATATTTTTACTTTTTTATCGTATATAATCGATGTCCGTCCACTTCTTCATACGTTTTGGGGAGAAGTAGAAGAGGTGCCAAAACGCCATCTTTGATGGTGAGCTCAGGCGCAACCTCAATATGTATCTCATCCCAAAGCCCGGTATCCAGGATATGATTTAACAGTGTGGATCCTCCTTCTACCAAAATGGAATGAATATGACGTTTCGCTAGATCCTCTAACACAAACGGCCAATCCGTGCGCTCACGATAAACGATTGTCTCGCTTTCATCGGAGAAAATACGGGCATTAGAAGGAATGACGCCATACTTGTCCAAAGTCACACGAATAGGATTACGACCTTCCCAATGGGTATTGAGCAAACGCGGATTATCGAGCAAAACAGTGCGCGTACCAACCATAATCGCCATATTCTCCGCCCGCATCCGATGGACTATTTTCTTCGTCTCGGGAGTTGAGATAGCCAAGGCACCGTTAAGATGGTTGAGAGTTGACGATAGAGAACCGATATCTCGTTTTCTATCAATGAAGCCGTCTGCAGTCTGTGCCCATTTGAGGATAACATAGGGGCGATGATGCTCGTGGAGACATAAGAATCGTTTGTTCAGTTCCCGACACTCCTGCTCCAACACGCCAACAACGACCTCTACGCCCGCTTCACGTAACATTGCCACGCCTTTGCCTGCCACTAACGGGTTTGGATCTAACATACCTACCACGACACGTCCGACTCCTTTTTTAATAATCAACTTCGCACATGGGGGCGTTTTGCCGTAATGGGAACAGGGCTCCAATGAGACGAAAAGGGTGCACTCTTTGAGAGACTCTGCGGATAATTCGTTATTCGCAATTTTAGCTTCATAATTCCGAAAACAGTTCACTTCCGCGTGGCCTTCTCCGAATTTCTCATGCCATCCCTCCGCAAGAATCTGCTCATCACAATTGCGCACCAAAACGGCTCCCACCATCGGGTTAGGGGCTACATAATACACTCCTCTACGGGCAATTTCTATACAACGGGCAATATAATTTGCATATTCCATTTTTTTTTTGTAATTTTGCAGCGTGATTCAAACAATTCGTAACATAGCATCGCAACTTCAGGCCGTTTATCCCGCCGATGAAGCAGAAGCATTGGCCTGGTGGGTAGTAGAAGAGGAGACCGGACTGAACCGCACCCAACTTCAATTTGGGTGCAAAGATACTGCTTTTTTGCCAAATATGCAAGAGAAAATTGATCGTTTATTGCATTTTGAACCCATTCAGTACATTTTTGGTCACACATTGTGGAATGGATTAGACCTAAAAGTTACACCCGACACACTTATTCCCCGTCCGGAAACAGCAGAACTGGTAAACCTAATATCCAATATCCCATATCCGAAATCCACGTATCGAGTGCTGGACATAGGTACCGGCTCCGGATGTATTGCGATTGCTCTAAAAAAGAAACACCCCGAATGGCAGATAACCGGAATCGATATCTCGACAAAGGCGATAGAGGTAGCTAAAGAAAACAGCCGAAGGAATAACACAGAAGTGGAATTTCTGCAAAGAGATATTTTCTCCGTTGAAATCGAGTCATTTCGACACGGTTTCGATATCGTTGTGTCTAATCCTCCGTATATTTGCGAACGAGAAAAACAGGAAATGCGCAGAAATGTATTGGATTATGAACCGGCATCCGCATTGTTTGTCCCGGATAATGATCCGTTGTTTTTTTACCGCCGCATATGCTTGATGCGGTTGGGCACACACCTTTTCTTCGAAATCAACGAGACGTTTGCAAAAGAAATGGAAGTACTGTTACAAGAGCAAGGCTACACAAAGATACGTATCAGCCGGGACATGTACGGCAAACCACGTATGATAGAAGGACACCTGCCTACTCATTCTTCTTGATATCCTGCGCATTCATTTGCAGGGTTGTCCGACCACGGTAACTGTTCTCCTCCAGATAAAAGCAGACATCGACCGAGTGACCATTCTGCAGATGGTTTGCCATTTCACCCAACCCAAAAGCGATTCCGTCCATCGCTACCATGCGGTCAGTTAAGTCCAAATGCAGATGCTTACCGTCACTTACAGCACGTGTATTGCGGTTATTAATCAGGTTGCGACAGAGGAAAAGCGGCCGTTCATTCCCCGGACCAAATGGTTCTAAGCATTGTAAGATTTTATACATCTTCCAATTCATATCGCTCAATTCCACTTCGGCTTCTATCTCCAGCGTCGGTACTTGCTGTTCCGGTGTGATATGCGCAGCCACGTATGCTTCAAAACGCTGTTTGAATTCAGGCAAGTCCTTAAGATGCATACTCAGTCCGGCAGCAAACTTATGTCCGCCGAAATTGGTAAGCAAATCCCGACATGAATCAATCGCCGTATAAATATCAAAATCGCTGACCGAACGGGCACTTCCACTGATAATATCATCTTCTCCGGCTGTCAGCACGATTGTCGGACGATAATAGGTCTCTGTCAAACGGCTGGCAGCTATTCCAACCACACCCTTATGCCACTCAGGCGAATAGACAACGGTCGTATGTTTGCCGGCATTCAACGGATCTTTTTGGAGTTGTTCCAGCGCCTCGTCCGTTGTCTTGCTATCGTAGTCTCTTCGATCCTGGTTATACGAGTCTATATCTTGCGCGAACCGCAATGCCGCCTCGGCATCATCCGTTATCAGCAGTCGTACTGCTTCGGCACCGCTCTTGATACGTCCGGCAGCATTAATACGCGGACCTATCTTATAGACCAAATCGTTGATCGTGATGACCTTATCTTCTATTCCGGCTACTTTCATAATGGCTTGAATGCCAACGGACGGTTGAGCGTTAAGGGCTCGCAAGCCATAGAATGCCAATATTCGGTTTTCGCCCGTTACCGGTACAATATCGCTGGCAATAGACATAGCCAATAACGGTAGCAAACGATACACTTCCTGCATAGCGATACCACGACGTTGTGCGTACGCTTGCACTAACTTAAAGCCCACTCCGCAACCACTCAGTTCTTTGAACGGATACAAACAATCCGCGCGCTTCATATTCAACACCGCCACAGCACGCGGGATAATATCGCCGGGGGTATGGTGGTCGCAGATGATGAAGTCCACACCTATGCTGTTAGCATAATCCATTTTCTCCACGGCTTTGATACCGCAATCCAATGCTATCACGAGTGTACATCCTTTTTCCTTGGCAGTATCAATACCTTTGGTGGAGATACCATATCCCTCTGTATATCGGTCGGGGATATAATAGATGAGATTATCTGTCTGGGTTCGTAGGAACGAGTACATTAGTGCCACCGCAGTCGTTCCGTCTACGTCATAATCGCCATAAACCATGATTCGCTCATGATTATCAATTGCACGACACAAGCGGTCCACAGCTTTTCCCATATCGCGCATCAAGAACGGATCATGCAAGCTATCCAAAGACGGCCGTATATATGCGCGTGCTTCAGCCGCCGTACGAATTCCGCGTTCCGCCAGAATACGTCCGGCAACCGAACTGATTTCCAGTTCAGCACTCAACCGCTCAGCAGCAGCCTGCTCTTCAGCGGTCAACTCCCGTATTTTCCAGTTTATATTCATCTGCTTCCTCCCACTGAGGTAATACCTCTCGGAAATGTCTCAGTTTTTCTATTGAGAAATCGACGATACGTGTGGCACATTCGTAATCCTCAAATCCAGCTATGTCATGTAACCAGGTATCATAAGCGACCGAATGACCGTTATAGTCCATTTGCAACCCGTCGGTACCTACCATATTAACTCCCACTGCATAGCAGTGATTTTCAGCCGCTCGAGCTTGCAGCAGGGCATCCCAATACTGAATCCGAACAGTCGGCCAGCACGCCACACATATGAAAATATCGTACAAGTTATGCTTATCCTGCCGCAACCAAACAGGGAACCGCAAGTCGTAACATACGGCAGGGCGTATCTTCACTCCTCTAAATTCCCATATGGTTCGCATATTACCGGGCGTAAAAAATTCCGCTTCTCCTCCACTTTTATACAAATGGTGTTTGTCATAATACAATGGTGCGTCTTGAGGGCGGAAGAAGAACCCACGGTTGTATAGTTGTCCGTTATCGGTAACCATCATCGAGCCGATGATACCGAAATTATAGGCATCTGCCATATGTTGCAGGGATTGGAATACAGGACCCGTTCCCCACTCTTCCGCCAAGCCAGGCCGATCCGTACAGAAACCGGTATTGAACATCTCCGGCACCACTGCTATATCCGCTTGTCCCGCAATAGCCCGCAAGCGTTCGTCTAACAAACCGACGTTTGCCTGCGGGTTTGCCCATTCAATCGGATATTGGAGAAGCGCTATTTTCATTCCTTTTATTTCTTACCCTTCTTGTCTCCCGTTCCGGCTATGTTCTCGCGCATCGCGGTATCTGCCTGCATGTTCTGCATGCGATAGTAATCCATGATGCCGAGGTTTCCGTTACGGAAAGCTTCTGCCATCGCTTGCGGCACAAGTGCCTCAGCCTCAATCACTTTGGCGCGTGCTTCCTGTGCTTTTGCTTTCATCTCCTGCTCACTGGCAATAGCCATCGAACGACGCTCTTCAGCTTTCGCTTGTGCGATATTCTTATCTGCTTCCGCCTGATCCATTTGGAGCTGCGCACCGATGTTCTTACCTACATCAATGTCGGCGATATCAATGGACAGAATCTCAAATGCAGTTCCGTCATCCAAACCTTTAGAGAGCACCAGTTTACTAATCGAATCCGGGTTCTCCAATACTTGCTTGTGACTCTCTGCACTACCAATTGAACTAACGATACCTTCACCAACACGGGCAAGAATCGTATCTTCACCGGCACCTCCAACCAATTGCTTGATGTTCGCACGTACAGTTACACGTGCTTTGGCAATCAACTGAATACCGTCTTTCGCCACTGCTGTAACAGGAGGGGTATCAATCACTTTGGGGTTCACTGACATCTGCACTGCCTCAAACACATCACGACCGGCAAGATCAATTGCTGTTGCCATCTGGAACGGCAGTGTGATACCTGCTTTGCTGGCCGACACGAGTGCATGCACCACGCGCTCAATATGACCACCGGCCAGGTAGTGCGCCTCCAGACCGTCACGCTTCACATCTGTCAAACCGGCTTTGTGCGCCTCAATCAGACAGTTAACAATCTTTGCGGGTGGCACTTTACGGATACGCATAAGGAAAAGTTGAATTAAACTGATGTGCACACCACTCACAGCCGCGTTGATCCACAGCATAAAGGGCACATAATACAAGAAAATGATTACACCGATGCCTACTAATCCGACCAGCACCAGTTGGAGAATACTAAATTCTGCTGCTCCCATAATGAGTAAATTTTAGATGATTGATTATGATTCTTTTTTTTCTTTATTTTCCTCTTTACTGAGTTTGTTGTTCGCCAACTCGACATGACCATCAATCTTGGTATCCAATGCCATCTTATCCAAAGCCTTACTCCGCACAAATCCCCATATGGCCAATGCGGTGAGCAACACACATGCGCACAAGGTAATAATACCGGCCAGTTGGTTAATGAACAGCCATGCCACAACTACTGCGCCTATCAGGCAGGCAAATCCACCGATGCCCGCTATGCCAAAACCCGGAAGCAGGAACATCTCCATTAATAATAGCGCGACGCCCGCGAGCACTAATAATACGACTAAAAAAATATCCATGCAAGCCTTTCAATAAAAAAATTTACAACTATTTTTTTCAAATCGGCTGCAAAGATACTAAATATCTTTGATATATGCAAGCATTGAAAAAAAAATTTGCATAAATAAATTAATTATACTACTTTTGCAGCCGTTTTTTGGAGGGCACTCCTTATTTAATAGTGATTATGAGCAAAAATTTAGTAATAGTAGAGTCTCCGGCAAAAGCTAAGACAATTGAAAAATTTTTGGGTACTGAATATCATGTTTTGAGCAGTCAAGGTCATGTGCGTGATATCGAACCTATAGGTAAAAACTCTATGGGTATTGATTTCGAGCATGGTTACCAGCCACACTATGCCATTGATGCGCACAAGGAGCACCTGATTGAGCAATTGCAACGCGAAGTCAAAAAAGCGGATACCGTTTGGCTGGCTTCCGATGAAGACCGTGAAGGAGAAGCAATTGCTTGGCATCTAAAGGAAGTATTGGGACTGGAGAACAAAGATACCAAACGTATCGTATTTCACGAAATCACCAAATCTGCTATTCAAGATGCTATCCTGCACCCGCGCGATATCGATTATAATTTGGTAAATGCACAGCAAGCACGCCGTGTATTGGACCGCATTGTCGGTTTTGAATTATCACCCATTTTATGGAAAAAAGTGACCACCGGTCTGTCTGCCGGACGTGTACAATCTGTCGCGGTACGCTTGATTGTGGAAAAAGAGCGGGAAATTGAATCCTTTAGAGCATCGTCCTCTTATCGTGTTTTTGCCGATTTCATCGGAGTAAATCCGGGGGATGCTTCGGTACTCAAGTGCGAATTGAATCATCGTTTTTCACACAAAAAGGACGCCATAGAGTTTCTGGAGAGTCTCTCTTCTTCACAGTTCATCGTACGAGATGTGCAGCGTAAGCCCATTAAACACATGCCGGCTCCGCCTTTCACTACCTCTTCGCTTCAACAAGAAGCAGCACGCAAACTGAAATTTACGGTATCAAAAACGATGCGTTTGGCGCAATCGTTGTATGAGAGCGGACATATCACTTATATGCGTACGGACTCTGTCAATCTTTCCACGCTCGCTTTGGCTACAAGCAAAGAAGTAATCGCCGAAAAATACGGAAAAGAATACGTGCACACACGCCAATTCCACACGAAAGCCAAAGGTGCACAAGAGGCACACGAAGCGATTCGCCCGACCTATATGAGCACTTTGACTGCCGGTGCCACAAAAGACGAGCAGCGTCTGTACGAACTGATTTGGAAACGCACCATCGCCTCTCAAATGGAAGAGGCAGAAAGTGAGAAAACCACCATAGAGGTATCTATTCACGGTAGTAAGTACGCATTCGCCGCTACAGGAGAAGTGATCACATTTGACGGCTTCACGCGTGTCTATGTACAGTCTTCGGATGAGGATGCAGAAGAACGACGTATTTTACCGGCGATGTCTCCGCGCGAAAGATTGCGCTTGCAAGGAGCCGAGGCTGTACAAACTTACGCCAAACCGCCTTACCGTTATAATGAGGCCACACTGGTTAAACGCATGGAAGAACTCGGAATCGGGCGCCCTTCCACCTACGCCACGATTATCGAGACCATCCAACATGTCAAATATGTGGAACGCGGCTCTGTGGCCGGTCAGAAACGCGACACCTCGGTTCTTACGCTCAAAAACGGCATGGTAACCGAGAAGCAAAAAACAGAAATGTACGGTGCCGATGCACAACGGTTACTCCCTACGGATTTAGGACGCATCACAAACGATTTCCTGGTGGAACATTTCCCGTCTATCCTGAGTTACGATTTTACTGCACACGAAGAAGAGCAGTTCGACCGCATCGCTATCGGTCGTGCAGATTGGGTACAGACTGTTGATGCGTTTTACAAAACGTTTAAACCCTTACTTTCATCGATTCCATCGGGAAAAGTCGCCGGTCGGTTGCTGGGAATAGATCCTGTTAGCAGTCAACCTGTGTACGCGAAAATCAGTAAGATCGGGCCATGCGTGCAACTCGGTGATGCCGTGGACGAGAAACCACGGTTTGCGAGCCTCAAGAAAGGTCAATCGATCTTCTCCATTACTCTCCCGGAAGCACTGGAACTGTTCAAGACATCACTTCCTATGACGCTCGGAGAGTATGAAGGGAAAGAGGTGGTTATCGGCGAAGGTAAATATGGCCCATACGTGCAGTATAATAAATCGTTCATCAGTATTCCGCGAGGGAAGGACCCGTTGACGATGACGATGGCAGAAGCGATTGCCCTCATTATTGAGAAACAACAGGCCGCTACCCCTATTCATCAATGGGGAGATATTCAGGTGCTGAATGGTCGATATGGAGCTTATATCCATACTCCGGAAGGGAACTACCAAATTCCTAAATCTGTTTCACCGGAAACGATGACAGAGGAGAATGTAAGGGAAATAATGGCAAAAAATGAGCCCATTAAGCCCGGAAAACGCACTTTTAAGCGAAAAAGTGCAAAATAATTGCAAAATAATTTGCGTATATCAAAAAAAAGCAGTACCTTTGCACCCGCTTTCGTAGAAATCGAGAAAATTTGGTATGCCAAAGAATCGAGATTTGCGGAGCAAATCGAGAAGTGGCGCAGTTGGTAGCGCACTACGTTCGGGACGTAGGGGTCGCGTGTTCGAGTCACGTCTTCTCGACAAAAAGGACATCAAACGATGTCCTTTTTTGTTTTGAATAGGTAAACTCTTTATAAACCTTTGCAGATATTCCATATCCAATTAGCCAGTATAACCACCGCCATTACGATGATACTCCACGTCGGCCACTGGTATTTCATCACGCGGTCCAAGGTTTTCGTTCCCCGCAAGCAGTCAACAAACACCCACACCGGTGCTACTAATAGACAAAGAATAAGTAATACGGATAGAGGATTAATGGTGAGTGCCTGCCATATATGTCCATGTAACAATGCTATAAATGCCCGCGTTCCTCCGCACCCTGGACACGGAATACCTGTGATTGCCTTAAACGGGCAAGCAATTGGTATTTGAAAATATACGACACCCAGTACAAAGACCAGTGCCGTAAACTCAATCAGCAACAGCCATATGAATGGCTTAAAACGGGACATGCGTTAAGCGATACCTTGAGCTGCGAGAGCATCTTTCAGTTTAGCGTAATTATACTCCCGAGTACGTCTGCGTGCTGTGAAGATATCAATAATCCACCAAACCCAAGCTCCTCCGCATGTTAGCAATTTGATAACACCGTACAATATCTGCCCCATCGCAAAACGGTCAATTGCCCAGAAACCAAGCAACCATGCGATAAGAGTCATCGTTGTCGGCGATTTTAATTTGACGGACTCAAGGCTAATCAATTGGTCATCATTTATTTGTGCCAATGCAGCTCTTAACTCCGCGAACTTTGATTCGGGTAACTTAGGGCCATTTTTTGACAGGTAAGCTTCAATCTTAGCTTGATCCATATATTTCCTGTTTCACGCCTACTCTTCTGCGGATTTTCGGCACCCTCCGTTTATAATCGCTTGCAAAGGTACGATTTTTTTTTCAATCATGCAAGATTTTGCACCTTTTTTTCGAATATTTTGTCATTTTTATCTAGAAATTATTGCATGAAAGCAATTTTTTTTGTACCTTTGCACGTCTTTTCGTGTTAACCAGTAAAAGGAGAAGGAATTATATGTATCCACAACAGATTATAGATGCCCTCCGGCATGTGCGCTACCCGGGCACCGGCAAAGACTTGATTGAAAGCGGTATGCTGGAAGACGATATCCGTATATCGGGTTTTGAGGTTTCGTTCTCGTTGATTTTTCAAAAAGATAACGATCCTTTCCTCAAATCGGTCATCAAAGCATCCGAAGTAGCGTTGCAGACCTACATCGATCCGAACGTTTCTGCACACATCCACACCAAGTTTGTTAAGCAAAACATCCCGACTTCGGTCTCCGATCACCACGCCCCTGTCCGCGCCAAACATATCATTGCCATTCATAGCGGAAAAGGAGGAGTCGGCAAATCGACCGTTACAGCCAACCTGGCAGTAGCATTGGCACAAGCAGGTTTCCGTGTGGGACTATTAGATGCCGATATCCACGGCCCTTCTATGCCAAAGATGTTCGGCACGGAGGAATGTCGTCCTGTATCGGTAGAGGAAGAGGGGCGTACGCTCATTGAACCGATTGAGCAATACGGCGTCAAAATGCTATCTATCGGATTCTTCGTCAATCCCGAACAAGCGGTTATATGGCGGGGAGGTATGGCAAGCAATGCCATCAAACAGCTGATTGAAGATGCCCATTGGGGAGAACTCGATTATTTCTTGATTGACCTTCCTCCCGGAACAAG
>JAEEGL015627016.1_pt1 | contig 19054 bp, 23 predicted proteins | sample 9134231 | NCBI WGS metagenome assembly JAEEGL01 (sample SAMN16246548, study PRJNA631951) | gut metagenome | biome: gut microbiome; feature: rumen; material: fiber-attached | host: Bos | place: Iran: Karaj | collected 2018-10 | reverse complement strand
ATAATCGATCAAAAAAAGCATTATCAAAACCTTGGGAGAAATCAGGTTTGTACGTTACCCCATTCAAATAGAAACCGTATTCATAACCGTTATCAAACAGTTCGTCTTTTAAAAGATCACAAGCTCCCTTGATTGTCATTTTCTACCCTCAACAACTCATATTTGTCTTAGTCAGTTAACTTCAGGATTTACCGTACCATCATAAAATGAATATATCCGTTTATCGTATGAATTACAAAGAACGGAACAGAAGATAAAACCAGTAAATAGTTTTTCTTCCAAAAGCCATAAAACAGATAATACAAAGGGACAACGGCGAATTGTGTCAGAACGATCAACCATCCGGATTGATATCCCATATAGTAAAATGCCCATCCGGTAAAGTTGATCAATATCATTGCCAAGGATAAAAGGAAGAACAGTTTTTCCTTTTGCGAAGCTATCGAAAACGCTTTGACATCATCTCTTACTATCACCATAAGAAGGACCATGGACAGAACGCCAAACACGCCCTGAGCAATCTCAAGCCATTTGATCCCGTTTTGCATATTCATAATCGGATTTGATGACGGATTGATCAGCGGCATTACAATGTATGGAAGTTCCTGGATTACAAAAGCGGCTATACCGGCAAAGGAAATTCCAAAATAATAATGCTTAAACAGTCTTATAAACTTTAACATCCCTGTACCACTTCATAAATCATTATATCAACCGAGTAAAGTAGCTTAATTCCTGAGATTACTTAATAAAGAAATCCGGTACTTCCAATTCTTTCCTCATAAAATCAATAAATGAATCTGCTACGTACGTTTTACTGATGATTTTCTCGACTACGGGATCACTCCCTCAGACAAGATAATTATACCATCCGGGTTAAGTTCTCTTGATAACTTTTTGAGCTGCAGAACCAGTAATTAATAACAGACACACTCTGACACAAAAATAGTGAGGTGCCATATTATGTTGACATTTTGTTGACATTGAAATTGAAAATGCCCTATTTTAGGGCATTTCCAGCGTTTTTTCATTATTCAAGCTCGTTCGCTTTTATCTGAAAACCAGTTGCAAATGCTTTGTTTTATTGCATTTTCGGCAATAGCTTTGTACTCATTGAACTCATTTGCATATGTTTTTCAGTTCTTTTGAACTCATTTTGAACTCACAAGAGAACTCACTTCACTATGCTGATATCTGAAGATACTAATCCAATTCTTACTACGGAACAAATTCATTAACTCAAACTCTTGCCATACTTTATCTTTTGTTTAGCATAAAGACTACAAGAATTGCGGTTTGAAGGAAGTCAATGAATTTGTCAAAAGATGTCCATACGTGATCATGACGACCACATCAAGAGAAGAAGCGGAAAGAGTTGCAGATATGTTTAAAGAAATGGGAACATCGATTGAGATCCAATAGTTATGGCGAAAAGGTCACCGAACCATGGGAGGGTATATACATCTTAAGGACCAGACATTGCTTATAAGGTATTCTATTGCCGAAGTCCTGTCTTTGCAGACACCCGCATTGACCAGGCTTTTCCAGCAAACGTCTTGAATCCTTTCTTCGATAAAGTTTCTTATTTCATCTTTAGTCATTTTATACGCATCATATAGGATAGGATTTCGATTCGCATCGACTTTTTGTTCGGCTGCCCATTCTCTGAATCGGGCTAAAATCCTAAACGTGCCGTTGCCAAGGTTGTTCAGGTTTACTATAAAAATATGGGCTTCTGGATTTATCAGATATATCTGGCTCCATCTTTTAAGGCCGTCCAGGAGGAAATGTTTTCTGTATATAACGATTGGAGCAATGAGATTTACCGTATCCCCAAAAAACATCGAACAGTCCTGAGTTAACACTCTATCCAATGCTTCATCAAGTCCGATCAAGAAATGGATCAAAACGATCGCACTCGCATGATGTGACATCGGTGCAGGCGATATTCTTACATCTTTCAGATTGTTGTCTTTGAACCCCTCTTCAAAAATGAAGTGCAATTTATCGTCACTCAAGACGGTCTCGAGAGCTTCTTTCTGTTTTCCGTCTGAACCTTGGCGAATCTTATCAACCAGCAGCTCGTATGCTTTTTCGGGATCTGAAGGAACCATCTTGTCATCCGGCTCTCCGAATTCGCAATCAAAATCAACAACCTTCATGTCATCATTGAATTTTTCATGATCGTTCATTTCTGGTCCTCCTTCAGAATGTTATTGCTTTCTGTCGAAATATATACCAAACCCTTCTTGTTTGGGTTCTATAATTTCGGGGTTTTTTCTAATAATTCCGAATAAAGTCATTTTCTCATACATTTTTCTTAACAGAAGACAATAGTATCTCCCGTTCTCTTTTCATCGTAAACATCTCGTATTCATATATGGCTTTCCTGACATCATTCAATCTCTTCTGGCTATCGGCAGTCTCGTTACAATTGATCATTTTCGGATCATCGTTGATAAAATGCAGGGAACGCTCATCTATCGGCTCATAAGGCTCAAAATCCTTGCCGTTATGTCTTTTATATCTTTCATAAAAACGTTCTATATTCTCCTGCCTATATCCGGTCAATGATGACTTCCACATAATGAAAGCTATAACCTTGTAAATTATGTCCTGCGTATATTCATTGTCTGCAACTCGAAAACCCAATACTTCGGAGAATTTCACACCGGCAAAGCTATGGTTTTTACATGTCTCGGGATCAGACAACAAATCCTCAAGGAAAAGAAGTCTCACTTGCCACCTGCAAAAATAATCTATATCATACTTGCCGAATGCATAGATAATCCCCGTCTTTCCGTTCGAACACTTGGTGATATCTATGTCTCTGAGATGCTTTATGAAATCATATAATTGCTTTCTTTCCGCCTGCGCATAATCGTAAACGGAAAGATCTCTGACACTCTCATCGTAATCAATGTGAAGGTCATCATAGTTGGTAGGGTTATTGCGGTAGTACAAATCATATATCTTTTCGCCATACTCCTCGAAAAACGTATCGACCAGTTCGGTTGTATCAAGTTCACAAATATAGTCTTTAACGGTTTTCATCTTCAGTCTCCGAAATCTTCAAGCATTTTCCTATACAGAAGGAGCTGCCTGGCCTCTTCTTCGGTAATATATTTCATCCTCATTGCTGCCATTACACAAAGGCGCTTGGTCTCAACATCTGTTTCCTTATCAGCCAAGATCAAAGCGAGCTTTGCAACCTTGACGATTGTAGGATCCTTGATATAGTTCTCATCAGGCTTTTTAGTTGCGGAAATTCTTGTTACTTCTGCGTTTACCATAGGACACCCCCTTGCCATTAACTAGACGAAAGCCTTTCTTTTCACCTATATAATATCGACTATGGTGTACCAGAAATGGTACATCGCATCATTGCAGCGCAATTATCCGAACACAAATCCATTCCTCTCAGCCCAATCACGAAGCTTATTTCTAAGTTTTTCTTTGTCTTCTTCATATTCATCGGGATTGAATCGAATATGGCGGGTTGCTTTATTCTTTTCAATTATCATCCAATGCTGGGAATTATCCACGAAAGAAATCTCTGTTCCAACAGGCAGATCAGGACCGGAAAATGTCATAACTGCAACAACGAAAAATCCGTTGTAAGGTCCTTTTGAAACTAACGATTGAGGACATATTCTACTTAATCCTGAACTCGATATTTGAGCTTCCTCTTCCGAAGCGGCATCTATATTGACAATCTTTATTTCGGTTACATATTCATTTTCTTTTGTAACGCTTGCTTTCATATTCATTTGCTCCTTAAAAATCAGACCACAGTCCACGGTAAGTCATAATCCTTCTTATATTTGGATCCCTTCAAAACACACGAATCTTCATCAAACTTCTTGGTTCTTCTGAACTTTCTAGCTGCAATCTTCTTGCAATACCTAGCAGTTATAGAACAGTGCCTGACAATGAATACTTCACCACCGATAGGCTCAAACTGAGGATAATAATCTGTCCTTCCGCCCAGCCCTTTCACAATAAATGTTCTTGTAACTCGTTCTCTCTGGCGAATAACGAAATATCCGCACTGACCATAAAAGTGACTATACTCTCCTCTGTCGCTCTTGCGGGCCCTGTTAAGCTTCTTATGTACAGTCTCATAGCGCCTCATCCTGTGACGAGCTTTCTGCTTTGAATCAAAATAGCAATTAACCTTAGACATACTCATTTACCTCAATTACATGATAACGACATTCATGAACGCAAAATGTCCTATCATCTCTTGCGCTTGAACTTTTCCCCTTCGTAAATCCTTATTGGATTTCCTCTTACGATCTCGATATGCTTCTGCCAAGCGCTACTTAATGCCTCTGCATTTTTGTCTTCCTGTTTTGCTGCAAGAATACTTTGCAAGCGTTTCAGCGCTTTCTGCTTGTTCTGCACCTGACTCCTCTCCTCAGTGCAGGTAACTACAATACCTGTCGGCTTGTGACAAACACGAACACCTGTTTCAACCTTGTTAACGTGCTGACCACCCTTACCGCCGCAGTGCATGGTGGTTATCTCGCAGTCACTCATATCAAGGTCACCTACAACTTCAGCTTCCTTGATCACATGAACATCCATGTACCAGTTCTTGCGCTGATGACCCGGTCTTATGGTGCTCTTCCACACCCACAAGACCGTGCCTTCAAGCGAAGATACATCTTCATCGAATTCCATAACGCAGGACTTATATCCGTGCCCTGAATAGTCCGCGTTTACGAAAACGATCTTTGAGTCTGCAAACTCTATAAGCAAAGCCTTGCAGAGCTTTTCGACTCCGACAGAGCACTCAACCGGGCCCCGTCCTGAACTTATCTGTAATAACATTCTTGCCTCTCTTTTCCTGCCTTGAAGCTATAGACCGGCTTAACGATTTCCTTAACTTCAACGCTGTCCGAAATCACGTCAACAATCTCATCAATCCCGCGATATGCAACAGGCGCTTCATCGAGCGTTCCTGCACTTATGGAAGATGAATAGATTCCCTTCATGTCATTCTTAAATGCCGATACCGTATAGTGGTTCTTTACTTCATCGCGGCGCAGCACACGGCCCGAACCATGCGGCGCGGAATAGTTCCACTCCGGATTGCCTTTACCGACACCAAGGATCACTCCGTCACGCATATTGATTGGGATTATTACCATCTCACCTTCACAAGCTGATGCGGCGCCCTTACGAAGAATCTTAGTGCCATCTGGAAGAACTCCGATGTAGTTGTGGATAGACTCGTAACGTTCGATTTCCTTCCACTTCATTCCCTTCAGGATCTCGTGCAAAATGATCTCCCTGTTAAGCAATGCATACCTAGTTGCAATCTCAACATCGTGAAGATAATCGTCCATCAGAGCGCCTTCCACATAAGACATCTCATAAGGAACATCCTTTCCCATGTTGGCGAGCCTTCTGCGGGCTGCTTCGGTGTAGTAATCAGCAACGTCGTAACCTAGATGACGGCTGCCTGAATGAATGATTATGTAGTATCCGTCTTCGCCCTTATCGACTTCGATAAAGTGGTTGCCGCCACCAAGTGTTCCAAGGCTCTTCAACGCCTTATCCCCATTAACTGCGCGCAGACATCTGAGTTTGGAAATCACTTCAAAGCCGGCCCTGTTATGAGGCGTTTTGCGAATACCGAAACCTGACGGAACGCTGTCTCGTATAACTTTGTCGAGCTTAGTAAATTCAATGCTCTTCGCCTTGAACTTGCAGACCTGCATCCCGCAGCCGATATCAACACCCATGAGCTGAGGAATTATCTTGTCGGTAACGGTCATGGTAAGACCGATGGGGCCAACCTTTCCGGGATGGCAGTCCGGCATTATGCATACTTTTGAATTAATAGATACCTGATTATCAAGTATCATCTGGATCTGCGTTCTGGCATAGTCTTCGATATTCGTAGCAAAAACCGCAGCCGACGCAAACCGGCCTGTAATATTGTCCATAAAAATATTCCTTTCGTTATGAAAGGGCTTTATGGGATAACTTCAATTGGGATTTAGATTGCAGCCTCGAAAAGAAGGTCCCATGCACCCTTAGTTTGTAATTGATTTAAAGTTGTCGTAAATCGTCTTGTCATCGCAAGGACCTCCTTTCGTAGAAATGTTGTTGGTGATTATAGGAGATAAATTCTCAAAATGCAATATGGTCTTCGACCCATGCCTTCAGATCATCCTCATTCTTCTCACTTGCTGCAATCCCCATTATGATATCAGCAAACTCCTTATTTGTAGCCTTTACGCGGTATCCGTTTAGTTCAAGCAAAGTAAGTAAAACAAGAGCTCCTATGCGCTTGTTTCCATCTCTAAATGAGTGATTCTTGATCAGTCCATATGCCAATCGAATAATCTTATCTTTAGTTTCCGGGTACAGTTCTTCTCCGTCAAATGTCTGGAAAGGTGCCTGAAGAGCAGAATCAAGCATGCCTTCATTAAGAACACCATGGTCACCGCCATAACGCTCATAAACAGCTTCATGAAGCTTAATTATCTGATCTCTGCTAAGCCCGATCATTTCGCTAACTCCTTAAATGCCTCATCGAATTCATCCATCAGCTTAGATGCAACTTCTATAACTTCACTGTCAGAGACAGTCTCATACTGCTTGTATTCTTCGTTCATAAGCTGACACCGCCGTCTTTTTCATAATTCTACTAGTACACATCTATATATAAGAGACAAGAAAACACTATTATTAACCCAGCAAAGACTGTATTTCATCAGCATCTGCCGAATCCAGGCTAATTGACAGAACAGTGCCAGACACGTCGAAGATCTTAACTATTGCAAAGTCAGATGTCTTCGTGATCTCCATGTGGGAAAATTTGCTTCTGTCGATTTCTGTGATCTGCTCTGTGCCGCTGAGGAAAACAGCGATAACGATCTTCTTGTCGCTAATATAGAGAAACTGCATCGGAATGAATTTGTCCTGATACATGTAATCGGCACCAAGTTCTTCCTTTAACCTGTCGGGCGCTTCAGGATCAAAATCAGTGGTCGTCGCAGATGAAGAAGCCGTGACAGATGCAGTCGTGTTTTCCGCCGTTGTTTCGATCGAAGCGGATGTGGATGCAGAAACAGCCGCAGAGGATGGTGCCTGCCCATCTGAGACAGAACACCCTCCAATCGCAAGCGAAAGGATTGCCATAATTGTAAGAACCGCTGTTTTTCTATTCATTTCTCACCTTGCAGATTTCTATTCCGCCTCAACGACCGCGCCATAAACCGATCTGACCGGAATACTCATGCGTCTCTTTTTCCTATTTTTATTATAAACCAATCCCTTCGAGATAATGATCAATCCAGCCGTCGTACGCGGTCAAGTCCGTTCTTTCACCATGCTTTTTATCAGTTTAATCATCCTTATTCACATCAATCTCACTGATAATTCTGCCTTCTTCGCACATCCTGTCCATGTCACTGCTGTCAAAAGTGCGGGCATCATCACAAACGACGATCTTGCCGACACCAATCTTCATTAAAATATCCCAAAGACTGTCATCCGGCATAATATCAAGCCCGTCAGTATCAACTCCGGATGCTGCAAGGCACGCCTTGAATTCTCCGATCTTCTCATTCATTTCTTTATTGTTTTCATTTTTCATAAGATTCACCTCATTGGCTTTTGTTTTCTGTCCAAATAGCACTTGTAATGCTCGCTGCAGTCATATTTGACGATCGGCTCATCAGTCAACTCAAATGCCTTAGCAATCTGCTCCACATAGTCTTCACAAATATTCGGATTCATATAGATAACGGGCCGTCCCTTGCCGTTATAATCAACGCGTCCTCTCGGATAGTAGTCGAACTCTTTCTTGCACTTGGTAGGCTTTACATGCGGCCACAGGAGCTTATGATTAAACGTCACACCTGATTTCGACACACCTTTTTCAGCCCCGGACTCGAAAATATACGCCTTTAGCTCATCTTCAACTATCCAAAAAACGCCTCTCATACTAATCACCTTTTACTAACGGAAATGACGACATCCATTCATTCACCGCCACATCTTCCTTGATGTTGCCGAAATACAGACTGCATACGATATATCCGCAAAACTGAGCTACCTTTGCTCTGTCCTCAAGATCAAAATCACAGAGCCTTTTAATGTTCAACTCAAAACAGATCTCGTTAAGCCTTGTGCAGTAAAACATGACCTCATCATGCAGTATTGTCCTCTGTTCATACAGAGAATTCTTCCATTCTATATTCAGCTTTTCCTGGAGATTATTGGAATAATAGATGTTCGATTCGCCAACGCTTCTGAAGTATGAGAAAAAGGTTAAAATGCCAAACCAGACATCTCGCATCAAATCTGCTTTGTTTTCAACATCTGACTTATCAATCGCTTCAAAAATGTACGCTAAAGGTTTATACATCTTCATTCCTTAATCCTTGATCGTAATCACCTCAAGGCCTTTGTTCTTTGCATACCAGACAGTCTCCTTGGTTCCACCCGGAGCTCCTGTGTATACTCCGATAAGTCTTGATGAATGATCGACCATCCAATGGTTTCTCTCAAAGAATGCAGCTCTTCCGGGCTTGGTGCTCACATAAACAGTCTTATTAGAAGCAACGAGAAGATTCCTGTATCTCTTTACCCAGCCCTGCTCCCATCCGTTCTGCATTCCGTTCCATGCACAGGCACAGATTAGCTTTATGGGCAGGCCTTCTTTTTTTAGCTTTACAACGATTTCACCTGCCCAGATGTCAACTCCTCTCTGCATGCCGGTAATGAAGTCAGTATATCCGTCTGCTACAGCCTTTCTTATCTGTTCTTCAACCCAGGCGATAACTTTACTTTCGCTCATCTCAAGTCTTTCAGGTCTGTGTCCCGTAAAGGAACACGCATGTTCAATATCAATCTCCATCGTTCTCATCCTCTTCAGATTCATCATCTGATTCTTCATCTTCAATCTTATATTCGGCTCTTTCCGCCTCAGCTCTTGTAATGAAAAAATAAATACCCGCACCACTGTGAAGAAGGCTAGGGTCAAACTTTTCTTTATCCTTTACCAATTCACCTTTGCGATAGATCAAGGTCTCGTCATCAATGCTTATTGCTTCATCACAATTGTTTTCGCCGTCGAATATATCCAGGATCAACACTTCCGATGCTCTGCAGGAATAACGGGCTCCTCCTGTACGCAAAGCATTCTCAGGAATCTGCAACTTCACGATCTTGCCATCACGGCACTTTTTCCACGCGATAAAAGAACCTTCCTCAGGACATACCATAGGAACGAACAGATTCTTGGCACCTTCAACGGCTTCATCATCTATAGGGCTACCTTCGAGTTCTATTCCTTCCATGTTCGCACCTTCAAAACTTGCCCAATAAGAATTCTTGGTCCATCTCAGATCCACATTAGATAAATTAGCGTTTTCGAAATGAACATAATCAAGATCAGTCCACCTGAAATCGCAACTGGTCAGATCAGCTCCCCGAAAGTTACCGTCACAAAGCTCTGCAGCAATAAAGCGGGAAGCACTCAAAACCGCATTTTCATAACTGTTGTCCCACATATGGCAATTGATGAAATTTGCTCGTTTTGCATGAACGCGAGTAAGATCAGAATGAGCAAGTGAACCATTATGTATATCAATGTCATCAAGTATCGCGTCAGTAAGGTCAACGGACATCAAATTGGCACCTTCAAGCTTTGCACCTGACAGATCAGCACCGACAAGTCTTACCTTGTGAAAACTAGAACCGGAGAGATCCGCCTCAGAGAGATTTACTCCACTAAGATTCAATTCATCCTTTTCTAAAATGTCCCCCAAGCGATAACCATTTAGATAAGCGCGCTTTCCCTGAGAATGATCTTTCAACCATAAACTGTGCGCCTTTATCACTTCATCAAGTTGTTCTTTGGAAATCGTTTTGGTTCCCATCGGTATAGCTGAAAATCCAATATTAATACTCATCTCTTATCCTCCTTATCCAGCGTCCACACCGCCCGGAATACGCGTCTCCTGATTGGCGCAATGTTCTTGCAGGAAAACATCTTCTCTATGAGCGTTTTCCTCAAGAAAAGCTAGATGCTTTCATCTTATGTCTTGATTATAGTCGTAGAGATGTACCATATTTGTCGCATCACGAAGTGCCTTATCAAGCGTTATCAAATAGTTGTTTTACATTCTCCAGACTCAGATCATAACCACCCCAACGATTCCATACTTCACCGGCTTTCTCTTCACTACCGGCAATCATCTTGCTGAATTCAATCAACTCTTTGTCATCCTCTGACAACTCGTCATCCATAACCTTTCGCAAACGATATAACGGTGAGAGCATCGGCTCATAGACGAATCCCAAATCCTCGAAGAATCGTCTGTGCTTCAATGGTGTTAATCTCCACTTATCAGTTCCGGGAACTCGGAAAACTATGTTAGGAAAACAGCAGTCAAACTGATCTTTAGCTTCAAGAATCATTGCGTGGAACAGAGGTGCAAAAGGTCTGCAATCGATGAGAACTATATCTCCGGGCTTGTATGGGGTCCTGATGCTTAGATCCGTAAATCCGCTTGAAAAAAAGTGATCCTCTGGGCAATACCAGGTGTCATCCGGACCGGAACGTATTGTAGACAGCTTTTCAAACCAACAGAGATTACCCTTACAATCATAATAATAATCAAATCGCGGATTTTTCCATTCCGGATCATCGTAATTCCATGCCTCAAGACGGTAGAATCCTTCTCCGGTATCATTCTCGGCTTCTTCGATCTTTATGTGGTACTCTGCCATGCCGGGATCAGTCACATATCCGATAGGGTATTCTTTGTGCTGCAGATCATCAGTGTCATACCATTCGCCAAACAGATATAACGGCTTATCGCAATGAGCCAAGCCGTCAATACCACTACCATCCTGTTCAAAAGAAATCATCTTCTTTCCAAAAGAATAAGTAAGGCCTGTGAGTTTGGGAGGAAATATCTGTTCTGATGCTTCTTTCAAAGCCTTCTGTCTGTCACGGATATAAGACCAAATTGAATCATTTTTGAAATAACCCGACCTGTTCGGATCTACGATTGCACGGATATCGTGCTTGATTACTTTGAAGGGTTTTTCCGCCGTAAGGTTCTCTTCAACAGAGCAATAAGCTCGATGCTTCAGATTCTTCTCGCGTGCAAGAAAGTCTAAATGTGCTTTTTTGTTTGTAAGAGAGATCGGAGCCTGACAGACTATATCCACAAGAACAAATGGGCTGACCACGTCCTCAGACACGATAAATTCGATCATCTCTTCTGAGAAACCACAAAGGTTAAGGATCTTGAAATAATCACCATTTGAAAAATCCTTGTCTTGTCCTTTGTATGCTCTGAGATCTTCTATTGAATTCACATCGATCCAATTGTCCTCTTTAATCAGGTATAGTTTGCATGCCTTTCCAAGAGCGCATAAACAAAGCACATTGGTAAATGTGCAAAAGTCTTCTCCGTCCCATATGGCTAATCCGCAATCAGCTTCTTCAGCCATGCCGAATTCTTTTTCTATTCCATACAGATAGCCCCGGCTCTCACCATGAACAACATAGTGCTTCTCAGGCCAATTTCCGGCATTGTTTAATCTCCAGTTCTTGCTGCCAGCAACACACACTGTAACCGGCTTGTATTTAGCCGAACTAAGGTATTCTTGAACCAGTCTTACTGCACCACCTTGATCATCAAGTAGAATTTCAGTTTCATTCGACATAAGTTCATCAAGATGGCTGCTAATACTTTCAGACAGCTGCCATTTTTCTTCACCTTCATGCATTTGCCTTGTTCCAAATATAAAAGCTTTCATCTATCCCTCCCTTTTCCTTCTAATCAACAACTATTAACCTTACTGAACTAAACAGCAAAGAAAACTTTCCCCAGTCCATATCCCTATGATAATGTCCGAAATACCAATGATTGAACTTAAGATCGTGCTCGGTTATCAATTCATCCAAGAACCTTGTCAGACGATTGCCGGATCTGTCCACAACACCAGCCATATTAGTCGCTAGTAATCTACTGATATCACTGTTAAAAACAGGTCTCATGTTTTTTCCGATATATCCTTCCGGCGCGCAGTGAGTCAGCACGATGTCGACATCAAAGTTAACCTTCGAAAGGTTTTTCAATGCTTCTTCGAACTCGTCATCAGACGGCATCTCTCTTGCCCACCAGGACACACCTTCTTTACGGTATTTCTTGTCAGTAGATTCAGCACCGCCCATCGTAAAAAAAGTTACTCCGTCGATTGTAAACACCTGACCTCGCATCAGGTGAATAATGTGGTCGGAAATCTTATGAATCTTTCCACCATGCCAAGTTTCAACGGTATATTTATCCAACAGGTCGTGATTCTCGTGATTACCATCAATAAACAGTGTTGTAAAATTGCGCCGGTTATATGCTTTCTGAACATAAGCATCGGTTTCTGCCGCATCCCAAACACCGCCAAAATCCCCTGTTATAATCAGATAATCTTCTCTCGTGAGTTTTTTCTGTTCGGGAAATCTGTCAGTATTGATTTTCTCCCAATCTTCAAAGCCATGTGTATCACCAGTTATATATATCAAAACAGCACCTCTCTTGCTTTAGTAGTGAATTAATACACTGATATTATATGTTGCATGATGGGACAAATTGAGGACATGGCCTGTCTTATGCTATGATTAAAATATGAAGTAGCGTCTGAACCCGTTTCTTATAGGAGGGCAAAGCCATGGCGAAACGTAATAGCCAGCACAACGTATTCATACAGCTTGCTTTTGATGCAATAAAGAAATATGCAACGGAAGAAAAACCTCTTGACGCAAATACCATTCTTGAAAAAATAATGGAGGAGAGTCCGGATAACAAATGCGAACGCAAGACAATACTGCGCGCATTGAAACGACTCAGATCTGAATACGGTTTACTAGACGGCGAATGGATTAATGACGATATTCGATTACATTATGATACAGTAGCAAGAAAAACATCTGATTCGCATACAAATTACTGGCTTGAAATTTCCGAAGATGTTGATGACGAATTGTTTACTGATGAAGAACTGATGTTTCTTATAGATGCTGTGCAGTTTTCCAAACACATAAGCTATAGATACGCAGAGGATATAATCAAGAAACTCATAAAGTTAAGTCCTAATTCTTTTAGTGACAAATTCAAAATGTACAAAGATATTAGCAAAGACTATCACACACTAAAGAAGGATTTTTTCTTAAATCTGGGTGTAATTAATGATGCCATACACAAACGCAAGAAAATTTCTTTCTACGCTAATCAATATAATATTGAAAAGAAATTATGTCGCGTAGGGAATACCCCTTCAATAGTCAGCCCTTATAGAATTGTCGCATCCGACGGAAACTACTATGTTATTTATCGTGCAGATTCCTCTCATAAGATTAAGAGTATTCGAATAGACAGAATAAGCAATGTTGAAATGTTGGATGAAGACTATGTAACGTCACCGGAAATGGGAAGGATAAAAAGCCATCCGGAAGAATATATTACATCTCACCGTTATATGAATTCCGGAAAGGTTGTGGATGTAACCCTTTCAATAGATAGAACCATTCTTGATGATGTTATTGATGCTTTTGGTACAGGCATAAAGATTGATGCTTCTGAAGCAACTTCTAACAGCCTTAGGGTTCATGTAAAAAGCAGCGAAACAGATATTGTTGATTGGGTAATTAGATACAGCAAATACTGCGTTGTTCTTGAACCGACAAGCATTCACAACGAGGTAATGACACGGGCTTTACATTTGGCATACTTCTTTATACATGATGAGAAAGAAGAATATGAAAAGCGACTCGATACTGCTGTTTCTACTGGTAAATTGACCTTGCTGAACATTGATCTAAACAAATTCAGCACTTTTAAAACTTTAAAAAATCTTAAGGTCGTTCTACTAGGCTGCAATTGGATTCGGGACTTCTCTTTCTTGCTATCCTACCCGCTCTTAGAAGAACTATATATTGAATACAATACGATTCAGGACACATCTGTTATATCGAAAATCAACAAGCTAAAAAAACTCGGTTTATATAATACTGAAATAACAAACCTTGATTTCCTAAAAGGTCTCGACAAGCTGGATCAGTTGGAATTGGATGAATACTTTCTCGATGATATTGAAGCTATTTACGATTTGCCAAATTTAAAAGAGTTATACGTCAACAAGACAACCGCAGCTTTAATAGACGAAAAGCGATTGAAAAAAGCTCATGCAGATAAAGAATTCGTGTATGAGCTAGTAGATTTTGGCGGCAAACCAGGAAAGAGGCCAAGCATGGGCACATGATAATTCTCTATTATGAATTCAACAATCGTCCTCAATCTTACTATTTCTTTTTGCCATACTTCATCTTTTGTTTAGCGTACTGAGCATTAATAATCTTCATGATTTCATCACTACCGCCTAGATCAGAGTGATACTGCTTTGCAAGGTCTCTCCAACGAGTTTTAACATCTTTCCAAGTATTACATCCTTCAAAATAGTCCTTCTCGCGCTTGACAGATTGGTTTTCTGAATGCTTCTCTCCAGAGCTCTTTCTATATGAATCACGTGAATACTCTTTATAGTTTCCCCTCGCCATGTTTTCAGCATATGATATTACCTGTTCTAATGTCATATCCGAGTTCTTCATGACATTAAGAATCTGTAATAATAATTCCGGAGTCCTCAGCACTGGTGGAATGACACTAACTTTATAATACAGCCGGCTAATCTCAGTCTTAATAGATTGAAGTTCCGATCTTAACGAGTTAATCCTTTTATTTTTGCTGAGCAGCCAATCATTCTTTTCGCTATTATATTTTGGAAAAATTGTTTGATTATAATAGTTCATTTCTTGAGTATATTGCTCATCAAGTTTTTGCTGAGCGAGTCTATTCTCTTCATCTACAAGAAGGCACTGCTGTTTATAGTCTTCAGAATTGCGTACTGCTCTATAATACTTTCCTCTTAAAGTTAAGCCCAGGATAAACCAAGCCAAAAAGCTGAACCCAATTGCTATAGCATAGATAAATAGGGTAGCCAGCAGCGTTATACCCACAGAATAAAAATGTATGAATTGGCCTATTGATCTATAACCAGAAACAAAAACCAATATATGAGAATAAACAAATATCTGTAAAAGACAGGCAGCTATTGAAATAGGAATCGGTATGATCTTCTTTCGCCGTATCATCCCAACAGTCAAAGTAACTGGCGGATATAGCTTTTTTTCTGCAGTTTTCTTGATTGGCGGTTGTGGAGCAGGTCGAAATGTTTCCTTTTCAATTCTATTAATTGAATCAAGTATTTCCTTTTTCCTTGATTCATATTTTATTATTTGTTCTATTGATAATATATCATCCGACTTGCTCATTATGGCCTCTTAACTCATGAAATCTTAATCCACATGGCTGGTCTAATAAGAGCATTGGGATCATTTGCATAAGCTCCACCAGTGTTTACTATTCCATCAGGTGTAACAACAGAAGCCATATTATCGTTCATACCCGGTGTCCTTAACCACCAATACCAATCAAAATACTGGTCTTGTTGTATAAATTTCCCCGCCTGACAACGGGTCTGACTTGGCGACGAGAAATATGTTAGTACTTCATCGGCACTTAACAAAAATAGCTTGTCATTCGTGCTATTGCCGCCTGAAGTTCCATAGTCAGGATTATTACTGTTAGTTATAGTGGTTTGTACGATTAATTCCTGCTCTTGAGCGGTAAAAATCTGATCAAGAAAAGCCTGCTTATTCATATTTTGCCTCACATCGCAAGTAGCCCAAGTATAAACACGATCAGAAGCGTTTAAATATGTATATGCTATACCATAATTACATAATACAAGAGCTTTATCACCCTTTATATCAAGAACGGTCCATTCAAGAGCTTGGTTGTCGATTGATCCTATTGTTATAGTGCTTCCAACAGTTATATTATTGTAAGGTAAAAAGGAGGATGAATTGCCATTCAAGGAACTGTTACCTTCACTGAAGTATTTCTCCTCATAATCCTCATAGTCATCATTGACATGACTCTTGTTATTATCCAAAGCAACCCACATAGCTGGTCTTACTGTAAGAACAGCATATGTATCCATTGTCCCGGGAGTAGTTAGCCTTGAAACACCTATACCTTCAGGATCAAGTTGTCCGTCACTTCCAATATATGTCATAGCACCCTCATAGTTTCCTGGTGTACGTAACCACCATGCACATTTCTTGCCATTAGGCTGCGTGCATTTTGTGTCTTTAGCAGAATCAAAATTTTCGATTACATCAAAAGCACTGAGAAGAAACAGTTTATCTGTTGTGGATTTTCCGCCATCCACACCATAGAATGGACTATCATCTGTTTCAAGTTCTGTATCAAGGATTACGGCTTGTTCATTCTCTGTAAACAGACTCCACAGTAAATCATCTGAATTTAAATACTCTCTAATGCTACTGTCTTTCCACGTATATTCTCTATCTAATGTGTTGCCAAAACCTCTGTGTTCATTATCCTCACCAAACAAGCCATATTTGCTTAGAACCAGCATTTTGTCATCTTCAATTCTTAAAACTATCCACTCAAGCGGCTTTGAATCGTAATACCCCAATCGGATAATATCACCCTCATCTATCTTAGAAGAATTAAAATTGACATCTCTGTCAAAGTTCAATAACGCATAAGAAAAGAAGGTAACAGATGCACTGCTACCTTTTGAGCATCCAGACAAACCAATCAATAATATCAAGGATAATATAACAGTAGTTACGCTATTCTTTTTCATAATTATCTAATACACAATGGTATATTCGGGCGTTCCCCAAGTTCTATTTCCAAGATAAATCTTATCATCTTTTATAGTATATTCAGGTGTCCCCCATGTTCTGTTTCCAAGATACACTTGATTATCTACAATAGTATATTCGGGGGTCCCCCAGGTTCTGCTTCCAAGATATACTTGATTATCTACAATAGTATATTCGGGTGTTCCCCATGTTCTGTTTCCAAGATATACTTGATTATCTACAATAGTATATTCGGGTGTTCCCCACGTTCGGTTTCCAAGATAAATATCCATGTCTGTTTCCTCTATTGTATTCAAAGATGTTTTCGCTAACCGAGTAAGTGTTTCTCGGGAGTATTTGTTATTAATCTCTGATAGTGTCCAAAAAGCTCCTCATAAGTTATAGTCATATTTTTAATTTGATCCGTTTCAAACCAATAAGAAATCGGAAAATCTGTTCCAAAATACATCCGATTATAATATCCTGCGTGATATATCGTTTGAAATGAACTTTCACCGCAAAGAGCACAATCGCCGAACACATTATTATATTGAGAGAATAAACGTAATATCGTGTCAGTTTTTCGGCAATGGGCCAAAACAAATCTAACAGAAGAATAATTAGAAAAGAATTTTTCAAAACGCTCGGGCGAGTCCACAGCATCCACTCCGGTATGAATCAACACCGGCATATGCTTGTCATAAGCAAATTCACATATTTCAAATAGAAGAGACTCATAATCATCTTTATTCAGTTCCCAACCTTTTTGTCTGGGATGAATCTTAAAACCACGGTAAGGAAAACCGCTCATTACATCAGAAATACTTTCGCCTTCTTGATGTCGCTGTGGAATAACCCAATATAAAGGCAATATGTCAATATTAGTTTCTGAACCGACTAGCATTGCTTCTTCAAGTTCTTGTTCTATATGCTCAATCAACAACTTTTTCTCGTGATTATCACTCCAACTTATATTTGAAGTTGTTGAAGTCAACCATGCTTTTTTAATTCCGCTAGCACTCAATGCTCGAACAACGTAAGCAGGCTGAAAATATATGTTTTCGTATTGACCACAATGGACGTGATGATCATATAAAATATCCATGATGAGAGCATTATTTATGATTATTGATGAAGTCAAAAACAACCCTTTTATTCATAGCTGAAACATCACAAAAGTATCCGTTTACATCAAGCATATTACCGTCTTTAGATTCATTTGCGTTTCTTACAAGACAAGGATGACAAAAGGCTGCATTTTCACACCCAATGCATTTGGGAATGTCCTTTCGCTTCAAACTACGAAGATACTTTAATTGAGGAGAATTATTCCATACTTCAGCCAGAGTCTGTTCTTTGAGATTGCCACAAGTGTAGCTTTGCCATCCTGGACATGGAAATACGTTGCCGTTAGATACCATACAGCAAGTGCTTATGCCAACACCACAAAATCGATCTTCTGGATCAAAACGATATTCACTGGCATATTCCATAAAACCATCTTGCAAAATATCATTTTGATATTCTTTATCGAATTGAACAATATCTCGAATTACATCCGCACAATCCTCAGGAGACAATCTATGACAAAGATTATCAGTACAATGATCATATTCAGCCATTATAGTGTAATCAGTAAAAGCACGTATCTTATGGCTAGTAGCCCATTTCAAAACATCACTAAAGTCATTTTTGTTTTCCTTCATAGTCGGACAGCTAATATGTACAGGAATATCATTATCAATTAGCTTAATAATGCTAGACACTGTTTTCTCAAAAGAACCCGGTAATTTTGTAACCGCTTCATGATGCTCGGGAATCATGCTATAAAGGCTTACCTGAACACTAGATACAGCTTTCCACTTGAGTACATCAACAATTTCATCAGTTAACAACGTAAGATTTGAAAGAATCGATACATACATATTTTTATCTTTAGCATAGCGGACAAAATTGATGAAATCTGGATGCAGCATGGGTTCGCCGCCACTTAAAGTAATATGATACACACCTAAATCAGATAATTGATCGAGGACATCATAATATAACTTTGAGTCCATTATGCTTATTTTGTCTTTGTGAGGAATATAACAATGTATACATCTTTCATTACACTTATTTGTCAATTCAATCTGGAAAGAAACCAATTGAGGGTTGTCTAAAAAATAGCTATCCAATGTCTTTTGAGTATCTTTTGATGAACGAGTTTTAAGTGGAGTAAAATCTTTCTTAATAGTAACAGGTTCGACACTATTATATGTAAATCCAATATCTTTAATT
>JAEEGL012215762.1_pt1 | contig 19054 bp, 29 predicted proteins | sample 9134231 | NCBI WGS metagenome assembly JAEEGL01 (sample SAMN16246548, study PRJNA631951) | gut metagenome | biome: gut microbiome; feature: rumen; material: fiber-attached | host: Bos | place: Iran: Karaj | collected 2018-10 | reverse complement strand
TACAGGGTGTTTTTTTGCCAGATTAGATATATAAAAGTTGTGCAAAATGAAATAAACTGTATTATATTTAAATACGCATAAAAAGAAAGAAGCTCACATGGTGAGTGGAGGTATAGAAATGGATAGAATGAGGCAATTTTCATATTTGATTCAGAGCAGAATGGCGCAGGTTTTGTATGGCAGAAATGGATTTGATGATATGGCGAGGCTGTGTTACAGGACTGCGCTAGTTCTTTTGATAATAAATCTGTTTGCAGATAATGCAGTAATATACTTCATTTGGGTGGGACTACTGGCGTATTCAATATTCAGGATTTTCTCCAAGAACATAACAAAGAGATATGCAGAGAACCAGAAGTTCCTTAGCATGACAGAGATGCCGAGAAGTTATTTGAAGCTTGCGAGACTGCAGTTTAGAGACCGCAACAGTAGCAGATATTATATCTGTAAGAGTTGTCACCAGCAGATAAGGGTTCCCAAGGGAAAGGGAAGAATCGAGATCAGATGCCCAAGATGTGGTGAACGCTTCATTAAGAGGACCTGATCTAATTGGAGGAAAAGAGCTATGATGATGGATCCCTACAAAGTTCTTGGTGTTGAGCCTGGAGCTTCAGAGGAAGAGATAAAAAAAGCGCATAGAAGACTTGCCAAGAAGTATCATCCTGATCTGAATCCTGGTGATGCAACGGCAGCAGAGCGCATGAATGAGATAAATGCGGCTTACGATATTCTGACAAGGCCTGGCGCAGAGCGTTACAGAAGGACTTATTCATACGACCGCAGATATACTTCATCTACAAGTAATACATACGGTTATTCAGGGCAGAATACATATAATACGGATAATCGTACCTATGCTGAGAAGGAAACAAATTCTTATGAGAATTATGGTCCGTTCTGGCAGTGGGATACTGAAAACTTCAGAGAGGGCAATAATGCTCCTGAAGAGAATTATACATATACCTGGAACAACTGGACTGGCTGGAATAGAACCCCTGTATATGGAGGTTCTATAATCTGGAAGATTTTCAGATTCTTCATAATACTCCAGATTCTTTCAATGCTTTTTAGGATATTTTTGTTCTTCTGATACTTCACTCTTAACAAAAAAACGTTAAAATATTTTCATAATACCTCTTGACACATAATACTATGCGACATATAGTATTATGTGTCAGGAGGTATTATTATGGAAAATCAGATGAAACGTGGGTTACTGGATGTCTGTGTGCTTGCAGCCATCAAGAGCGAGGACTCCTACGGTTATCAGATCGTAAAAGATATGAGTCCTTATGTAGAGATCTCGGAATCGACACTCTACCCCATTCTTCGAAGACTTGAGAGTCAGCAGCTGCTCACCGTCCGGACCGCTGAGCACAACGGAAGACTCAGAAAGTACTATCACATAACGGATTCGGGCCTGACGAGGCTTAAGACATTTGAAGAAGAATGGCGAGAACTCAAACAGATTTATGAATTTGTAACGAGGGAGGGAAAAAATGAATAAGCAGGAATTTGAAATGCACCTTAGAGCAAACCTTATAGGTTTGAGTGAAGAAGATATTAATAGATCAGTTGATTATTACACTGAGATGATCGATGACAGAATGGAAGATGGTATGTCTGAAGAGGAGGCGATCAGCGCACTTGGAAGTATTGAGGATATCAAATCCAAGATCCTTGAGGATGTTCCAATGGCCAAGATCGTCAAAGAGAAGATAACACCAAAGAGAGACTTCCGAGTGGGAGAAATCATACTCCTTATCCTTGGTTCACCTGTGTGGCTGCCTTTATTACTGGCAGCAATAATTGTAGGTCTTTCACTTTACCTTACATTCTGGATTATTATTTTTGCTTTGTATGTGGTTGACTTTTCAGTCCTTGTATCAGGTATTGGATCAATGTTCATGGCATTTTTCAATAATACAGGATTTTGGTCTCTTATATTTCTTGCAGGAAGCGGACTTGCACTGATTGGGGCAGCAATACTTTTATTCTTTGGGTTCAATCAGGTTACAAAGGGAATGCTAAATCTTAGTAAGGGTATAGGTTTAGGAGTCAAGAAACTGGCTGTAGGAGGTAGATGAAAATGAGGACAGAAAAGAAGGCAGCAATAATCGTTGCGGCAGCTCTAATAATTGTTGGAATGGCAATTGTAGCAGTATCAGTAAAGGGCGTTGGCTATGAATTTAAAAAGCTGGTAGGCACAGCTGAATATGAGGAAAAGACCTATGATATAGCAGAGGATTTTGACAGTGTCAAGATTGATGCAGGATTCAATGATATAGCTATAGTTAAATCAGATGACAAGGATGCTCATTTCCTGTGCTACGAAGATGAAAAAAATAAATTTGAAGTAGAGGTAAAGAATAAGACTCTTTTCATAACTGAGAAATCCAAAAAGAATCTGAATATCAACTTTGGCATCGTAAACGAAGCGGGAGCCAATACTCTTTATCTTCCTAAGGAAGCGTATGATAGCTTTGTTTGTAAGCTCGGAAGCGGTGATATTATAGTGGATCAGAAGCTTAGCTTTGGAGAGATGGTTATCCATGTTGGCAGTGGTGACATTATTGCCCATGATATTAACTGTAAAAAGTCACTTGCTGTCAAGACCAGCAGTGGAAGTATTGATCTGGCAGATTCTGAAACAGAAGGAAAGCTTTCAGCAGAAACAGGAAGTGGTAAGATAAAGCTTGATGGATGCGTCGGAAGCAGTGTTGATCTTCATACAGGCTCCGGAGATATCAGCTTTTTTAACTGCGATGGTTCTAATATCACCATTAAGACAGGAAGCGGAGATGTAGAGGGAACCCTTAGAACAGGTAAGAAGTTTGAGGCTAAGGTCGGTTCTGGAGATATAAACGTTCCTTCAGATAGTGAAGGTGGAACATGCACGATTAAAGCAGGTTCTGGTGACATTGACATTTCAGTAATTGGTTGACGGCACATAGTTTTTTTAGAAACTTTATGGTTATTTAAGATTCTGCGTAATTTAATAAGAGTACAATCAATATAGTGTTTTTTTACACCTATGAGGAGGAGAAAAATGAAAAAATTAGTATTGATTGTAATGGTAGGACTCTTTTCCATGACAATGGCTGGCTGCGGAGCAACTGGTGCTGAGAGTCAGGCAGAGGCTGCAGAGACAGCAACTGCTCAGATCGCAAATCCATGGAGAGATACAACTGAAGAAGAGGCAGTAGCTTATATGCCAAATCTCTTTGGAGAGCCTGAGGGTGCTACAAATGTGAGATGGAGCGTTATGGGCGATCCTGAGGATCTCGAAAACTCAAGCCCACTTGTTCAGATGGATTTTGATCTGGATGGACAGAGTTTTACCGCAAGAGAGCAGTATCCAGGAGAAGAGAACGCAGGTATTTCCGGAATGTACTATGAGTGGACAGTATCTGATGATGTTACTTTAGCTAACTGGTGCGGCGGATTCGCACAGGGAAAGAACTACAGATATGTTGGAGAAAACGAGTATGTAGATCTCATCACCTGGTACGATCTTGAAACTGGTGCTAACTATTCACTTTCATGTGTTGCAGCTGATCTTGATGGCTTTGATATTCAGGCTGTTGCGGAGGCTATCTATGATCCTGAGAATCAGGAAAGTGCTAAGATTCCAGACTAAGTAAATACAATAGGACTTATCAAAGATATATGCTTTGCGGCGCATGGTTCGAATAGAATTATGCGCTGATTTTATGTTTGAAATAGTGTATACTTATATATGCAATACAGATTGCTGATTCATGGAAAGGAGCTACTATGAAACTTCTGGAAGATATTATTCGTGACGAAGGCCGCGTATATCCGGGCAATGTTCTCAAGGTTGACAGCTTTTTGAACCATCAGATAGATGTATCTCTTATGGATAAGCTTGCGGAAGAATTCTATGAGCAGTTCAAGGGTAGCGGAATTACTAAGATTCTGACTATTGAATCTTCAGGAATCGCAATTGCATGTTCTGTTGGAAGACTTTTGGATGTTCCTGTTGTATTTGCCAAGAAATCCCAGAGTCTCAATCTCGGAAATGACGTTTATGTAACCAGAGTCAGCTCCTATACTCAGGGAAAAGAGTATGATGTCACAGTTTCCACCAGATATCTTGATAACACAGATTATGTCCTTCTCATAGATGATTTCCTTGCTATTGGAAATGCCATGAAGGGGCTCATAGAGATATGTGACCAGGCTAAGGCCAGCATTGCAGGTATCGGAATATGCATTGAGAAAGGCTTCCAGTCTGGCGGATCGGATCTTCGAAAGATGGGCTATGATGTAATGTCTCTTGCTATTGTAGATAGTATGTCCGAAGATGGCACCATAACCTTTAGGGAGTAGAGAATTTATACACGTTTTTGGTGTAACCACATCTCCTTGATGGCGCAGTATTTGTCTGCGATGGAAACCAACCAGGCTTCCTTGGACTTTGGAGGATGGAATAGTGTAAGGGGCCACATATGGCCGCGGATTATATTCTTTTCTTTGTCGGATAGTTCAAACTTTTCTTCGGCGTTGCGAAGCGCGGTTTCAGGATGATTTCTTCCATGGAAGTAATCACTGTAGCCGCGCTCTTTTATGTCATACAGGTAGTAGTCATGCAGGATTGCCCCTGTGGCCAGAGTCTTTTCATCTATATGAATATGAAGGCGCTCTGCCAGAGAAAAGCTCACCTTGGCCACATCTATACTGTGGTTCAAGGTGTTATTTCCTTCGTGCTGAGGAATCTTCTGAAGTTTTCTCACTTCAGGGTCCTTCAATAGTTCCCTGACAGTGTCATAGTAAAGCTCTTTGTTGTTTGTCATGGTCATTCCTCTCCATACTATTATATACGAAATAACGGCTGGCTGTGTCTGCTTCCTTTTTTGATTTGTAAAGTCTATAATGAAACGTACGTGAATATTGTGAATTAAAAAGATATTGTGAATAAAAAGAAATTGTGAATTGTGAAGTTTATGAAATATAGGAAACTACTTAGCGCAGGAATTATGGCGCTTACGATAGCTCTTTTGCCAGGGTGCGGAGCATCGAAGGAGCCTGCGTCGGATGCGGGACAGCAGGCAGATGCGGGACAAGAAATAGCGACGGATTCAGAAAATCAGCAGATTGCAGGACAAGAAGAACAAAAGGCAGATGAACAACAGACTGAGGAATCAGAGGAGCAAAAGACTTCTGGTGAACAGACTGAGGGAGCAGAGGTTTCATCCGATACGCTGGTAAAAAGAGATTCAGTCGCAGGTTTCCCTGTGGAATACAGCGAGTATAGCGACAAGAATAAGTATCCATTTGTTGTGCGCACAGAGTCTACTGTGTGGCATCTTTCTGCGGCAGATATGGAGCTTATAGGCGAGGAGGCTTACTACGAAGGACTAGAGGATGTCCTTTCACTGATCGAACTTGACTATGCAGATGCAAGGAGAGCCCTTGATAAGTACCTTGTGGAGGAAGTTCCCCCAATCGACATTTATACAGATTTTGGTAATAAGGCTGCAAAGTCTGCAACTTCAGGAGCTTACTACAATGATGTCAGCAATTTTATCAAGCTCTTTTACAGCTGGGATCAAGCTAAGGCGGCGCTATTACATGAGTATATTCATTACCTTACGTTTAGATACATTGAGGTCAAGCCTGGAGATGCCGTGTTCTGTGAGGGAATAGCAGAGTATTTCTCAGTGTTTGAGTGTCAGAATAGGCTGGCGGTATCTGTGGATTATTCCTTTGGCGAGTATCTTGATGAAATCAAGGAGATGGGACTTTGGAATGAGGATGGAGACTGCATAGATCAGGAAAAGCTGTATCATTTTCTGGCTAGAAGCTACTCTGGCCCGGGTTCTATTGGTCAACAGTACTGCGCAGTGAATAATACTGTGATAACCAAAACTGAGAAAATGCAGGAGCATATTCATTCAAAGGAACTTTCCTATTTTGAGGCGGCTTGCTTTGTTCGTTATCTTGTGGAGAATTATTCACTGGATACGGTAATGGAGAATCTGGATGTGGATTCACTTTATATGCAGAATGTTTATGACGAGACCTTTATTGAGCACTATGAGAAGTGGAAGAGCTGGAATGATGAGAAGTGCGCAGAGCTGGGAATCTGATTTGCGGATATGATGCTTGGACTAGACTCATAGAGGTTAAGTGAGAGAATTATCTATAAACATGGTGTAATCACTGGAAACACAATGAATTTGCTTTTGTGTACCAGTGATTTAGGAAGAGAATAGTATGGTAATTGACAGGAAAAGAGTCAGGGAGGAGTTCGCCTCCTACACAAGAAAATACGATCCGGAAGATCCAAAGATCGCCCTTAAGATTGCTCATACCTACAGAGTGGCTGATAACTGTGAGGCTATTGCAAAATCTCTTAATATGTCTGAGGAGGATGTGGATTTTGCCTGGCTTTCCGGAATGCTTCACGACGTGGGCCGATTTGAGCAGGTCAGAAGATACAATACTTTCAATGATGCCAAATCTGTGGATCATGCCTGGCTAAGCGCAGACCTTCTTTTTGGAAAAGAGCTGCTGATAGCAGGCTATGCAGGTGATAGGGAGATGGATGCTGTTGGCAGAGAGAACAATCCTGAGATTAAAGCTTTCGATGCCAAGATGGATACAGTGATCAAGCAGCACAACAAGTACAGGATAGAGGAAGGCATTTCTGGGGATACACTAGTCTTTTGCAATATCCTAAGAGATGCTGATAAAGTCGATATTCTCAGGGTTAATGTGGAAATGCCGAGAGAAGAAATCTTCAACATCAAGGAAGAGATTATCCTGTCATCAGGCGTTACTGAAGAAGTCATGGAGTATGTAAGGGAGCACAAAGCTGTTAATCGCAGCGTTATTACAACGCCTGCAGGGCATATAATTGGCCATATAGCCCTTGCATTTGAACTTGTTTATAAAAAGAGCTGGGAACTTGCCAAGGAGCAGGGCTACATTTACAAGATGTTTGATTTCCCCACAACTAACGAAACTACAAAGAAAGCACTTGAAGAGACCAAAAGAGAACTGGAAACTTACCAAAGTCAGAGAGAATGGGGATAAGAGGAGGATACATAATTGGGGTCACTAGAAGAAGCAAGACAGATATTTGCCAAGGATATCTATGCCACTGAGCTTTCAGGGGCAGTAATCGATGAAATAGGTGAGAACTACGCAAAGTGTAGTATGATTCTTACAGAGAAGCACAGAAACGCATACGGCGGCATTATGGGAGGCGCAATCTATACGTTGGCTGATTTTGCCTTCGCTGTAGCATCCAACTATGGCAAAGATGTTGCAACCGTTAGCCTTGTAGGTCAGGCGAGCTTTATGTCTGCAACACAGGGAAGTAAGCTCATTGCAGAAGCCCATATGATCAAGGATGGCAAAAGAAACAGCTTCTTTGAAGTTACAGTCACAGATGATCTGGATAAACTCGTAGCAGTTGTGACATTTACGGGGGCGCATGTACCGTTTAGATAATTTAGACTTATTTAATTGCCTATTAATACTATATTAATCATGAACAACTAAAATAGAATCATTACAGATACTTTTGCAAATGTAGGATAATGAGGTATTGTATGGGACTATTAGATTTTCTGGAAAAATCTGGTATTGATGAGGAAGTTGAAAAGTTTAGGAAAACTAAAGGGGCAATTCTTCTTGATGTAAGAAGTGAGGATGACTATAAAAAAGGTCACATTCCTGGAAGCATCAATATTCCAGAAAAAGAGATCATGAAAGCGGAAACCATTATAGAAGACCATAATACAATCATCTTTATCTACTGCTTAAGTGGTGCTAAATCATGGAATGCTGAGAAGAAACTAAAGGAGCTTGGCTACGTAAATGCCAAGAGTATTGGTGGAATCAATGGATATACTGGCCCTAGAGAATGATCTCTAATCTGTCCCACGTGGTTGGTGGAATAATTGGGTCTGTGGTCGGTTATAGAATGAATAAGAAACATTGATGCTTTTTAAAAAATTAATACGCAGTTTATGTTTTTTTTAGAAGTACTCAGGTGCTGTAAGGCATTTGAGTACTTTTTTTGTTTTATAATTTTACTGTTAACTTTTTCTAAATGAGGGGAGAAAAGAAAAATGTGGGAAATGGATTATGACAAAGCGTCAACTATGTGGATCGAGAAGGAAAAGGATTCTGTTCACATGGAAGAGGAAGCACTGAAGGAAAAGATCGATGAGTTTGTAAATGCGCATAACACTTGCGCACTGGCTGTTGCATCAGGGGACTTTGTTAGATGCACACCGATTGAGTACAACTATGTTGATGGTTGTTTCTATCTCTTTTCCGAAGGTGGAATGAAATTCCGGGCACTTAAGGACAACAAGCATGTGGCATTTGCCATCTTTGAGCCTTATGGCGGATTCAATCAGCTAAAGAGTCTGCAGGTCATGGGTGAATCCGGAATGGTTGAGCCTTTTACAGATGAGTATCTGAAGGCCATGGAGAAGAGAAAGATTCCTGTGGAGGCTATGAAGAGGCTTCCTCAGCCAATGAATCTTATCAGAATCGTGCCAGAGAGCTATGATTATCTTGATTCAGACCTTAGAAATGACGGCGTGGCTAACAGACAGCATTTGGATGTTTTATGAGTATGAAGCGGTGAGAGGGAAACTTCTCACCGCTATTTATATGCCAATTTATGGGCTTTTTGTCTGGATGGAACATGATATAATGGTGTCCATGGGGGAAGTTGTGGTATGAAATATCTTTGGATGGTGCTTTCACTTCTATGTCTTGTGTATTCTGCAATGGTATATATGGTTGGAAGTGGCACATTCTCATTTGTTATATGGCTTGCCGGAGCAGCTTTCTTTGGGATCTGTTTCTTTTTCTCGATAAAGGGCAGATGGGCAGCGGTTCCGAAGGGTTTTAGGTATGCGTCTTATATTGTGATAACGTTGATCGCGGCTATTTTTCTTACATGTCAGATGGCTATTTTATCGCATTTCTTTGATAAGGGAGAAAGAGATCTCGACTATGTGATCGTGCTTGGGGCGCAGATGAGAAGCAGCGGGCCAAGTGTGATCTATAGATACAGGCTACAAAAAGCCGGAGAATATCTGGAAGAAAATCCCAATACACTTTGTATAACGACTGGAGCTAAAGGTAAGAATGAACCTGTCAGCGAAGGTGAAGGTGGAGCGGAGTATCTTATTTCTCTTGGAATAGAGGGATCAAGAATTTTGGTGGAATCAGCTTCTGTGGATACTTCCCAGAATATACAGAATGCACTTAGAATTATTGAAGAAAAGGAAGGCAGTACTGAGAGCCTGAGGATTGGAATCCTGACAAATGGATTTCATGTATACAGAGGAGTACATATAGCCAAAGGACTGACGGATGCTGAAGTCTGTGGTATAGCGGCCTATATGCAGCCGCAATATATTCCCAATAATATGGTTCGTGAAACCTTTGGGATTTTGAGAGATCTTTTAACAGGGAAATTAAAGCTGTAAAAAATAAGATAGTAGGAGGGAAAAGATATGCCATTTATTGATTCAAGAGTAAGTGTTAAGACAACACCAGAGCAGAGGAAGGACCTTAAGGAAAGACTGGGCAAGGCTATTGCAGTGATTCCTGGAAAAAGCGAGAGCTGGCTTATGATCGATCTTGCTGATGATCAGGAGATGTACTTTAGAGGCGATGGTCAGGAGCCTACTGCTTTTGTTGCAGTGAATGTCTACGGAGATCCGGACCGTGGGGCATTTGATAGGATGACGGCTGAGATTACAAAGATATATGGAGATGTTCTTGGTATTGCTCCAGATCACATCTATGTGAAGTATGCTACGACACATGACTGGGGGTGGAACGGAGGAAATTTCTAAAGTACGGGAGTTTATATGACTAGAGTAAATGATCCAATTAAGGGTATGCCGCATAAGTGCCCTGCACAGATGAAGGTGAACTAATATGTGCGGAAGATATGTATATGGAGATAGAATTGCACAGGAAGTAGAGAAAGAGCTGGGGATCGCCCCCGGCTCTCTTGTTATGCATACTGGAGATGTTACACCGGCCATGAGTCCGATAGTTTTTTCTGCTGAAAAGAACGGGAATAGGGGTGACATCCGCGTATCTAACATGTATTGGGGATTAACTGGTAAAGATAAGAAACTGGTCATAAATGCCAGGGCAGAATCGGTGCTGGATAAACCTATGTTTGCAGACAATATGGAGCATAGGCGCTGTGTAATGCCTGCCTCTGCATTTTATGAGTGGGATAAGGATAAGAATAAAGTGACATTTTACCGCGAAGATAAGAAGCCTATCTATCTTGCGGGGTTCTATGGACTATCAGAGAACAGGGACTCTTTTACCATTCTGACAACTGCGGCCAACGAATCCATGATAAAAGTTCATGACCGAATGCCGCTGATGATAGATAAGGACATGGTTAGGGACTGGCTCTATGATAAAGAGGCAGCCAAGGAAATGCTGGGGATGAAAATGCTTCAGTTAAAGAGCCATCAGGATTACGAGCAAATAAGTCTTTTCTAGGTTCAAATGAAAAGGGTTTAATAATTACCAAATTTTGAGATTGAATTTCATGCATTATTTCTGCGTGTAAGCGGTTACACACAAGACTCGATTGTGCTATGATAATCACATGTTTTCGCTTGGGGGGCAAAAAACAAATGACATTTTAATTATGTCATAACACAGGAGGGTTATATGTTTTACAAATTGGTGAAAAAAGTTATTGTCACAGTTGCTACAGTCGCAGTAGCAGCGTCTACGGCACTTTCTGCCGCAAATGTTTCCAAGGTTGAAGCAGCTTCATCAAACACAATTGCAGATGGATGGTATTACATCAAGAATATCAACAGCCAGATGTATGTTGATGTCAAGAATGGTGAAGATGTAAAGGGAGCCAATGTACAGCAAGGCGTGGGAACAGGAAATGATAGTCAGAAGTGGTACGTTACCAATCAGGGTAATAACTACATTACTATCAAGAATGGTATGAAGAGCGGACTGATGCTTGATGTAGATGGGGGCAAGAAAGCAAACGGAACTAACGTACAGTTATGGCCGGTAAACAACAAGAAGTCACAGGTATTCAAAGTTATCAAGATCTCTGATGGCGTGGTTGCACTTCAGACAAAGTGCAGTAGTTACAAGCAGGCAGTTGATGTTTATGACTGGTCTAAGTCAGCCGGAGGAAATATCAATACATGGGAGTACAACGGACTTGCTTGTCAGCAGTTCAAGTTTGAGCCATGTCAGAAGGGCTCAGGCAGCGGTTCAGGTAGTGGTTCAGGTTCAGGCAGCGGTTCAGGTAGTGGCTCAAGCGAGACTACAAAGCCAAGTGGAAACACTATCACAGTTAAGAATGGTGGAACAAGTCTTAGCGATGCTATCAGCAAAGCTTCAAAGGGAACAACAATTATTATTGATGGAACTATCAAGAGCGGTAGTGTAAGTCTTAAGAGCGGAGTTAATATCAGTGGTAAGAATAATGCTACTATCGATTTCTCTTCAACAAAGGGAAGCTCAGGACGTGGAATCACAGTATCCGGTAGCGGAAGCACTATTTCAGATATCACAGTAAAGAATGCAGCTGATAATGGTATTTTCATTGATGGTAATGGCAATACATTCAAGAATGTAACCTGCTGCTACAACAAGGATGCAGGTTTCCAGGTAAGTAATGGCGGAGCAAATAATAAGTTTTACAGCTGCTACTCACATCACAATGCTGATGACAAGGGTGAGAATGCTGATGGATTCGCTGTTAAGCTTCACTCAGGTGAAGGAAACTACTTTGAGAACTGTGTAGCTGAATACAACAGTGATGATGGTTGGGATCTCTATGCAGCACATGGCGTTGTTAAGTTCAAGAACTGTAAGGCTAATTACAACGGATATTGTAACGGTATTTACGGCGATGGTAATGGATTTAAGCTTGGTGGTGTAGATAATAAGACTCCAGGTGTGGCAGCACATATTGATCCACTTAACCATGAGCTTGAAGGCTGTTCAGCAGTTGGTAATTATGCAAGCGGATTTGACCGAAACAACCAGAGCGGCGTAGTTACTATGAAGAACTGCATAGCTGATGGCAACAAGAAGTACAACTACAATTGGCCTAAGGAAGGAACTCCTTCAGCACTTAAGAAGAAGGTAACTTTTGGAACAGCAGTTATTCAGGATTGCACATCCAAGAATGGTAAGAATAATTTGTCTGGAGCTACTCTCAAGGGCAAATGTGTAGGGTTTTGATTGTTTATATAAGAAAGATATAATAAAACGTTAAAGAATATCCAATGAATCAATGCTATAATCATAATGATGTGAGCAATTCTGATACCTGAAAAGGAGATTGATTATGGCAGATAGATCAGATCTTATTAACCAGTTGGCGGCTTCAATGGGAGCAGGGCAGTATGCTCAGACCAAGTTTGAGGAATCAAGATTCGATCCGGAAACAGGTACTTTATATTGTAATGGAATGGTTATTTCCGCCAGTGTTGCCGAACAGGCGGTCAAACATTTTGAGACTATGTACAAGAAATGTGACCTGAATGAGCCTGCTTCAAGGCAGATGGCTATGATATATCAGTGCGCCATAGAAGCTATCAAGGTGGTACAGAATCCTAAGGTTAAGCGATTCCTTCAGGAAGAGATCAAAAAAGAAAAAGGTGAATGACTTAAAGGCAATGCGTAATGAAACGCATTGCCTTTTATATTATAATAGTTAGGTAATCTGGTATTGGAGGGTATTCTGATGAGTTCAATAGTATAGAGCGGCTGGAGATATAACAAAGCATGAAGCAAATCCCGACTACAATATGGAGATTACAATTGTGAGCTTTAGCGAAGAAGATCACATGATTTATAAGAAATTAGCGGCGGAGATTGATTGAGCAGATGAATATTCAGATTTTTGGAACTAAGAAATGTAACGATACAAAGAAGGCTGAACGTTTCTTTAAGGAACGCGGTATCAAGTTTCAGTTTATTGATATGAAGGAAAAGGGGATGAGTAAGGGCGAACTTACGTCCGTTGCCAGTGCCAATGGCGGGATCATGGGAATGATCGATCCTGACGCCAAGGACAAAGATGCGGTGGCGCTTATTCAGTACATTGCAGATGAAGATAAGCTGGAGAAACTTTTAGAGAATCAGCAGATTATCAAGACTCCCGTTGTGAGAAACGGCAAGCAGTCTACGCTTGGTTATCAGCCGGATGTATGGAAGAAGTGGGAGTAAGAAATATATAAGGAGGGAACTATAAAATGGAAACATGGTACTACGTAGTAGTGAGCATTGACGGCGACTACGCTAATTTAATGAGAACAGATATTGAGTCTGACGATCTCAAGCTGGTGGCAAGAGCTCTTTTACCAGAGGGGATCGCAGAAGGATCACAGCTTAAATATGAGCTGATGCAGTATTCCTTGCTGTAGTATTGACAATCATCTGAGATAAGTGCCTGCCTCCGGACAGGCATTTTTTATATATTTCTGTGCATTTTCTGTAACTTGAAAATGTCTTCTCAGCACGTTCTTTATCACCGTAAACTTTCCAGTAGCCGACACACTTCACTCCTTTCCTGGTGTCCTCCATGAAACCTTTGACGTCAGATGGCGGATAGCCCAGAAAAAGACCTATCTCGTGAGGAAAAGATCCATCAGCGTGTATGTGGTGAATGAGCTGAACAATGTCGTTTTCTATGGAATTGCAGCGATATCCCTTCTTAATAAGAATTTCTCTTGCTTCGGCAGAAGAGAGATCTGCCCTTAGCTTGTCGGGACGATAAAGGTAGATCAGGACATTTTTTTCTGAAACCTTAAGTGGTATGGCGCGAAGCCCTTTGCCGGCAAAGAGCTTATTTAAAAAACGCATTTCTTCCTTTATGTCAGAAATGAGACTTCTGTCTATAGTAAATATATTCCCCGTTTTGATCCCAGCCAGTGTGGGTGAGCAGTTTTCTACAAGAATACTGTCAGGCATTGGTACAATAATCCTCCACATTACATTTTGTCTTGATTGTGCGATGCTATACGAAAATAATGTTAGCATTTGCTAACGACTATATCACATTAATGACATGTTAGCAATAGGTAACTGCAATATGTCACAAAAATTACACCATAATATTGTGAACAATATAATAGCAACGAAAAACGGATTGTGTTATAGTGATTTTACGATTTGTAGAAAGGGGAAGGTGTTAACATGAATGAGACTTTGAAAGTGTTGGAAAGCAGACGTAGTTGTAGGAATTTTAAGCCTGATATGGTGGATAAGGAAACTCTTGATGCTATTCTCAAGGCTGGAATATACGCACCTACAGGAATGGGTAAGCAGAGCCCAATCATTATTGCTATAACTGACAAGAAGCTCAGGGATGAGTTTGCTGAAGAGAACAGAAAGATAGCAGGGGCTGGTGAAGGCTATGATCCTTTCTATGGGGCTCCGGTTATCCTGGCGGTTCTAGCGGATAAGAGCGTCGTTACTCATGTTTATGATGGTGCTCTTGTTATTGGCAATCTTCTCAACGCAGCTGAAAGTCTTGGGGTAGCTGGTATATGGATTCACAGAGCTAAGGAAGAGTTTGAGTCAGACTTTGGAAAAGCGCTTTTAAAGAAGCTTGGAATTGAAGGAGACTATGAAGGCATTGGACACTGTGCTCTTGGTTATGCAGCTGGTCCTGCGAATGCTCCAGCTCCAAGAAAAGAAAACTACGTTTATTATGTTTGATAATGTATAATAATTGTAATGGGGAGCGGCACTTAATGTGCCGCTCAATTTGTATATGAAAAGAGGAAGGTGCGTGCCAGAATATTTTTGGATACAACAGGATAATATACCTTCAGGGATGGGATATCCGCTCTTTGGGAAGACTCATCTTACCAGTGTTGCCATTGTTCTTATATCTGTTATTTTGCTGAGCTGCATATTTCTTAGACTACAGGAAAAGGTACAGCAAAGGTTTCTAAAGGCGATACCGCTGATAATGATAGGGCTTGAGATATTCAAGGACTGCGTTCTTTTATCCCAGGATAAATTTGGACTAGGGTATCTTCCACTTCATGTATGCAGTCTTGGAATATATGTTTTCTTTTTGCGCGAATTTTTACCATGGAAGCGAGCAAAAGAGATACTGGGAGAAATCTCTTTTGTACTGATAATGCCAAGTGCTACGGCAGGTCTGATATTTGCTGATTGGACAAAGCTATACCCAGTGCTAAATTTCTTTAACCTGCAAAGTTATGTATGGCATGGACTATTGGTTCTATACCCACTTCTATTGCTGCTAAGGAAAGATATTAATCCATCTGTCAGGCATATTTACTGGGTGATTGGATTTCTATGCATTGTAGTTCCGTTTATATATGCTTTTGATAAGCACTTTGGGTGTAACTATTTCTTTATCAACTGTCCGGTTCCGGGAAGCCCGCTGGAGTGGTTTGCAGGATTTCTGGGCAATCCAGGATACTTGATTGGATATGCCGGAATTGCGCTGATAATAATGCTTATAGTCTATGGATGCCTTTGGATAATAAAACTCTTGAAAAAATGAAAAAGCGTGATACAATTGTATCGCGCACAATTGTTATTGTTTTTAAGAGGATGTTATTATGAGCAAGTTTTCAATGTTTCAAAAGAAAATCAGTTATGTACTTAAACTTATTGTGATTTTGTCAGCTGTAATTGGAACTTTTTTGAGCGGATACGCCGGAAGACATTCATTCATGGGTGGCTCCAGAGTCTTCATGTATTTCACAATACAGTCCAATATTGCAATTGCCATTATATGTGCAATTGGTCTTTGGTATCTGATAGGAAATAGAAAAGTCAGCAACACCTGGCTTGTGATCAAGTTCGTGGGAACTGTGTCTATCACGCTTACCGGTGTAGTATTTGGTTTTGTGCTGGCTCCGACTCTTGGAGTTCACGCATGGAATGTTCAGAACACTTTGACACATCTGGTTGTTCCAGTAGTGGCAGTTCTAGACTTTTTTGTCATATTCTCTTCTGTAAGTATAGAAAAGAAGAATGTGATATTTGTTATTATTCCACCTTTGCTTTACGCAATTTATGCGGGAATAGGCTATGCCCTTAATTGGCAGTTCGCAGATGGCATCAACTATCCGTATTTCTTCCTTAACTGGGGAAGCCCTGCAGGAGCCTTTGGCTTTACAAATGGCCTTCCGTTTATGGGAACTGCGTGGTGGATACTTTTATTATTAGTATTCCTTATGGGTGTTGGCTATTGCTACCTCTGGATTGCTGATAAGATCAGAAATAGACGAGGATAACAATAATTTAATTAAGGAATGTTGGAGCAACAAACTGATAAGCTCCAATTGCTATAGTAAGGATAACGAGGAAGACAATGGCAATAACAAGAGAGCGTGTTACAAGTTTAGTTTTTGTATCGCCGCCTTTTGTTGCAAGGCGTAAGTTTTCTTCGTTATTTTCGTTTTTGGCGACAGTGCGGATGCACAAGCATACTATTATTATTCCAAGGATGCAAAGAACAATTGAATAGATAAAAGAGCCGGTTGTTTTTATGTCAGGAAAGATGAATCTGGTGGCATGGTCTACCGTCTCTTTGCCATACTTGGTTTCAAACATGTCCTGGATAACGCTTACAAAGTTGTTGAGCATGTGTACAACTATTCCTGGCCATATGGAACCTGAGGCAATACACAGGTACGCCAGAACAATACCGAAGGCAAATGCGTAGAATAGCTGTGTTGGATTTCCATGCATAAGACCAAATAGAAGAGAAGTGAGTAAAACACTGGCGCGGAACCTGCCTGTAGAGGTATAGGATGTAAGAAGGCCGCCGCGACAAACAAATTCTTCAAAGAAACCAGGAATCAGAGAGACTCCTATGATGTTGAGAATAAGGCCGGCTCCATAGAGCTGATCGTGAGTAAGAACAAGAAGATCTGGGAAGAAATAATTAGTAACATTGCTGATAAAGCTTGTTATAAGCTCAGTTGCAAAGCAGATAACAACAGCAAGAAGTATAGTGGCAGGCTTAACTTTATGAAAGTTGAAAGCTTCCGGCAAACTGACATTATCTTTTTTACATAATATAAAAGCTAATAAAGTAACAATTGCATAGGGAACGATGGATACTACTGTTCCAAGGCCTGTGGACATAAAGAATCCTGGAATAATTAGAGCAAGTAAGATACTGATAAGAAAAAAGAAGTTTGCCCTTTTGATGGATAGTGCTTTGCTTTGGTTGTTCATGTTAATCCCCCAATCATAATAAAGTCTATAAAATGAATGATATAACGAAAATGTGAAAAAAGGAAGGGTTTGTAACGATTGACTAGTTTAAAATATTGTTGCATACATTGGATTGAGTATATATAATTGGCGGGTGACAGGAGATATAAGAAGTGTTGAATTGTATAAAAAATAGAGAAAACAGCTCTGTCAGAGCTATTATAAGAAATATGATCCTTGCGGCGGTAAGTCTGTTCGTAAACGGATTTGGAGTCTATCTGACCATCCAGGCCAACATTGGTGCAGGTCCTTGGGATGTACTTAATCTTGGAATATCAAAGAGTCTTGGAATATTGTATGGGACAGCGTCGATAATAGTGTCCTATTCGATTCTAGGCATAGATATACTCATGAAGGAACCCATTGGAATAGCAATGTTTATCGATGCTTTTGTTGTAGGGAAATCAGTGGATCTTTTTAACAGGCTTAATGTAGTTCCTAAGTGCGATTCAGTATTTACAGGTGTAGTTGTTATGCTGGTAGGGCTTGTGATAATGGCATACACTCAGTTTACATACATGAGTGCTTCCCTTGGATGCGGTCCAAGAGATACACTTTTAGTGGCCCTTGCTAAGCGCGCAAGAAAGCTTAGGATAGGAGCGGTGAGCATAGCTCTTTTAAGCCTTGCTACATTTATTGGATGGCTCCTTGGTGGCCCTGTGGGAGTAGGAACACTTATCTGTGCATTTGGCACCGGTCCTATAATGCAGATGGCGTTTAACTCAGTGCGTTTTGATGCAACAGGAGTACACCATCAGCATCTGGCGGATTCTGTTAAGATATTCATGGATAGAAAGGCTGCCTGAAGCTGTTTATTTGTCCAAGCCGGAAAGCCTCATCATGAATATTGAATACTCATCGTTCTGAAAATCAAGATCCGGAGAGTTTTCGCCGCCACCATTGGTGCTGCGCTTGATCTCGGCATAGAATTCTTCGCCCTGATTGACAATATCCATAACGGTCATCGGAAAGCCTTTGGCAGTCGCAATAGAACAAAAATCCGCAAGGGGATTTTCAGATGTCCTTGTGTTGAGGAGCTGGTGACGAAGCGCGGAATCTTTGGTTGCAAGTTCTAATAATTCATCAAGTTTTTCAGTGATTTCCATAATGACCTCCGATAGTGGTATTCATAAAAAGGCAAAGAGCTTATGTAAGTAAGCGCCTTTGCCTGTTGAAATCATGATATCATACTTTACTTTAATGCGATAGTGTGTTGAGAAAAGACCTTATGTGGGATAAAATTATACATAAGCGTTTTATAAATGATTATCAGGGAGAGATAAATTAGAATGGGAAAAACAGCAATTGTATATGCATCTACACATCATGGTAATACCAGGAAAGTTGTAGAAGCTATCGCTAAAGAGTTTGAGGTGGATTTAATCGATGCAACGACCACTCGCGAGAAAGATTTGAATGGCTATGATCTGATAGGGTTTGCATCGGGAATTTATGCTGCTCAGTTTCATCAGCAGGTCAAGAATTTTGCACAGATCAATCTTCCACAGAACAAGAAGATTTTCTATATTATGACAAGTGCCATGAACAAGGATTTCTCCAAGTCAATGGCAGATTCTGTCAAGGGCAAGAATGCAACAGTTGTTGGTAAGTTTACATGTCATGGCTATAATACTTTTGGACCTTTTAAGTTAGTGGGTGGAACCAGCAAGGGACATCCGGATGATGATGACCTTAAGGACGCTGTAGAATTCTACAGAGGACTTATTAGAGTGGGCAGAGCTGAGTGATCAGTTCTGTCTTTTTT
>JAEEGL016521156.1_pt1 | contig 19055 bp, 9 predicted proteins | sample 9134231 | NCBI WGS metagenome assembly JAEEGL01 (sample SAMN16246548, study PRJNA631951) | gut metagenome | biome: gut microbiome; feature: rumen; material: fiber-attached | host: Bos | place: Iran: Karaj | collected 2018-10 | reverse complement strand
TCTTCTATTGGCTCCACTGGCTGTTTTTGCTGTGGGGTAACTATATCGACTATATCCTCTAGAGATCCCTCTTTAAATACATTCGATTCAAGTGTCTTGTATACGATTTTATTATCGTCAGTAACCTTGATTGTAATAGGAGCAACTGGGTCGTAGCCTTCAATTGAACCTGTTGGCTTTAAGATATACTCCTGCTGATAATTAAGCTTGTATGTAAGCTCAGTAGTTGTTGAGTCATCTGTCTGAGTTGTCTCAGGCTCAACAAGAACAAGCTCTCCGTTAATCGGATCAAGTGTATACAACTGGAACTTCATTTCAGAGAACATCTCTGAAGTCATGTTATGCGTTGGCCTGAAGGTAATAGTGTATTTTACCTCCTCATTATAATCATCAGTCATGACAATATTTGTAGATTCAGCATCAACAAAATCACCATTCTCGTCTGCGAGCTGAAGTTTGAGACTATCACCATCTTCTACAATCTTGAATGCAATACTCTCAGCCACCGTATATCCAGTAGGAGCAGAAAGCTCATATAAGTAATATGTACCTGCTGGGAAAGCAAATTTCTTTGCTACTCCATTAGATGTCCATTTATCAATGTAATTGCTCTCAGCAGCCTCAAGTGTACTCTCCTTACTAATGAGAAGTGTTGCACCTGTAAGCTCATCTCCCTGGCTAGCAGAGACTTTGCTTACTGAGAATTCTAGTGAATCAAGCGGCGCATCAATCATAGTGATAGCTGTTGAATCAACTGCTTTATACTCTCCATCATCCCAAATATAAAGTGTTGTTTCACTAACCTTAAACTTTATATCCGAAGCAGTATTGTAACCAAATGGCGCCTCCACTTCATGTAGTGTGTATTCAACACCTACTGCTGCATCAAAATCGTAAGTAGTTCCATCTGTAGTCCAATTTACAATCTTCTCTGTTCCATCAGTAAGTGTTCTTGTGATGGATAAATTAGCCTCAAGTACTGCTTTTCCACTTCCATCTTCCTTGCTAATGCTAATAGAAAGTGATTTTTTAGTATCTGCAAAACTAATACTTACAGCATTATCTAAACCACCTTCTGATGGAGTTGTAAAGCTCTTTACCTCAGTTGATAATTCATAATCTGTTGGTGCTACAGTTTCTTCAATTGTATATTCTGTGTCCTTTGCAAGCTTTCCAACTGAAACTGCCTTACCGTTAGCCTTTGTAACAATTGTATCAACTACATTTCCTGAAGTATCCTTGATTACAAATGTTGCTCCTTCAAGAACCTTTGTCTCATCATCTGCATCAATCTTTGTCACTGTCAAATAGAATGGGTCAACAGTCCAACCACCACCAAAACTTGAATATGACACATTTGCCGAATCATTATTAGATTCAGAAGATGCATAGCCAACTAACTGTACACCATTTGTATAATCACCTGATGATGTAATCTCAATTGGCATGGCGGTGTAAGTCAAAACATAAATGTTTGTATTATTCTCTTTCTGTGGCAATGTAACATCAAGAACGGTCTTGTTGCCGCTTGCATACATCTTTTTCGAATAATCTTCTTCCTCATTGCCAGTTGAAGTTACTTCGCCTGTAGAAGAATTGATTTCTCCAAGATAAAGCTTAACCGATTCAAAATCTAATGCCAAACTGCTTCCAAGTGTATCTCTAATTATCAAATTAGTATCCAGCACCTGTCTGTTGCCATTTAATACAACTGTATATGTAATAGCCTTTGTTGTTGTGTCAACACTTGCAGATTTATTAATCACAGTGTTTACCCAACTTATCTTTTTGCTTGCTGAAACTATTGCTGATATATTCTGGTCTGTTTTTAGCTTTGCCGTATTTGTTATTGATACTGTACCACCATTTGTGGATGTGAAAATATCACCATCATCAACATGTGCCACAAACTGAATAACTTCCATAGCGTCATCTGAGCCAACATCTGTGATATCGGCAAGATGAACTGTCAAAACGCCATCTTCATACTCATAGTATGATGCATTAGATGAATCTGTATCTAATGAAGTAGTTGAACCACTTCCCTTTGTAAGAGTAACTGAGTCATCAACAAGTGACATTCTAGGAGTGCGTAGGTCATCTGTAACTACAACACCAGACATCGCCATCTTATTTCGATTTACAGTAATTGTGTATGTAATCTCATGCGTATCGTAATCATAGCTTGATGCTGTTTTTTCCAGTACAGTACTCTTATATGTGCAAGATGCTGTATCCGTTACTTCTGTCTGCTGGTCTGAATCAAGCTGTACTTTATTGTAGTATGTTGTTCCAGAATTATTTCCAGCCCATACAGTACACTGAGCATCAGTAAGCTTTGTTACAACTGTAAATGTGGCGCTAGCACCATTAAGGGCACTACCAAAATCAATAACCTTGTTTCCGTCAGAATCTGTACTCATATTTGAATCTTCAATAGTATATTCACTGGTATTTCCATCTGAATCAGTTATTGTAGCATCACTTATGGAATAAAATTTTTGACCTGCTTGTATCAATTCCGTAATTGTCGTGTTTGTAAGCGCTTGGTAATTCTTATTTGCAACTACTTTCCAGGTAATTGTATGTGTAGATGCATCATATGAAACACAACTCTTTTCTATAGCTGCCTTTGTAGTTACACCTGTTCCCGTGACACTGACCTTGCTAAGTGTAGGCCCCAGGAGTAACTTATAGTCTCCATTTCCTGTGTAATCATACTCATATTCAAGGAATGCATAATTACCAGGAATAACTGTATGATTTGTCTGAAGGAATGTAGTGTAATTTTCTATCTGAGTCTTATAAGTAATTGTAAACTTGTGACTACCAGTTAGTTTGTAATCACTATTAGCCCCCTTGAATCTTAGGTACCAATTATATGACTTATTCTTATCAGATGTTCCTGCTACATTAACGATGTCATAGTCACTTGATGCCAATGTAGTAGTTGTATCGCCTACCGTATCCGTAACAGCAACGCTGCCTTCAACTAGAGACATTACTGTAGAAGTATCAGTAGAAAATACATCATATACTGTTAAATTCTTTAGATTATATCCATTAGTATCAACAGTAATCTTCCATTCAGCAACACCAGTTGAATCTAGCGCTCCGCCTTCTTTTGTAATCCAGTTGGCAAGCGTCTTAGAATTAACAGTATCACTAACGCTAGCTTTGCCTATTTCCGTAGATGTATCTGCCGCATCATAAAGTAATGCGTCGTTAGATATTTTCAAACTTATGGTTCCATTCTGTGTCGAACCACTTGATAAGAAATCAACATGTGTTTTGTATGTAATATATGTTACTGAACTCTTTTCATTATCAGTAAATGAATACGTTAACTCTCCATCATCTGTAATAGTTGGAGTTGCTGTCGTGCCATTTACTGTAAATGATCCAGACACATAGCTCTGATTTGAACTAAATGAATCTACAAACTTATATCCGCTTTCATAAGTAATTGGATTTGAATCATTTGTAATCTTTACAGTCCATGTTATATCATCATTGTCATCCAGCTCACTAGCAGTTTTTTCAATAGTAGGAGCATTTGGCTGATTCTCAGCAATAAGCGCTGTAACAGTTGTTGTGCCTGTAGCTGTTGGTATAGTAAACTCATACTCCGTATTTGTCCCTATCGAGTCAGAATTCAATCCGAACTCAATTCCTATAACAACATCATATACCTCTTTGTTTGACTCATAAGTAACAGCCAGGCTAACGCTACCATCACTATCAACAGATACTGTACCAAACTCAACCTTGTTTCCGTTTTCATTTACATATACTGTGAAATCTTCTATAGCTGAAAGATTAAATGATGTCGCACTTAATGATGGTAACTTATATGTGTTGTCCTTACTAATATATGTCTTTGATTCATCTGTCTGATAGTCCTCATCATAATTCAAGCTAAGAGGACTTTTTAAAGTATAAGTAACCTTATATGTTGAACTTGTAGAAACAGTACTATCATCTGTAATTTCATTTCCATCAGTATCTGTAAATGATACAGAATCAACTAGCGCCCACTCATCAAGCTCTTTTGTATCATCCGCTTCTTTGTCCTCAATCGATACCACCGCATAGGTAGAGAAGTGCTCAGTATTAAAGCTAACCTCATCATTACCTACATAAGTGCCCATTTCAGTTGCTGAGCTTGCATCATCAGCCACATGGAAAACTTCCATATCTACATTGTCGTTGCTCTTTGCCTCTGATGTATCTATATTTGTAAACTTTACTTTTACTTCGCCCTTTGAAGTATCTGGCTGAATCTCGTTGCCATCAGCATCGTAAAGAGTAATATCAAAAGCCTTTACTTCTGTAATTTTCTGAGAATCTGTAAGCTCTTTCTCAACTGCCTCTTCTATAGAAGAAACGTCCTCGATTTCCTTTGCATTGAAATATGCTCCCTCTGGCAAAACACCCTCGGCAGCAGTAAGAGTAATTCGTACTCCACTTACAGTCTTGGCCTGCTCAAATGGAACGTCTTCTTCCTCTTCTTCAAGCTCTTCCTCGAGAAGCTCTTCATCTTCAAGGAGTTCCTCATCTGTAAGCTCTTCATCCGAATCTTCTTCATTTGAAGCTTCTTCATCTGAAACATCTTCTTCTGAATCTTCATCTACAAGCTCTTCCTCAGAAGCCTTTTCCTCTCCAGAAAGCTCCTCGCCGCCGGCATTCTCTTTATCCTGCTCATCGCCATCAAGCTTTCCTTCATTATCTAAATCATTGTCATCCTCTAAAACTTCCTGGATGACTTCTTCTGCAGCCTCTTCTACTTCTTCAACTGCAGCCTCTTCATACTCGTTTGTCTTCCCAACTGTATCAGTACTTTCTACTGATTCAGTTTCTTCAATCACTTCCTCGGCCAAAGACACAAAGTCACTTCCAACAGTATTAAACAATACTATTGTTCCCAGGAGCATCGCGAAAAATCTCTTTTTCATTTTGTCACACCCTTCCAGTAATATTTAATATCAATTCCCATGCCGACCAAATGGCCAACGTTACATACAATAGCAAAAAACTAAAAGTATGTAAATAAGTTTCGCGAATCTTCCCCATAAAAAGAGAGATGTCTGATAAACTCAAACATCTCCCCGAATAAAACAAATTATTCACACCTGATATCAGGCAAAAATACAAAATTAATACAATCTACATCTCTGCTCTAAACTCAGCATCACCTGGAAGTGGATACTTGTCAGTAAGAGTCTTGATGATAGCTCTTGCCTTTTCAACACCAGCTTCCTGCTCCTTGATCACAATTGCGATAGCCTCTGCAACCTTGTCGAAATCATCTTCCTTGAGACCTCTAGTTGTAGCAGCTGGTGTACCAAGACGGATACCAGATGTTACGAATGGTGACTTTGGATCATTTGGAATAGTATTCTTGTTTGCAGTAATGTGAGCATCGTCAAGAAGCTTCTCAACAACCTTTCCAGTAAGCTCGAATGGAGTAAGGTCGATAAGCATAAGATGATTATCTGTACCATCAGATACAATCTTGATGCCTCTATCCTGTAAGCCCTTGCAGAGCGCCTGAGCGTTCTTCACAATCTGCTGACCGTATTCCTTGAATGAAGGGTCGAGTGCCTCCTTGAAGCAGATAGCCTTTCCTGCAAGTACATGCATCAAAGGACCTCCCTGAATACCTGGGAAGACAGCCTTGTTGAAATTGTATTTCTCATTTGCCTCTGCAGTAGCCATAATCATACCACCTCTTGGACCACGAAGTGTCTTGTGAGTAGTAGTTGTTACAATATCTGCATAAGGGATTGGGCTCTCATGTACGCCTGCTGCAACGAGACCAGCGATATGAGCCATATCTACAAAAAGGACAGCGCCAACTTTATCACAGATTTCTCTGAATCTCTTGAAATCAATCTTGCGGCAATATGCTGAAGCGCCAGCGATAATCATCTTTGGCTTGCACTCAAGTGCAATTCTCTCAACATCGTCATAATCGATAACGCCATTGTCATTAACTCCATAAGGCACAATATTGAAATATGTACCTGAGAAATTAGCTGGTGAACCGTGTGTAAGGTGTCCGCCATGGTCGAGATTCATTCCCATTACAGTATCCCCTGGCTTAAGTACGGCAAACTGAACTGCCATATTTGCCTGAGCGCCAGAATGTGGCTGAACATTTACATATTCGCAACCGAATAATTCTTTTGCTCTTTCTCTAGCAAGCTCCTCAACAACGTCTACCTCGCCGCAACCGCCGTAGTAGCGCTTTCCAGGATAACCCTCAGCATACTTGTTTGTGAGAACTGATCCCATTGCTGACATTACCGCAGGTGATACCCAGTTTTCAGAAGCAATAAGCTCGATGTGTTCTGACTGTCTGTTATACTCCTTTACAATTGCCTCTGCAACTTCTGGATCTGTGTTTTTGATGTCCTTTAATGTGTACATTACTTTCCCTTTCTATAACTTCTTTCTACTGTTACTTCTATGTGAACCGATTTCTCGGTAATCACTAAATATACTTATTTTCAAACTCCTCCTTCGCAAGTGGCTTATCAAAGAAAAATCCTTGAGCCAGGTTGACAGAAAACTTTCCTATCATATCAATCTGCTTGTCATACTCTACTCCCTCTACGCAAACATCTACGTCGAGAGAATCTGCAAGCTCTGAAATAGTCTTTACAAACAATTCTGAGAAATGGTCAGAATTTATTTCTGAAACGAACGCTCTATCAATTTTGATTGTATCAAGAGGCATTGTACGTATGTAATTTAAAGAAGAATATCCAGTGCCAAAGTCATCAAGGGCAACTCTGCATCCCTTTGCACGGATTGCATCCAATAGCTGAATCATTCTCTCCATATCATTTATGGCAAGTGACTCAGTTACCTCAAGGGTAAGGTTTTGTGGATTGATAGCTGTCTCTTCCAGCGCCGCATCCAATTTATCAAGGAAATCAGATTGTGTAAGCTGAACGACGGAAAGATTAACATTCACCTTAAATTCAGGATGTCCAAAATCATTCCAATGCTTACAGCTCTTTGCTGCCTGTACAAGAACGTGCTGTCCGATAGCATTAATCAGCTTTAGCTTTTCTGCTTGGGCAATAAACTGGTCTGGGAAAACCAATCCGTATTCAGCAGAATTCCAGCGAACTAGAGCCTCTGCACCACAGCAGGTTGGAATGCCATTTACAAATTCCATAATTGGCTGATAGTAAACCTCGAATTCCTTGCAGCCGTCATCAACTGCCTTTCTCATTGCCTGCTCCATCTTTACCTTTTCGGCAACCACGGCATCCGAATGAGCATCATAGAATTCAAATCTATTCTTGCCCTTGTTCTTTGCTCCATGGAGAGCAATATTTAGGCGAGTGAGAATTGCAGAAGAATCCTCAATATCTCCAGGCGCCCTTACACAGCCCATGCTGACTGTGCAATAGTATTCCTCACCATTAAGAGTCCATGGATTATTAAACAAATTCATGATTCGCTTGATGACCATGTCCAAATTATCAATATTTGCATGATCAACAATTACAGCGAACTCGTCACCGCCGACGCGGTAGCATTTTCCATTAATATATGAAATATCATTGATGCTATGAGCAATGTACTCAAGCAAATCATCACCAACCTGATAGCCAAGGCCCTCATTTACACTTGCGAAATCATCCAAATCAAGCATTAGAACTGCAAATTCCTTGCCCAACTTTGTAGCAACATGGAATTCCATTGCAATGTCCTTTTCACATGCCTGGCGATTGTACAAGCCTGTGAGAATGTCCTCCTGAGCCTGCTTCTCCACCTTTTTCTGGTAGATTCTCAAATCAGTGGTGTCATAGAAGGTGAGAAGGCGAACTTCTCTTCCATCCACCCATTCGATATTAGCGATGGAAATATCAAACCATTTGCCTGAGCCGTTGGCAGAATAGCCATTAATCTCAGACAAGGTATAACGCTTATCAAAAATGATTTCCTCGATAGCAAGTCTGTCAATTTCATTGCTGAACATTCTGGTGAATGTTTCGTTGTTATATAGGAAATCTTTATTTTGCAAATCTGCAACAATAACTCCGTAGCCAGCATTCTGCAAGATTGATTCCAGTGCAGAATAAGAGCTAGCCAAGGAATTAGTAGTAATCTTTTTTACAAGGATAGTGCTCAAAATGCGCTTGATGTCATTTGCAAAACGCAAATCATCAACGCTCCACTTTTTATTCTTTTCTCTAGAAACAAAGCACAAATACATTGCTGCCGAATCATTTACGTTGATTGGCAAGAAAATCGCTGCATTAATGTGATGCTTGCTGAAGAATACCTCAAACAACTCTGGTAATACTGCATCAGATGAAATCGTATAAGGCTTGCCATTCATAAATGGAAGGCTAATAACAGGCACTTCCTTGAATTTTGGAGAAAGAGGCTCTGTTTTCTCTGCTACCCACTCACAAATCATATCTGCATTTATGCCGTCATCGTTGATTTGCAATAATGCTGTATTTGTACAATCAATATAATGTCCCGATGCTTTGAGAATGTCACCTGCCACATCAGCGAAAGGATTCTCAGACTCCATAAGTCTAAGAATATCTGTCATTATCTCATTTTTCTTTAATCGAGATTCAACTTCTACCTCAGCCTTCTTTTCATCAGAAAGCTTTTTTTGTAAGGTCTGTGTCTTTACCTTTTCTGCAAAGTAATATTTAGTGAGTGTCTCGATAAGTCCGATTGACTTGTCAAAATCACTAACTGTAGTTGTCTTTAGCTCGGCTGGAATCTTTTTCTCCACAGGAAGCTTTTCCTTGTCAACGCCGAAGCAAAGCCAAACACCGAGGCAGCGGCCATCCATTCCGCGAATTGCCACACCCCTGTATAATAAATATTCCTCTGTGCCGTAACGTTCGATTATATTCTCTACATTACCGTCCACAAAGGAATCTATAATTTCCCTACGCAACTCTGCAGTAAAATTGTAGTCAACAAAATCCTCCTCAGGCTTTGTACCTGAGAAGGATGTTATCAATCCCTGTGATTTGCTAACACACATAAGATAGATGTTATTTGCCTTACAAAATGAGTCCTGCAGTGCTTGCATAGCCTCACTATTAATTTCTAACTCAAAATCTACTCTATAACTGTTGTCCATCCATACTTGTCCTCGAGTCTACCCCACTGGATACCTGTTAAAGTATCGTAAAGCTTCTGGGTCAACTCGCCAGTTTTACCTCCATTGATTACAACAACATCGTCTTTGAAACGAAGCTCTCCAACTGGAGAAATAACTGCTGCTGTTCCTGTTCCGAAGACCTCTTCAAGCTTGCCATCATGGCCTGCCTTCATAAGATCATCAATTGCAAGACGCTCCTCGCGGACATTGTAACCCCAATCCTTAAGTAAGTGAATCATTGAATCTCTAGTAACACCTGGAAGTACTGTTCCAACTGTTGGTGCTGTCCAAATTTCCCCGTCAATTTTGAACATGATATTCATTGTTCCAACTTCTTCTACATATTTTCTCTCGTTACCATCAAGCCATAAAACCTGAGAATATCCAAGCTTTTCTGCCTTCACCTGTCCGGCTATTGAGCCAGCATAGTTTCCACCACATTTTGTGAATCCTGTGCCGCCTGCAACTGCTCGTACCAATTCATTTTCTACTAAAATCTTCACTGGGTCAAGACCTGTTGCATAATATGCTCCAACTGGACAACAAAGTATCATGAATTTGTAAGATTTTGCCATATGAACACCAAGAGCAGCCTCTGTAGCGAACATAAATGGACGTATATAAAGTGAAGTATCTTTTGCTGTTGGAACCCAAGCTTCCTCTGTCTTTACAAGAGCTTTTATGCCAGCATTTCCTCTACAGGAAATGCTGGCATGCAAAGTCTTTCATTAGAATTAATCATTCTCTTTGCATTCATCTCTGGTCTGAACAACTGAATCTTGCCATCCTCACGACGATATGCCTTGAGTCCTTCGAATGTCTCCTGCGCATAATGAAGAGTCATGCAAGCTGGGTCAAGTTCAATAGGCCCCTCAGGAATAATTCTGGCATCATGCCATCCAATTTCTCTATCCCAATCACACACAAACATGTAATCAGTCATGTACTTACCAAAACCAAGGTTGTTCCAATCTGGCTTTTCCTTTAATTTTTCGCGTTTCTCAAATCTGATTTCCATAGTAGCCTCCGAACATAAATTGATAAATTTACTGTCTAAAATAATCTTTTACATTATCCATCTTTTTAGCTTTTACGTCAACACTTTAGTGTGCTAAATCGCACTATTTTAACTTTGGACCAAAAACCCGTGACTTTTTAGTAAATAATTTGTGAACTCTTCCAATTGCATGGACTATGTCTACTTATAAATGATATAATTCAGACAAATACATCTAACAGGTTGGACTATTATGAATATTTATACTCAATTGTGTGGATTAGCTATTATTGCTATCCTTTTATTTTTCTATAGCCGTCAGCCGACCATGGGCATCAGCACCGAGCGTCATTTCAAACTGACTTTATACGTTATTTTAGGGTGCGTTCTTCTGGACATTGCATCCTGCTATTTTATTGTTCATTCAAACAGATATAGTTCGGTACTTGTTTTTTTTATTTGTAAGTTATATTTGATTTCGTTACAGCTGGTGGCCTTTAGTGCACTGTCCTACACCATTTCGGATATTTTTGAGAATTTTGGTAGCAAACACGAGAAAATGATTGGTTTGTCCTACCAGTTTCTTTGCCTATGTGGAATAGCCATTACAATGTATTTGCCAGTAGAAATATACTACGATGGCGTGAAACTATATTCCTACGGTCAGGCTGCCATGTGCACATACATTTTTGTGGCATGCTATATTTTCTCAACGGCCTTGGCTACAATCGTTTTACAAAATCACATAAAGCAAAAGAAAATATACACTCTTTTAATATGGATGGGAATTTGGACTACCTCGGCAATCGTCCAGTTCTTTAATCCAAAAATTTTAATCGTCAGCTTCGCCACATGTATTGGAGCGTTGATAATGTATTTCGAACTGGAGAACCCTCAAAGTTCAATTTCCAGACGCACTGGACACTTTAGTTCTGCAGTTATAAGGGATTATGTTGATTACCTTTACCTAACAAAAAAGAAGTTCTCATTACTCCTGATTTCATTCAAAACTGTTTCAGAATCCAATAGCGACAGACTACTACTTAGGAAATCAATTTCTATGCTTTCAGATTTCCTTTTTACAATAGATACCGCGAGAGTATTTGATACACCTGAAGGCAATTTTCTTTTGATTTTTGACAATACTGATTTTATCGAGAGCACGAAGTTTAGGATTTCCACTTACTTCCAATCAGTGGAAGACAATTCGGATATTAGTAATGCTATCACGCTGATGAATCCTTTCTATGTAATTGTTCCGGATTGCAATATAACCGACAACTCAGATGAACTATTGCTACTATTGTCCAGCTTCATACCTAACGACAAATCCAAGCTGAAAAGCAATGAAATTGTTGTTAATCAGGAAGTGATGGAGAAAATCCGAAACAAGAAGGACATGGAGAACTTGGTTGTAGACGCCATGGAAGACAATCGAGTTGAAGTATATTATCAGCCTATATTTGATATTTCAAACAACAACTACTCCTATGCTGAGGCCTTGGTTAGAATCAGACTAAATGACAACACACTTGTTATGCCTGATGAATTCATTCCAATTGTAGAGGAAACGGGACGAATCATTCCTTTATCAGACAGCATATACCGAAAAGTTCTTTCGTTTATGAAATCCTATAGAATGGAACGATTGGGAGTTGAGCATATTGAACTGAATCTTTCAGTTCGTCAGGGTGAGCATCCATTGTTTGCTACTAGATTTATAGAAATGCTAAAAGAGTATCGCATTTCTCCTGCAAATATCAACCTTGAAATCAACGACACAAGCACCATCAACCGCAAGGATACTCTTATTAAAAATATTAAAAAACTGGAAGAATATGGCCTTTCCTTCTCGTTAGATGACTTCGGTTCTGGAAATACAAACTTGAATTATGTTGTAGATACACCTGTCAGCATTATCAAGATAGACAAGCATCTGACCGATGAATATTCTGAGAACATTAAGGCACAGGCCATAATAAAAACCATAATCGATTTAGGACATTCCATGGGAATGAAAATCATCGCCGAAGGAATTGAAACTGCCGACGGACTTGAGACAATGAAATCTCTCGGCGTAGATTATATACAAGGATTTTACTTTTCAAAACCGCTGCCTGAGCATGAATTTTTAAAATTTGTTCAGAAGCACAACCTTACATAAAGGAGAATTATTATGCACACATTTCAACCTTATCCAATTGACATGTTAGAATGGAATCCTATCAAGAAGCTGGCAGACGAAGGCGTTGCCATTGTAGCTGAGTCTCATGGCCAGGTGAATGCCACCTCTTCTCACAATGGAGGAGTTGGACATATTTGGGGAAAGAATGTACTTTACGCATTCTTGCGCAACACAAGATATACTAAAGAATTGCTGGATGAGAGTGACTACTTTTCCGCATGCTTCTTTGACATGAACGAAAAGCAAAATGTTCAGCTCATGAAGGTACTTGACCAAATCAGCGGCCGAAACGAGGACAAGTTAGCTCAATGCAAAGTCACTATTGCACGAGACCTAAACGTGCCTTACATTGATGATTCAAACTTCATCATACTATGTCGCAAAATTGCCGCCGTACCAATGACTGAAAACACAATTCTCGACCCGAAAATTCTCGACGCACACTACTCTAATCGCCACATGGATGACTTTCATACCATGTACATAGGAGAAATCCTAGATATAAGAGCCCGCTAGATTAATAAAGCCAACCAGTTACAGCTTGTAGCTTACTGGTTGGCTCTTTTGTTTTTTAACTCTATGTAATGGTATTTAACGGTTAAAGAACTCTACAAACTCTTCGTATCCGTCGTTTGTGAGCTGTTCCTTCTGGAACTTTTTATTCTTGTTCATACGAACTACAAGAACTGTCTGGCCTTCTGCACGAGCAGCCTTTGCCTGAGACATAACCTCTGCAAGTTTTTCTGCTGGGTAGCCCTTCTCAACGAGGTATGCAACCTTTTTGTTGGCACCAGGCACCTTGAAGCCCTGCTCCATAAGGAGAAGGATGATACGCTCGAATCCAATCGAGAATCCACAGGCTGGTGTATTCTGACCTGTAAAGTTTCCAATCATCTTGTCGTAGCGTCCGCCACCACCGCAGCTTCCGCCAAATTCAGGAATAGCAATCTCAAAGATTGTACCTGTGTAGTAGCTCATACCGCGAACAAGTGTAGGATCAAATACAAGCTCAAACTGTGCTTCTTTTGTAGCATTCACAGCTGCTGCAATCTCACGCATCCAATCTGCAACTTCCACATCAAGGAATTCTCCAAGCTTTTCAAGAAGAATGTCCATGCCTGCTGCAACATCCTTAACATTCTCAAGTGCTGCAAAAAGTCCTACGTATTTATCAATAGACTCCTGTGAATATCCAGCCTCCAAAAGCTCTGCTGATACTCCATCAAGTCCAATCTTGTCCATCTTATCTAGTGTGATGAAAATAGAATCATAATCCTCCTCAGCAAAACCAGCATAAGCGGCCATTGCCTTAAGAATACGACGCTCATTGATTCTAATCTCAAAATTCTTGAAACCGATTCTGCCAAGTGTTGTTGTTGTAGCAAGAATAAGCTCGATTTCTGCTAAGTTGCTTGGCTCACCGAGAATATCGATATCGCACTGAGTGAACTGTCTATAACGACCTCTCTGTGGCCTATATGCTCTCCAAACTGAACCAATCTGAAGCGACTTGAATGGTGATGAAAGCTCATTAGCATGATTTGAGTAAAATCTGCAAAGTGGAACTGTAAGGTCGTATCTCATACCGAAATCAACTACCTGCTCCTCTGTAGTAGCCTCAGGAATGTTAAGCTTCTCGCCACGCTTCATTACCTTGAAAATAAGCTTTTCATTCTCGCCGCCCTGCTTATTTGAAAGATTGCCGATTGACTCCATTGCTGGTGTCTCGATTGGTGTGAATCCAAATGAACGATATGTATCCTTGATAATAGAAGTAACATAGTCACGAACTTCCATCTCGTATGGGAGAATATCTTTCATTCCGTTAACTGGTTTCTTGTTTAAAGCCATTTCAAATCCTCTCTAAGTCTTTCTCTTTTTCTATCTATCATTTCATCAATTCTGTCCATATATAGCTGAACATCTTTGACATTTTCACATCTTGTAACTGTTTTGCCGTGGTCTGCAACAAATTTGCTGGCAGTACCGCAACCAAGTGCCATTATAGTTTGTTTCTCCTCCATTATCAAGATATTATACAATCCCTCGTTTCCAGGAGTAGCATAACCAATGTTCTCAAGATTTGCCGCCATATTCTTTTGGCGATACAAATAATATGGAACCATTCCCATATCCTTTGCTGCCTCAAGACAAATATCCATATGCTTTTGAGAATTCTCAATCAGATAATCCTCATATGATTCTCTGTCGTAATTAAGCCTTGCGGAATGCTTTAGTGCAAGGGAATGAACGGTAAGATTGTCCGGCGCTAATTTCTTTACCTCATCCAAGGTGTACTGGACATCCTCAATAGTCTCTCCTGGCAGACCCAAAATCAGATCCATATTTATATTTTTAAAATCTAGTTCTCTAGCCCATGTAAATACTCTATGAATATCCTCCACCTTGTGGAATCGCCCAATCAAATCCAACGTCTTTTGATTCATAGTCTGTGGATTAATTGAGATTCTAGTAACCGGGTGATTCTTCATTACCTGAAGCTTTTCTCGTGTAATTGAATCTGGTCGTCCCGCCTCAACCGTATATTCCAAAAGTGACTTTGTATCAAAATACTTATCAATAAGTGTAAGTAATTTATCCAGGTGCTCTGCATCCAATGATGTAGGTGTGCCACCACCAATATAGATTGTGGTCAAGCTCTTTTCCTTGCAGGCCTCTGCTGTAAAAGCCATTTCCTTTTCAAGAGCATCAATATAATCATCGAGCTTCTTTGTCCACAAACCAATTGGATAAGAAGTAAATGAACAATACAAGCATGTACTTGGGCAGAACGGAATACCTATATAAATCGAATACCCATTATCGTAATCAATCTTTGATAAAAGCTCGTGCTCCTTGTGAGAAACCTCCAAGCTCAAATCGATTTTCGTCTGAGATGTCAAATAGGTTCTTTGCATGTATTCAGAAACCTGCTGGTCACTGGCTCCCTCTTCTATCATTCCAAGAGAAATCTTGGTAGGGCGAATACCAGTAAGTGTTCCCCATGGCAAATCCTTGCCTGTACGCTGATGCAAGCTCTCATAAATAGCAAGCTTTAGTCGATTCTTTGTGTCTGACCTATCAGAATAATCAATCTCTATTTCGCGGCCATCCAAAGTGAGAATGTTGTCGGAATAATTAACCTGCATCGAAAAAAGAAGCCCTACATCCTCAGGGACAGGCTCAGTAGAAATCTTTACCTCTTCCTTTGGATAGAAGGCTTTTACGAGTGAATATATATCATACTCAAAATTATCTTCATTTAACTGAATATAAATCATTTAAAATACCTTTATTGTAAAAACATATTATTAACGCGCTCATTTCCAATAGTCGTAGCGCTCTCATGACCTGGATAACAAATTGTATCCTCTGGCAAAACCATAAGCTTTTCTTCGATAGAATGAATAAGCTGCGATGTGGAACCACCTGGGAAATCTGTACGTCCAACTGAACAGCAGAAAAGTGTATCTCCTGTAAAAAGGATTCCCTCTTCTTCAAAGTAATAGCAGCAACCTCCTGCTGTATGACCAGGTGTAGCAATACATTTAAAATGTAGGCCGGCCAAATCTACCTCTTGGCCATCCTTTAAATAAACATCTGCTTTGTATGATGTTGGCTGAAAAAGCATATCCCCCGAGAGATTCAAGGAAGGATTCTCAAGAGTCTCCTTCTCTCCCTCAAATGCGTATATCTTGATATTGTATTCTTTTGCAATTTCCTCAGCAGCCCCCGCATGATCGAAGTGTCCGTGAGTCAAAACAATGGCTACTGGTGTAGTCCCAGACTTTTCGACACCAGCTTTAATCCTAACTGGAGATGAGCCTGGATCAACGATGATCGACTCATTTGTTTTATCATTGATTGCCAGATAGCAATTCATTGCGCACACTGGCAAAAGTATATGCATTACTTTCATTAGTTGTTTCTTAACCTCTAGGTCTTTCTACATCGATAATAGATTCAACCTGCTTTATCTTTTCTACCAAAGACCTAAGCTGCTCGCGGCTCTGTGTACCAAACTTTATGGTAATTGTAGCAACGCCCTGCTTGCTAGTCTTTGAGTGGATAGAATCTATATCAATTTCTCTTTCAGTAAATATTCGTGTGATGTCAACAAGAAGACCGGTGCGGTTGTTTCCATAAATATTAATCTCTGTGAGATAAACGCCGCCTCTCTTGCCATCTTCTATCGCATCCTGAGCCCATTCAGCCTCAATTAATCTCTCCTTCTCAAATTCTGGAAGATTGATCATATTGATGCAGTCGGTACGGTGAATTGAAACACCTCGTCCTCGGGTAACGAAACCAACGATTTCATCACCAGGTACAGGATTACAGCACTTTGAAAAGCGCACTGATACATCATAAAGTCCGCTAACTGTAATACCATTTTTTGATTTTGGCTTAATCTTGTCGCTGCCACCAGAATGCTCGGCAAGAACCTCCTCGTCAGTAACCTTTACTGGGTGATCCTTCTGCCAAGCTGTAAACATCCTGTTGATTACAGCACCTTCTTTGATAGCTCCCTGGCCTACTGCCGCAAGAGTATCCTCCCAGCTGTGGAAGCCATATTTATTCTTGATAAGCTCCTGATATCTAGGCTTGTTGATTTCTCCTAAATCAACTCCCTTTTGCTTTGCTGAGTTGATAAGGAGTTCCTTGCCCTTTGCAATATTCTCGTCCTTTGACTGAGAACGGAACCACTGATTAATCTTGTTCTTTGCCTGTGATGACTTTACGATGCTGAGCCAATCACGGCTTGGTCCATTGGTATTTTGAGAAGTAACAATCTCAATTCTGTCACCATTCTGGATAACATAGTCAATTGGAACCAGCTTGCCATTTACCTTTGCACCAATCATGCGATTACCAACCGCAGAATGAATTGCATAGGCAAAATCTATTGGTGTAGAGCCATTTGGCAAATTCTTTACATCACCGGATGGAGTAAAACAAAATACTGTATCCGAGAATAGGTTCAAGTCTGATTTTAATAATGAAGAGAACTCCTTGTTGTCGGAAATCTCCTGCTGCCACTCTAGAATCTCACGAAGCCAAGAAAGCTTTTCTTCCTCACCAACAACAGTAGAGCCCTCACCGCTCTCCTTGTATTTCCAGTGAGCTGCGATACCATACTCACTAGTACGGTGCATCTCATAGGTACGAATCTGAATCTCGAAAGGGGCACCGTTAGGACCAATAACAGTTGTATGCAAAGACTGATACATATTAGGCTTTGGCATAGCAATGTAGTCCTTGAAGCGACCTGGAATTGGAGTATACATCTCATGGATAACACCAAGAGCTGCATAACAATCCTTTATTGAATCAACGATAATACGAACCGCAAATAAATCATATATCTGATCGATGGTCTTATTATGATTGACCATCTTTTTGTAAATGCTGAAGAAATGCTTTGCACGACCATAAACCTCGGCCTTTATCTCGGCCTCGTGGATGTGCTTTGCAACATCATCAACCAATGAATTGATGTAGTCTGTACGCTGACTCTTTCTAAGGGCTATCTTTTCAACCAAATCGTAATAAGCATCTGGCTCAAGATACTTCAAAGAAAGGTCATCAAGCTCAATCTTTACCTTGCTGATACCAAGACGCTGGGCTAGTGGAGCATAAATCTCCATAGTCTCTCTCGCCTTTTCTTTTTGCTTCTCAGGACGCATGTACTTTAGAGTACGCATATTGTGAAGTCTATCAGCAAGCTTTATAAGAATAACTCGAATATCCTTTGCCATGGCAAGGAACATCTTTCGTAAGTTTTCTGCCTGTATCTCCACCTTGTCGGCATCATAATTCAACTGACCCAACTTGGTAACACCATCCACAAGCTCTGCAACTTCCTCTGAGAACTCCTGTGCTATCTCTTCCTTTGTGCAGATAGTGTCCTCAACAACATCGTGCAATAAGCCTGCTACGATTGTCTCCTTATCAAGCTCGAGATCCGCAAGAATAATGGCAACACAAAGTGGATGAATAATATATGGCTCACCCGACTTACGAGCCTGTCCCTCATGAGCCTTTCGAGCAATATAGTATGCCTTTTCAATCATGGAAATATCAGCGTTTGGATGATATTTGCGCACACGATCAATAAGCTCCTTGTAGAGCTCATCAGGGTCAACAAAATCTGTGGTGGCGATTACACCATGGTTAACAAAGCTAACTTTATTCTCAAGTTGCTCTAATTCATTTTCGTTATGAATTGCCATGATATCACCACCTTCCGTCAAAATTTTTATTAAACATTATATAATTTAACAGGCTAAAATGCAATAATAAGACCATATGAAAATACGCAATTTTATAGACAATTTTGCAAATTTTTGTTATCATATCTCAGGTTTAAATTGTTTTTAATTTGAAAGGATTTTTTTAATGATTCAAGCAAATAATGTCACTCTTCGATTCGGCAAAAAGGCCCTTTTCGAGGAAGTTAATATCAAATTTACTGAAGGAAACTGCTACGGTATCATCGGTGCAAACGGTGCTGGTAAGTCTACATTCTTAAAGATTTTGTCAGGCCAGCTTGAGCCAACTAGTGGTGAAATCACAATGAGTCCTGGCAACAGACTTTCATTCTTAGAGCAGGATCACTTCAAGTACGATGAGTTCACTGTTCTAGATACAGTTATCATGGGAAATCAGCGTCTTTATGACATCATGAAGGAAAAGGACGCTATTTATATGAAGGAAGA
>JAEEGL015449615.1_pt1 | contig 19055 bp, 18 predicted proteins | sample 9134231 | NCBI WGS metagenome assembly JAEEGL01 (sample SAMN16246548, study PRJNA631951) | gut metagenome | biome: gut microbiome; feature: rumen; material: fiber-attached | host: Bos | place: Iran: Karaj | collected 2018-10 | reverse complement strand
GCAGATATTAATACTTATATTAATGATAATAAAGAAGAATCTACTTTTCAAACAAAGTTATTTGAATTAATTGATTCAAAAGAATTAAAAGATTCAGATGTCTATAATAAAGTAAGAATGGATAGAAGATTATTTAGTAAAATAAGAAGTGATAAGAATTATCATCCAAGTAAAGAAACAATCATATTACTAGGAATTGCTTTAGAATTAAAAGAAAATGAAATAGAAGATTTACTAAGTAGTGCATCTTATTCACTACCTATGAATAATACATATGATTTAATTATAAGATTTTGTTTTAAAGAAGGTATTTATGATTTAAATCAAATTAATGATTTCTTATATGATCATCATTGTAATGTATTAAATGATTAAATAAGTCCCATAAGGGACTTTTTTATTTGACACTAAAGAGAAGAAAAAGAAGAAAGAAATCTTTCACTTATTGGGAAGAAATGGTAGAATTAAGATAGGGAAATTATAACATAAAATAGGAGTTGATATCATGAATGAATATAAGGTATCCGATTATGGTATTTTTACAAATGCTATTAATACAACAAACAATTTAAAAGCAAAAATAGAAGATGGAAAGACTAGAGTAGGAGAAGTTAATAATGTAATTAGTAGTGAATCTACTTATATGGGGCCAGCAGCAGAAGAAGCAAAAGCTGGTTTAGCAAAATCAACTCAAAAATTATCAGATCAATCCGGTAATTTTACTACAATAGCTAATTATTTAGCAGAAACTTCTAAAACATATCAAGCAGGAGATCAAGCTGCAGCAGAAAATCTTTTAAATGTTGGAGATAATGGTCAAGCAACAACCCTAAGTAGTATGCAGTATAATGGTCAATTAGTCTATTATTCTCAAAGAGGATATTATGATGCTAGTGGACAATTCCATAGATGGCAATCTAGTTGGGGAAAAGATATTGCCTCATCTGGATGTGGACCAACTTCTATGGCAGCATGTCTTGTTAATATATTCCATGATACTTCTATTACTCCTTCAACAGTAGCAAGTATGTTAAATTATAACGATAATATTGGAGGTACTTATGTAGGAAAAGTAGCACAACATTATGGTCTAGATCAAACAAGTAAACTACATTTAACCAAAGAATATGCTAATAACTGTTTAAGAAATGGTGGAAAAATGATTGTTGCTGTAAATGGTGGAGGGCATTATGTTGCGGTAGTTGGAATTAACGAAGGAAATCCACCAACTTATATTGTAAATGATCCAAATGATTCAGATGGACAAATGAAATCATGGACTTTTGACCAATTAGCAGCAAGTCATACTATGACATTCTATATTGCCCCTCCAGGAAAAACGGTACAACAAATAGTTAATAGTGGAGCTCAAACCGTACAAGTATAGTTAGGAGGAATCCAAATGAATGAATATAATGTATCGGATTATGGCATTTTTACAAGTGCTGTAAATACCATACAGAAATTAAATCAAAACTATGATACCAATAAAACAGTAGTATCTGATGTAAGAACAAGAATATCAGATGGTTCTGTATTTATGGGACCAGCAGCAGATTCTGCTCAAGCAGGATGTGTACAAGTAGATAGTAAGATGAATACAATGATGTCGAATCTAACAACATTATCAAACTATTTAAAACAAGCATGTGAGTCTTATAAAACAGGAGATCAAGCAGCAGCTTCTACTGTATCAAATGTAGGAAGCACGACTGCATCAACTACTGCTAAATATCATTTAGAAATTCCAAGTAATATTGCTCAAGCAGGATATACTGTTACTTGCTATGGACCAGATGGTTGGCATTTAAGTGGAAAAGAACGAGCAACACCAATTGCTAAGAATACATCACAAGAAAAAGTTCACAATCAGTGGGTTGCTAGTGGAGCAAGATATAAAAATGGTATAGCGGTTATGAATATTAATGGACAAGACCATTATTTAATCGCTACCTCACAAGCTTTAGGAAAAGTAGGGGATACCATTAATGTTAATTTTGAAAATGGACAAACAATTCCTTGCTTAATTGCAGATGCTAAAAGTTCACATGATTCAAACTATACACAATATGGTCACGCAAGAAGTGATGGATCAATCAATGTCTTAGAATTTGAAGTAGATCGTCAAGAATATCTTGCTAAAAGTAATCCTTCTACTCAAAAGTGGGGATTAGAGTGGGATAGTTCTAGTGATGTTAAATCTGTAGATAATTTTGGTTCCATATTATCTACTGTATAGAGGTGAAAGTATGAAAAAAGGATTCTATTTATTATTATTTGTATTATTCTTATTCCCAATCGCAACATTTGCTAAAGATGAAGAATGGAGAAGATGGGAAACATTAAATGAAGAAATTTATTGTGCTGACAATAGTGCAACCAATTTGTATGGAACAGAAGTAACCTATGAAAATGGAAAATATACGGTAGGCGGAACAACAGGAACAGATTTAGTATTCCGTTGGTCTTATGCAGCACAAGATTATGATCATGTATATACATGTAAAAATGGTGATGAAACAGTTTGTGAAAACGTTTACTTAGTTTTCCAAGGTGTACGTTGTCATGGTTTCAATAATCGAGTAGGAATTAAATTAACAGGTGGAAATACTTATGAAAAAGATCAATCATTCTATATTGGAGATGGATATACTTTAGAAAATGGTACTTATACTTTAACCAATCCAGAGGCACATCCATATTCAGAAATGACAAATGAATCTTATATTTCAGATACTTATGTACATCAATATCTATGTGAAGGATATGGAAAAACATGTAAAAAAGCATGGATATTATTCTCAGTAATAAATCCTGCTACAGGAAATAATTATTTAGCAGGAGTAAATGTAGAAGATTATTATTTGATGAGTGAACAATATAGAATAGAAAATGATCAATTTGTATTAATAAATCCAAAAGTAGTATATCCAGTACTAGAAACAGGAACAGGATATAGTTGTCATGATCATTCTACTACTTGCACAACTCTTTATCGTTTAACGATTGATGATTATTATGATAATCATGATGGAAGAAGAGCTGTTTATGATTTACTAACAATCACGAATACAGAACAAAATAAATTAGTACAATTAAGAGAAAGAATAGAAGCAACGGAATTATTTTCATCAGTAGAATTAAGAAAAACAGTAAGTACCAATTCAGAAGTAGCAGAAATTGTAAATAATGAATTAAAACTATATAAAATTGGTAAAACAGACTTAGTATATGCAGATGATTCAAAATATAAAGTAGTTCATTTAACGGTTACAAATGAACCAAAAACAAATCCATATACCTCTTCTTCTGCTTTAATATTAGTGATTATGGGATTTGTATTTGTATTCTTCTTAAGTCTATTCCAAAGTATGAGAAAGGCATAATATGTTAGATCTTAAAAATTATATTAATAAAGAACAAAAATTAACAAAAGAACAAAAGATAAGTATATTATGTTTAATCATAGTAATATCAGGAGTATTTGGATGGTTATATGAAGTAGTATTCTATTACTTTAATAGTGGTATGAAAGAAATATATTGGAGAGGTGGAAACTTCTTACCATGGATTAATATCTATGCTTATGGTGCTCTTCTAATATTATTCTTAACGTATAAAAGAAGAAAAAAACCATTACAAGTATTTTTAATTAGTGTGGTTTCTACTGGAATATTAGAATATTTATCCGGATATGTATTATATGGACTATTAGGTTGGAGAAAATGTTGGGATTATAACCAAGAAATATTAAACTTTGGAAATATCGATGGTTATGTATGCTTAAGAAGTGTATTAATCTTTGGAATGTGTGGATTAATGTTAATCTATCTCATATTACCATTATTAATACAAGTTGCTAAAAAAGTAGATCAAAAGAAACTATTAATAGTAAGTATAGTATTATGTTCAATCTTCTTATTAGATGAAGTATATAATTTAATAATTTATAAATTACTATCTCTACCAAAATCAACTAATATATATAGTGATTTATTTCATTTTAAATATCTATATTTTAAATAGAAAGGAGGGTAAATATGAAAAATAAAAAAGTAACAATTATCTTAGTTTTAGTAGCAGTAGCTATAATCGCATTCTTAGGAGGATTTGCTCTAAAAGATGTAATTGCTCCTCCAAAAGAAAAAGAATGTCCAAAACAAGTAGTAGATAACTGTATAGAAAAAGAACCAGAAATAGAAAAAGGAGCTTGTCCATTAGAAAAATTTGATTCTAATTTCACTTTATCAGATACTGATATAGAGGAAATAACAAATGCAGTAAAAGAAGAAGGAATTACTACAGTAAAAAATCTTCACTTAGGAACAGTAGCTGAAAATGGATATTATTTCTTTGTTAGCTGGGAAGATGAAGGAAGTGGACAAGGAGCCATAATCACCAAAGTAAATGGAAAATACAAGATTTTAAATTACGGTTCCGGATATGTTAGTGAAGATATCATTAAAATGAGTTCTACACTTGAAAGAATTTGTAAATAAAAAGAAAGATTTAATCTTTCTTTTTTATTTCTTCTAAAAATGGAGTAAATGCACTAGGTAATGCAAGATTATTTTCTATTTCTTCTAGAGTAAACCATTCATAAGAAGGATTTTTTTTATTTACTGTAATTCTATAACTATTCATAAACCATTTCTTATGAGTAAAGATATGAGTATTAGTAATACTAAGTTTAATATCAATAATATTAGGTATTATTTCTTTTACTTCATCATAAGTTAGAAAACCATCTTTATTTGGAAACTCCCACATATTTTTAAGAAGTCCAGTACTTCTTTTTCTTAAGGCAAATAAATTCTTATATTGAATTAAAAATAATGTGTATTCTTCCTCTAACTTTTCTTTTTTCATTACTTTTCTAGGAATAATACTTTCTCTATGATTTATATGAGCAAGACAATGATGTTTTAGGGGACAATTACTACAAATAGGAGTACCATTAGGAATACAAATAACTTCTCCTAATTCCATAATACCTTGATTAAAGTCACCACTATTACTAGGAAGAATTTTTTTAATTTCTTCTCCTATTCTTTTCTTTACTTTTAAATCAGATACATCTAAATCACTATCTGTTACTCTACAGTATACTCTCATAACATTACCATCAATCGCAACTTGCTTTTCATTGAAACAAATAGAAGAAATAGCTCCTGCAGTATATTCTCCAATACCAGGTAATTTGATAATATCGTCATAAGTATTAGGAAATACTCCATTATATTCTTCCATGATCTTACAAGCAGCCTTCTTTAGATTACGAGCTCTACTGTAATATCCTAATCCTTCCCATAACTTTAATAATTCATCTTCACTAACGAAACTTAAATCTTTTATCGTAGGAAGTTTCTTCATAAAACGAGAATAATAATCAATTACTGCTTCAATTCTAGTTTGTTGAAGCATAATTTCACTAATCCATACTTTATAAGGATCAGTATCTCTTCTCCATAAGAAATCACGCTTATTCTCACTATACCAATTTAATATTAATTCAACACAATCTTTCATAAGAAAATTGTATCATAATACTATTTATTTTAGGAATAATAACACTAAAAAAAGAAAACAAATAAGTTTTCTTTTTATATGATATAATTTATCTAAATAGGAGATTAATCTATGGAAATAAATGATATTAAAACACCACAAGATATACTAGATTATATGAAACAAAATATTAAATATGGATGGTTAGATATTAATAATGAAGAACATATAGGTAATATGAAAAACTTTAGAAAATTATATCGAACATCTTCTATAGAAGAAATATTAGATCATAAGATAGGTTGCTGTATAGAACAAGTATTACTAATGTCTTATTTATTAGATAAATTAAAAATTAAAAATAAAATGTATTGTACTAGAATCTATGAAGGAAAAGACTTTAATAATTTAGAAGAAGAAGAACATATGCATTGCTTTGTATTATATTTTTTAAATAATAAAGTCTATCAAATAGAACATCCTAATTGGGAAAAAATAGGAATCTATGAATATAATAGTGAAGAAGAAGCAATAAATACAATTAATCATTATTACATAGAATTAGTAGAAGGAAAATCAAGACCAGTAACAGTCTTTAAAGAAGTACCGGTACACATTACCTTTAAAGAATTCAATAATTACATAAATAGTTTAGATGAGGTGAAATAATATGAACGAATTTATGGATGTCGCAATAGATTTATCAGATGATAATTTTGAAAAGAATTATGGTGGACCTTTTGGAGCATGTGTTGTTAAAGATGGAGAAATCATAGGAAAAGGAATTAATAGAGTAATAAAGGATAATGATCCAACAGCTCATGCAGAAATAACTGCTATTAGAAATGCTTGTAAAAAACTAGGAACTTATGATTTAACAGGATGTGAACTATATACATCATGTTATCCATGTCCTATGTGTTTATCTGCTATTATATGGGCTAATATAAAGAAAGTTTATTATGGAAATACAAAAGAAGATGCAGCAGATATAGGATTTAGAGATGATTATATTTATGATTTTATAAATAAATTAAATGACGGAGAAGAGAATAAAAGAATATTAAATTTAAAATTATTAAATAGAGAAGATGCTTTACAAGTATTTGAACAATATAAAGAAGATAAAGATAAAATTACATATTAATATTTCATAAAAAATATTATAATAAAATAAAGGAGTGATTATATGGAATATGAAATTATAGGAGGAAGTTTCCCAGTAGTAGAATGTACCTTAAAAGCAGGAGAATCTATGATTACACAAAGTGGTTCAATGGCTTATATGGATCCAACTATTACAATGGATACATCTACTAATGGAGGAGTAGGAAAAGTAATTGGAAGATTATTTACAAGAGAACATTTATTTCAAAATATTTATACATCAAATAAAGATGGTTCTAAGATAGCATTTGGTACTTGTGTACCAGGATCTATTCTAGCAATTAAACTAGAAGCAGGGAAATCATTAGTATGTCAAAAATCAGCTTTCTTAGCTTCTTATGGTAATGTTGAATTAGCAACATTCTTTAATAAGAAAATTGGAGTAGGTATCTTTGGTGGAGAAGGTTTCATCATGCAAAAGATATCTGGAGAAGGTATTGTATTTATCGAAATTGATGGATCTTATAAAGAATTCGAATTAGCAGAAGGACAACAACTTATTATGAGTACAGGATACTTAGTATCTATGGATGAAACATGTCAGATTGATGTTCAAACTGTAAAAGGATTAAAGAATATCTTCTTAGGTGGAGAAGGAATTTTCAATACAGTGATTACTGGTCCAGGAAAAGTTACCATTCAAACAATGCCACTTCCTAAACTAGCAAATAGTATTTATCCATACTTACCAAAACCATCTTCATCATCTTCAAGTACTGGTAATGATGCAATAGATGCTGCTTCATCTGTATTAAAAATGTTTAATAGAAAATAAAAAAAGAGTGAGAAATCACTCTTTTTTATTTATAAACTAACAGTTTCTTTAGTCTGTTTAAATGCCCAATCTAATGGATTAATCATTTCTCCATTTTCATCTTCAAATTCTTTTTGGAAAGTAGTATTTTGAACTCCACCATGTCCTGCACTAGAGTAAGTATGTAATCTAGCAAATGCTCCTAAATTTTGTAATTTACGAATTGTTGCAACAGCATAATTATAATCACAAGTAGTATCCTTAGCACCATGAAATGCCCAAGTCTTTACATTTGTTAATTTTTCTGTATGACGAGCAAATCCACTAATTGGAATAAAAGCAGTAAAGTCATTTGGATGATCAGAAATAATTTGATATCCTGCAACAGCACCCATAGAATGACCAGATACAGAGATACGATTAGGATCTCCTCCATTTTCACTACCAACTTTCTTGGCAAGCTCTAATACACCAGTTAAATACTTACTATCATAGAATTGCTTTCCATTCTTTGCTTGAATACAGAATACTAATCCAGCAGGATTAATAGATTGTTCATTAATTAGTTTTGGTAAACCACATTTTAACACACCACTACCAGTTTCACCAGATCCATGAAAATATAAATGAATCGGTAAGTTAGCTGCTGTTCCACCATAATTAGGAACATATAAATAATATTCAATATTAACTCCATTAGAAGCAGTATAATTATATTTTTCAAAAGAACCATAGGAAGGAGTACCTAACATAGATAAAGAAGAACTACCAGTACTAGAAGCATATTGGAAAGAAGAAGCCGATGATAATAAAGATTCTATTTGATTCTTTAAATTAGCAAGTCTTGATTGATAAGAAGCAATTTCTCCTTCATTATCAGAACCATTTCTCGCTGCAGATAAAGCACTTTTTGTATTAACATATTCTTGATATAAATCACAAGCAGAAGCAAATGACTGCATTTGTCCACTAATACCACCAGAACATTCAGAAACAAAAGTCTCAGCTTTAGATGCTAAATTATTATAAGAAGCACCTTTCCATACCCCAGATAAGTTTGTTATTTGATCACTATAGTCTTTCAAATATTGTTGAAAAGAATTACTATCAGCTAATACTTGTCCACCACTAACCATAAGTAACACCCACTTTACTATATTCATTTTATCATTGAAAAAAGATTATAGAAAGATTAATTACTACTTTTAATTGTATAGTAAGTAAAAAATAGTTATAATAGAAAATACATGTTTGGGGGATTTATATGAAAAACATCAGTGCTAAAAAAATAGTAGAAAGAATAAAAAAGAGTTGGGATAGAAAACATTGGAAAACAAATAGTAAAAGATTTGAAGAAAAAATCAAAGAAGCAATGCAATTCTATCTATATGCTACAAAATTAAAATATAAGATTCGTAGTGGATGGGATCAAAATCATTGGAATGTTAAAAGCGAAAGACTAGAAAGTATTGCAGAACATGTATATGGTACAAGTATTCTCGCAATTGCTCTAAATTCAGAATTTGATTTAGGTCTTAATATGGAAAAAGTATTAAAGATGATTGCAATCCATGAAATAGGAGAAGTATTAATAGGAGATATTACTCCATTTGATAATATTACTCCAGAAGAAAAGCAAGAAATGGAACATAAAGCTATGAGAGATGTCTTAGGTAATCTTTGTCAAAGTGATGAATTATTTGATTTATTAATGGAATTTGACGAACATAAAACAAAAGAATCTCAATTTACTTATCTATGTGATAAGATGGAAGCTGATGTTCAAGCAAAAGTTTATCAAGATAAAGGAATGCAAAGAGAATTATCAGATCAAGCAACAAATGTAGTATTCAAAAATGATAAAGCAAAGAAAATGGTAGAAGATGGAGCACAAACAGCTTTTGATATTTGGTATGGATGGGATAAAGATAAATATGAAAAAAGTCCTATCTTCCAAAAAGTCCTATCTTTTGCAAAAGATAATAATACAAACATATAAAAAGATGTACACAAACGTGTACATTTTTTTGATTACCTACCAGATTTTGATAATAATAGAAAAACTTGATTTTCAGCCTTTATTTTGATATTATAACAAGCATTCAATTAAGGGGGTGAAACTTTGGAAAAAATAGTTTTAACAGAAGAAGAATTTAAAAGATTAGAGAGATTTCATATAGTAGAAGGAACAATTGAAAAAGAATCAACAATGTATTATGCACCATCTACAGAAAGTGAAATATTAAAAGTATATAATTCCTTTGATGATAAACTTTATATGATGAATAAAATTAGAACTACTAGAAATTTACTAGGATATACAAAAGAAAATGATTTTCCAGAGTTACTACAACCTCTAGGAATAGTAATGATTGGTAATAAAATGATTGGAACAATATTCCCAGTAAAAGATGCCTATACCGCAAGATTGTATTTAAATTTAAATATTGTTTCAGAAAAAATAAAAATAGAAATATTAAGACAAATAGGATTATTACTAGAAAAAATCAAAAAAACAAATCCTAAATGGAATGCAGCATTTTCAGATGTTCACTTAGATAATTTCTTAGTAGACTCTATTGTAGTAGATGAAAATAGAAATATTAGTGAATTATCCATTGTTGCTTGTGATACTGATAGTATGAAAATACTAGACTCAACAGGTAATCCAGCATATTATTTATGTGATGGTGAAAAACTAAGTGAATTAGAAAAATATAAATTAGACTCTGAAGGATGTATTATTCCAGATTCTAATACAGATATTTATTGCTACAACATGATCTTATTAGATTATATTTCTAAAGGAAGTTATGTATATTGTCTAAGTATTGAAGAATTCTATCATTATCTAGATTTTCTAGATTCAATTGGTTTTGATCCTAATCTATTACAAGCATTCTCAAGTCTTTATGAAACTGATAAAGACAATGTAAGTGCATTACCATATCTAGATACATTATTAGGTATACAAAAAGATGCCTCTCTAAAAACATTCTATAAACAAAGATTTATGAATTAAAAAGTACACAACAAGTGTACTTTTTTATATGAAAACTATGTTATAATGAAGATAATAAGGATTGGTTAGTATGGATAAAGAATTAAAAACTTATTTTGATACTATGTTTAATGATATTGACCCTAATATCAAATTAGATGAGGACCAAATTAAAGCCATTATGAATGATAGCACACATACTCTTGTTCTAGCAGGAGCAGGTACTGGCAAAACTACTACAATGGCAGCTAAAGTTAAGTACCTTGTGGATATTAAGAAAGTAGACCCATCCCAAATAGTAGTAATTAGTTATACCAGAAAAGCAATTGAAGAATTAAGAGATATTATAAATGAAAAATTTAATATCAATGTAAAAGTAACTACATTCCACTCGTTAGCTTATAAATATATAAGACAATTATTTAGAGATAGAAAATGTTCAATAGTAGATTACAATCAAAGACAAGATATTTTTTATGATTATATAAATGAAAAATATAAAGAAGGAAAAATACCTGATTTAATCAGGTACTTTAACGAGGTAACATTAGAAAATAAGAACTTCAAATATGGTAACTATTTTATATATAATTACTGTAATTTTGAAAATTATGATGATTTTTTTATAAACTATAAAAAACATAAGATGGAAGAAGCAAAAAAAATAGGAATTGAGGATGTTATCAACGAATGGATAGATGACAGACTAGAAAGCAAGGAAAATTTAATAACATTGCGAGGAGAACTAGTAAAATCTCCAGGAGAAGCTATCATTGCAAATTTTCTATATAAGCATGGTATTTATTATTCATATGAAAAAATATATAAAGATGTAATGGAGGATCGTGCAATTTATAAGCCTGATTTTACTTTGGATTTAGCCGGAATGCCATTATATTTAGAATATTTTGGAATGAATGATTTTGTTTATAATGAAATAAAAAACAAAAAAATTAATTATCATAAAAATAAAAATAATAAATATATCTTCATTGATAAAATGCCATACGACAGAATTGAAAAAGAATTAGACAGGAAACTAAAAGAACTCGGTTTTGTATACAAAGACAGATCTTCTGAAGAAATCTATAGCCAAATTATAGATAACAATAAGCTATCTCAGATATTTGCACTAAAAGATTTGTTCATGGATTGTATCATGCAAATAAAAGAAAGCAAAAATCGAAATGAGTATAACCAAATCATTGCAAACTATCTTGAAAACGATATTATTAATAAAAGGATTCATACAGCACAATATAAGTGGATAAATGATTTCTACAATTATTATTCTGAAAAGATTTATACAGATCCAGATGTTTGTTTTTTTGATTTCTCAGATCTGATTTATTACACAAATAAGTATATTGATAATAAGGAGTATCTTAAAGATATTAGGTATGATTATATAATTATTGATGAGTATCAGGATATATCTGATGGAGAATATACTTTAGCAAAAAAAGCATCTAACAGATATAAAGCGAATGTTTTTTCGGTAGGGGATGACTGGCAAAGTATCTATTCTTTTAGAGGCTCTAATATTGAATATATTACAAGGTTTGGTAATTATTTTGAAAAACCAAATATTATGAAAATCAGCAACACATACAGGAATCCTCAGGAAATAGTAGATGCTTCAAGTGAGTTTATTCAAAGAAATCAATTTCAATTAAAAAAAGATTTGGTGTCTACAAAGTTTTTGAATAATACCATTCATTTCGTTCCATATGATGATAGAATTAATGAAAATCCTAAACTGATAGATGATTCTGCAGAATATAAAGAATTGAGAAAACTTGTTTATTCTATTCATAAAAAAGCTCCAGATCATACAATATTAATATTAGCTAGAAATAACCGAATGATAAAGGATTGCTTTGAATATAATAAGGATTTTATAGATGATATTGGAACAAAGATAAGAATAAAATCGATAAAAGATATTAAATTAGATGGTATGACAATACATAAAGCAAAAGGATTAACTTATGATGAAGTGATAATTATAGGAATGAATAAGTTATTTCCTAAAGATCCTCCTCCATCATTCTGGATAACAGGTTTATTTAAGCCTGTTCTTCCACCAGAACCAATTGCTTATCCAGAAGAAAGAAGATTATTCTACGTTGCTTTAACTCGTACAAAGAATAATGTATTTATTTTTAAAAATATGAATACATCAAACAGAAGCCCATTTGTAGATGAAATAGAAGAAATATATAAGGATAATAAAGAGTCCCCATAGGGACTTTTTGTATGCTATAATTGTATCAGGTGATTATATGGAAGTTGCAAATCCGATTATAAAACAAATTATTCCAGACATTAAAAGAGAATTAAATAAATTTAACGAGTCATTAGAAGAAGATTCAAAAGAAACAAATCTAATAAGAAGCTATCCAACTGTATATATTCATAATTGGGAAAAAAGTGATAAATTTGAAGTATATGTAGGTGAATCTAATGATTTCTTTCAAAGAACACAACAACATTATGAAGAAATGAACAACGAAAAATCATGGCAAAAGAACTTAAAAGGGAATGAATCTTCTTTATTTGTAATAGCACATCCAGAATTTAATAAATCATTAACACTAGATATAGAGAATAAGTTGATTCACTATTTAAGTAGTTCTAGTAGTGTCGCAAAAGTTCATAACGCAAGAGGAAATCCTCAAAATCAATATTATCCATGTGAAGATTTTGATCAAATCTTTACAAAGATTTGGAGAAAACTTAGAACATATAATAAAGCTTTATTTATGTCAGAAAGTGAAATAAAAGATTCGGCAATCTATAAAGCATCTCCTCTTCATAAACTAAACTTTGAACAAAGATTAGCGAAAGAATTAATAATTGATAAAATATCAGAATGTATTATTAAAGATAAAGAACATCAATTAATTTTCGTAAAAGGGGATGCCGGTACTGGAAAGACTGTGCTAATGAGTAGCATCTTTTATGATATGTTAGGAAGAGCTTCTGTAGAAGTTAGTGGTGAAGAAGAAAAACACAGTAAACTGGATTGCGCAATCATAGTAAACCATTTAGAACAATTAACTGTTTATGAAGAAATTGCAAAAAAACTAGATTTATGTGATGAAAATGAAAATATAGTTTTCAAACCCACTCAATTTATAAATCTTTTTAGAAACAACAAAAGAAAAAAACCATATGATGTAGCATTTGTAGACGAAGCTCATCTATTATGGACCCAAAACAATCAGGCATTTTATGATAATAATCAATTAGAAGCAATTATGAAATATGCCAAAGTAGTAGTTGTTATGTTTGATGAAAAGCAAGTAATGAATGCGGAACAATATGTTTCTCCAGAAGAAATAGAAAACTATATTCGAGTTGCAAAAGAAAACAATAGTTATATTGAGCTAAAAGAGCAAATGAGAATGACAGCAAGTAAAGAAGTGACCAATTGGCTTAAGAAAATTTACGTAGAAGGAGAAATAAATAAACTATCAGATAATAGAAAAGGATATGAAATTAAAATATTTGATACTCCCAAAGAATTAGAAAGAGCAATAAAAGAAAAAGCATCAGATGAAAAGACTGCTCTTTCGAGAATTGTGGCTTCTTATGATTGGCCATATACGACACAACAAGTTCCTAAGGATGAGAAGTATTGGTGTGTTAAAATTGGAGATTGGAGCAAACCATGGAATAGAGAAATAGCTCGACATGAGGATAAAAAGTTTAGTAGAAAACTAAAAGGACTTGCATGGGCAGAACAGTCTCATACTATAAATGAGATTGGTTCAACATACACTATTCAAGGATTTGACTTAAATTACGCAGGAGTAATATTGGGACCATCAGTAAAATATAGAGATGGAAAGGTAGTATTAGATCCCAAAGAAAGTTGCAATGAAAAAGCAACTAGAAAAAGAACTTTATCTGATGGCTCATTAAAGAGTTTTGGTGAGGATTTTTTAAAAAATGAATTAAGTGTTTTGTTAACTAGAGGAGTAAATGGATTATACATTTATGCTTGTGATGATGAACTAAGAAAAGTTTTAAAAGAAAGTATATAAATATAACAATTACCATAAAAAAACGAATTATTTCGTTTTTTTTATAAGGATCTATTATATAAATTTAAAAGCTGCTATACTATTTGTAGGTGATTTAAATGATTACTGTAGTTGCAGCTTTAATAAAAAAAGAAAATAAATATTTAATAGCAAGACGTTCTACAGGATCTGAAGATGTTTTAGGAAAATGGGAATTTCCTGGAGGTAAAGTTGAACAGGGCGAATCTGAAGAACATGCTATTGAGAGAGAAATAAAAGAGGAATTTGAGATGGATATAAAAGCTATAAGATTTTTAAAAAACAATGTATGTGAATATCCTTCAAAAACGATTGATTTAAGATTATATGAATGTAAACATTTATCAGGTGTTTTTCATTTACACGATCATTCCGAATATAAGTTTGTTAATAAAAAGGATATTATTAATTATGATCTTTGTCCCGCAGATATTCCTTTAGCTAAATATGTGAGCGAGGAGATGAAATAAATGGATAATGGTGTTCAGTTTGTTTTAAATAATTTTGAAAAAACAATTGATTTAGTTTCAAATAATGAGCATTTTAAAAAATATAAAAAAAGAGTATTACAAGAATATAGCAGAATAAAATATATTAAACATACTGGTAATATGTATGAACATTTTAAAAAATTTAAGGATGGGAATCATAAATATGCAAATGATTTTAAATTTCTTGAAGAGTATGGGTTACTAAGTAATGAAAAACTTTCAGATTACTTATATGATAATTATCAAAATGAAATATCAAATTATTCTGGAATAGATGATTTAATTGTTGGGAAAATATATTCAAATGCAGAAATATGTAATGCTTTTGGTTGTTCACCACAAGGTGGAATGAGAAGAGCAAAGCGAACTAATACATTAGTGTTAACTGCAAATCATAATAATCCATTATATGACGATCAATGGACTGACGATGGAATATTAAATTATACTGGAATGGGAAAAAAAGGTGATCAAAGCATCTCAAAAGCTCAAAATAAAACATTAGCCTTGTCTAATACTAATGGAATTAGAGTTTATTTGTTTGAATCATACAAAGATAATGAATATTACTATGATGGTGAAGTTGAGTTAGCTGGACCAATATACCAATCAGATGAACTGGATGAAGATCAAGTAATGAGAAAGGTAGTTAAATTTCCGCTTAGAAGAAAGACTGGTAGCTCTCAAATAATTGTTGATATATCAGATATTGAGCAAAGTGAGAAGGAAAAGATAAAAGAAGTAAGGAAAAAATCTGCGAAAGAGATAAAAGAAAAGGCAAAAATAATTAATAATAATGATATAAGCATCAAAGAAGTAAAAGCTTTGTATAGGGAAAGAAATCAATTCGTTTCAGAGTATACTAAAGATAGAGCTAATGGAATATGCGATTTGTGTGGGAAAAAGGCACCGTTCAAAGATAAGAACGGAAAACCATATCTCGAATCACACCATGTAATAACTCTAGCAGATGGAGGACCCGATGGTATATATAATACAGTAGCAATTTGTCCTAATTGCCATCGAAAAATACATGTTTTAAAAAATAAAGAAGACATAGAAAAACTAGAAAATATTATTTTAAAGTATTTATTAGCAGACGAAGATTCAGAAAATATAAAATTATGGGAAGAATTATTCAGATAAACATAAAAAACCATATTTGACAATTTGTAATATACGTGATCTAATATTTATATAGAGTAAAAAGGAAGATAATAAATATGGATAATGATTGTAAAAATATTGTAGAATTTTCAATTGAAGAATTGCAAAATGCATTTGAAAAAAAAGGAAAAGTTGAAATAGAAGTTCCAACATATCAAAGAGGAATAACTTGGTTTGATTCAGATAGAATAAAGCTATTAGATTCAATTATGAAAAAATATCCGTTTGGTTGTTTATTATTGTATAAATTGAAAGATAATAGATACAGAATAATAGATGGATATCAAAGAAGTTATACAGTTATAACATTCAAGAATGAGCCTATTAGATTTTTTAAAGAATATGCCATTTCTGGAAAAGAAATAGATGAAATTTCAGAGTTAGTTGAAGAAAACGAACAAAATCATATAAAAGAAAAACTTCCTACTTTACTAAAAAATTATGTTGAGGAACAAGAATATAATACTATTGACAATTTGAAACAAATAAATATATCAGAATTTATTGCCACAAAAATTAACACAATATGGCCAGAGTTAATGAATAATTATAGCAAGATTACCAAATTAATTAAAAAAATTATAGATAACTATTGTGAGAAATATTTTTATATTATAAAAAATTTACGAATACCTGCAATTATTTTTTCATCAAGTGAAGAAGATTTACCAATAATATTTGATAGAATTAATAGTGAAGGAAAAAAATTAACAAGATTTCAAATATATGCTGCCGCCTGGTTACATGAGAAAGTAGTTATTAATAATCCAAATCTACAAGATATAATAAAAAATGTAGAATTAAGATATACAAAATTTCTAGGAGACGTAGGAGAGTTATCAGATTATAGTTCAGATAAATTACTAAAAACAAATGAAATAGATGTATTTGATATGATATATGGTTTTGGAAGAATGATTTGTGAGAAATTTCCAAACTTATTTTCGAATGATCCTCCTAAAGATCCAGAAGATTATAGTAGAATTGAAAGTGTAGGTTTTAACCTAATTAATTCATGTTTATTACAGAGAGCTGCCGATATGAAGAATTTGAATTTAACTATAAGAGATTATGTGGGATTAGATTCAGATAGTATTTGTTCTTTTTTGCTAAATATTATAGACTGTATTGAACATATTGATAAAAAACTAAAAAGAGGGACAGCATTTAAAGGAAATAAAAAGCAGGAAAGAAAGCCACAACCTTTACATACTGAACTCCAAATTATTTCAATTGTTGCTTCTTATTATATAGCAAAATATATTTCATATGAAAAAGATGATGCTGATAATTTTAAAAATATTGTAGTAAATAAATCATGCAAAGAAACTTGGACACAATACAAGAGAGAAAAATTTGATAGTAATGTTTTAAAAACATATGCAATTGATATTATTAACTCATCATGGAGAGGTTCTGGAGATTCGAAATTATATAAAGTATTAAAAACAGAAAATTATTATTTAGATCCCGTCCCTTGGAAAGATTTTAAAGGTGCGTTAGATAATTACTTTGTTCGACAAAAAAAAGAAAGAAACGAAAAAACTAAAGTGGCAAATCCAAATAATGCAGATAAATTAATATTAAATCTAATTTATTGCTCTATTCTTAGTGCAAAAGAACAATTAGATGATTCGGAATTCGAAATAGAACATTTGGCAACAAAAGAGATAATGAAAAGAAGAATAAAAAAGTATAATAGTATTAAAAATGCTGAAGAAATTGCTCTTCCAATAAGTTCTGTTGGAAATTTGTGCTTATTAAAATCAAGCTTAAATGAGCAAAAAGGGAAGAAAGTAATTTATCAATTTAAAGAGCGAGTAAACGAACAAGGACACACTATACCGGTTGATATAAAACGGATTGAAAGAAACTATTCTTTTACAAAAGAGAGTGATTTTGATTGGCTTATTAATAAACAATTCGAAAATATATCCGCTGAAGAGTTCAAACAAAAATATGACAAATTTCTAAACGCAAGATTTAATAAGATGAAAGAAAAAATAAAAAAGAGTTTATTTGAAAATGAATAAAGAATCCAGCCTGGATTCTTTTTAATGTTATAATAATGATAGGTGAACATAATGACTAAGTTAGAAAATCAGATTTATAGTAAGATAGTATTCTTTTTTAATCCTAAGAAGAATTGTGATAGATTTTTTGATAAATTAGTAGAAATACCAGATGAAGATAAGTTTAAGACTGGTAAAAGATTAGAGATTAATAAGAATAAGAATGGTGTTTCCTATGATTCTCCTTATGAGAAGAAAATAATAAGTGATTTAGATAAATGTAGTTTTATTAAGAAGATTAAGACCCAGTCTTTGATATTAGAGTATAAATCAACTTTATCTAGTAAAACTAGAAAGTATTATCCAGATATACAAGTATTATTAGAGGATGGAAGAATTGTATTAATAGAAGTAAAACCTTTTAAAGAAATGGTGAATAAACATAATTTAATAAAACATGAAGCTTTAAGAAAGTATTGTAGAAAGAATAGATATGGTTATGCTATTCTAGATCATGATTATCATTCTTTTGAAGATATTAAGAAAGAGAAAGTATCAAAAGAAATACAAAATAAATTTATTAGATATGTGAAAAAGAAAAAAGAAATATCTTTTGAAGATTGTATTGATTTTAAGAAAGAGAATCATATAGATGATTATCAAATATGTTATATTATCTATAAAAATCAAAAACATCTTCTTTACCAACAACATTTAATTAAATATAAATTAGTATAATAATAAAAAAAGCACTATTGTGTGCTTTTTTCTTCATCTTGTTCTAAGTCTTTTGTATTAATAAGTAGTAATGCTACTAAAACAATAAATATACTAATTAAGAAAGATATTGTTAATTGATCATGATAGATTAGTACAGCAAGTACT
>JAEEGL013200056.1_pt1 | contig 19055 bp, 11 predicted proteins | sample 9134231 | NCBI WGS metagenome assembly JAEEGL01 (sample SAMN16246548, study PRJNA631951) | gut metagenome | biome: gut microbiome; feature: rumen; material: fiber-attached | host: Bos | place: Iran: Karaj | collected 2018-10 | reverse complement strand
GCCCACTTCTCGCGGCGCCCCTTCCAAAGTAGTCAGTTGATTATAACAGCACCAAAAATCGCCCTCCACCTTAACTTTCGATAAATCCGGCAACTCGCTCAAACCTTGGTTTGATAAATTCACATCGCCCTTGATTGTAAAATCGTCCGGCAGGCTATAAAGATTATAAGTCTTTCCGTCCTGTTCAAAATCAAAATTGCGATTTAACTCAGCCATTTTTGTTGCTCCGTTGTTGTTTTTTATTTAATTTAACAGAAAATATCGCAAAACGCAACAGGTTTTATACAAAAACGACAAATAAAACGGGGTTTACAGCTCGTCTTCGCCATCGCCAAAGTTCTTGTTATACCACTCTTTCATCGAGTTCGGGCTCAAAATGGAGAGCGAATTGACGTCAACCTTGACATCTTTGGCCGAACCTTCGGCTTTATAATCGGCGGCAAAAATGGTACCGTCCTTGCTGGCAAGCAGATTACCAACCACCGGAATCTTGCCCAAAAAGCGATTGAGGCTGTATGCCGGTGCCACCACCCCGTGAATCTTCACTTCATCGGTGGCGCGATTGTATTGGCCGATGGCAGTCAGGCCGACCACATTACCCTCTGCTTTGGCGTGCTTTAATTTCAGAATCTTATAGTGATATTCAAACGGCGCGCTGAAGTGCGTAAAGGTCAGACCGTCGCCCTTCAGCAAATCCAGCATTCCGGTAAACGAGGCCACCGACAGAATCTTGGCCACCACCGGCGCGTTCTGAATACTGAAATCACGCACTATGGCATGGCCGATAAACTTTTTGTTGAGCTCTCGCCGCGCCTCCAGTTTCAGCGTTCCGCCCACCATATTCTCATACAAGCGCAACACTTTGAGAGTACCGCCGGCGTTGTTACTTTCCACCGACAAATAGTGTTCTTTATTGGCGCGCGGCATATAGCTCAGATTAAGCTTAATCGACTTATCGATACCGAAGTTGCCGACCATATTCAGCTCATCAATACCGATACCGTGGCGCAATTTGGCGTTGCCGGTAAAGTTTTGAATCGGCGTGGTATCGTTGGTCCACAAACTTCCCACCGCAATATTGACGTCGGTATTATTGAGCTTTTCCAAACCGTCGTCCTCATTTTCCTGCGTCGGAGTGATATTCTTGTCGGCATCGCTCTTATCGTCGATTTTATCAAACAGCGGGCGCAAATCATAGCTTTCGCCGCTGACGTTGATTTTGTAGCTAGGATTATCGCTGTCGCTCATGCCGATTTTGGCGCTGGCGGTTGTCCGCGGTGCGCTGATTTTACTGATGTTTATCTCTTTTACGCGGCCGCTGGCATACATCCCGATATTGCCGCTGACCGCAAAGCCCGGTTTCAACAGACTCAGGTTAGAAACAGACGTAACTTTATCGTTTTTAACATTGACTTTAGCCTTTATCTCCGCCTGTTCGCCCGCCGCTTTTACCAGCCCCATATAGGCATAATCCATCTTGGTTTTCTGCAAATCGGCTCTGACATCGATTTCCGTCAGATTATTTTCGCGTACCACGATATCGGCATTAACCATGGCCGCCCCTTCAAAATACGGCGCTTGCAAAATTTTGGCATCAAATCCCAGTTTTTTCCGCGCCATTTCATCAAGCGCAAACGAAACGTGACAGCGGCTCTTATATTGCTTGTCGGCAAATTTTTCGTTCATCACTAAATTTACCGGAATTTCATCGAACTTCCCGTCGCCGCTCAGTCGCCAACCGCCGGAATTAACCTTTAACTTCATTTCGTCGGCGGTAATTTTGTGCGGGTCGGCTATCCCGTTCAACTCAATGTTGTGTAAATCCGCCGCCACATCGACCTTTATGTCTTTGGTATCCAAATCCTGCCGCAATTCAAAATCCAGCCCCAGTTTGACATCAACGTTGCCCTTAATCTTGTTCGGATCCAACCCCATTTGCGAAGTAAACTCCAGCGGCTTGTTATCTATCAGCTTCAGCGCATCGGCAACCGAAGCATTGCCGATTAAATCAATCGAGATGAAGTTGTCGTATTTATCCAAATCATAAATATCAACCTTGCCGCCGGTTATAATCACCCCGTCGCTCACGCCTTTGTCGATATCAATCAAAATATTGTGTTCGGTAAATTTTGCCGTGCCGTAAACATCGTGCACCACCGGCATACCTTCCAAATAGAACAAATCGCCGTCGCTCAAATGAGCCGTACCGTTAAGCGCCAACAGGCCCCAATCCTGAGTTTTGCGCCGATAACCGAAGTCAAATACAAACGAGGCATTTTCGGCATAGCCGCCGATAAGACCGTCTTTGCACCATTCCCATGCCGGCTCGGCCAAAAACCGCGGCCAAAAACGCGACAATTCTTCAAACGGGAATTTTTCCACCTTAACATTGAAACGCATGGCCGTATCTTGCAAGGTTTTTTCCAAATAAAACGTTTCCAAACCGCTGATATCGACACTGATGGCGGCTTGTTGCCCGCCCATTTTAAGTTCGGCGTTATCAATATGAACTTCGTCAATACCACCCACCATTTTGCCTTCAAGCAGCAATTCGTCAATATCGTAGTTATATTTTTCGTCGCCGTTAAAAGCGATATAGCCGTGTCCGCCGTCCAGCTCAAACACGATTTTTTCGACCGCGCCGTCAATATAATCCTGCACTTCGGACGGATGTTGCAACACATCGGTCAATTTAAGGGTAGTACTGACTTTGCCGTTGACCGGAACTTCAATCGACATCATCGAAAAAATATTTTCTTCGGTGGTTTCGTTAAAAGTGCTCATAAAGTCGGAAATTACCAAATCGGAAAAATAAATCTCCATATCCAGCGTATCCGCCGACGCATGATATTCGCTCTCAAAACCGACCGAGGCGATTTTTTCGTTGATGTTGACCAACGCGTTGGCGTTTATTTCCATATTTATCAGCTTGCGGTTAAATTCAAAATTCACGTCGGAAAGCACCCATTGCCGACCGTAGTCAACCTCGTTGAATTCAAGCTCGCCGCCGGTTATCGCAATATTGTTGACATAGCTTTCCGGATAGATTTTATCGTCGGAGTTATAATTATCCAAAAACTCCTTTAACTGTTCCACATAGAACTGCAGCTTTTTGCGACTTCCCTCGTCTTTAGCTCCTTCTTCCACCCCGTAAGAAGCATAGATGTATGCCGTCGGGTTTACCAAACTGACGTCGCTCGGCGCGATAATTCCCTTCATCAGCGCCCGCAAACTGAAGGAAAGGTACAGCTTCGGCGCCTCAATACTCATGGTATCGTCTTTTTTGGTAACCGCTATGTTGTTGGCCGTCACCCTGACCGGCTGAATCGAACGCACCAGTTCAATATTTACGTCGCCGATTTCGATTTTGTAATCGTTTTCGTCATAATTTAAGGCCTGCACGATATACGGCTTCAAATACGGCACCGATATCGGCCCCTTGTACAAAGTCCACATCAAGAGCAAAAAAACAATGAACAGACCGACGAAAAACCAATCTATCATCTTTTTGAAAAAATATGCACGTGACGATATTTTTTTCATTATGCCGCCCCGCCCTCCGTATCGGCTTTTATTTTTTGCGCCAACGCCGCCGATAAAAACAGGTCGATATCGCCATCCAGCACCGCCTTGCAATCGGCAGTCTCCGCTTCCGTGCGCAAATCCTTAATCAGACGATACGGCTGCAACACATACGAGCGTATTTGATAGCCCCAGCCGTTATCGCCCTGATTATCTCTGGCAGTTTGTGCCGCATCAGCCTTTTTTTGCATTTCTATTTCGTAAAGGCGTGCCCGCAGCATTTTCCAACAGTTATCGCGGTTTTGAAATTGCGAACGCTGAGTTTGGCTCGAAACCACAATACCGGTCGGAATATGCGTAATTCGCACCGCCGAATCTGTTTTGTTGATGTGCTGCCCGCCGGCACCGCTGGCGCGATAAGTATCAATTCGGCAATCTGCCGGATTAATATCTATCTGAATATTGTCGTCAATTACCGGATATACACCAATAGAAGCAAAACTGGTATGGCGTCGGGCCGCGCTGTCAAACGGCGAAATCCGTACCAAACGATGTACACCGCTCTCCGATTTAAGCCAACCGTAAGCATTTTTGCCGCTGATTTTTATGGTGGCAGATTTAAGGCCGGCCACATCGCCTTCGGTTTCTTCAATCAGCTCCGTTTTATAATGATGCATTTCCGCCCAACGCGTATACATTCTGAGCAACATTTGCGCCCAATCCATAGCTTCGGTACCGCCGCTGCCGGCATGCACCTCCAAATATGTATCGTTGCCGTCAGCCTCGCCCGAAAGCAGAGATTCCAGTTCGGCATGCTTTGTCTGTTGTTGCAGTTGCAACAGATTATTCATCAATTCGCCCAGCATGGCTTCGTCGTTTTCCGCCTCGGCGAACTCTATCATTTCCTTGTAGTCTTCTAAAGTGCGGACATAATCTTCATATTGGGCGAGTTTGGTTTCCAGCGTATTTTTTTCGCTCATCAAACTTTGCGCTTTTTCCGGATTATTCCATAAATCGGCATCGGCAGTCAAAGCAGCCAATTCTTCGCGGCGCAGGACGGCATTATCGTAGTCAAAGATACCTCCTCAGCAACGCCAAAGATTGCTCGACCTCGGTTACGATATTATAAAATTCCGCGCGCATTAATACTCTCCTCCCAACTGCAGACTGCTGTTTTCGTTTTCCGGACCGGCAACCACCGAATTGTCGTCGCCGATAACCCGCTGCCGGTTATAAAACTCGAAGTCCGGCTTCAAGGCCTCGATGATGGCAGCATTATCCCCCGGTGCCGACGGTTTTCCGGTATACGGATTCACGCGCACCAATTTGATGCCGGCCGGAATACGGAAACTGGTATCCGGCGTATCTTTAAGAGCTTCTTTCATAAAGTCATAGAAAATCGGCAAAGCGGCATGAGCACCGGTTTCGGCCATACCTAAACTCTCCGGCTCGTCATAACCGATGTAAACACCGGCCACCAAATCCGGCGAAAAGCCGACAAACCACGCGTCTTTGGTTTCGTTGGTGGTACCGGTTTTGCCGGCCAAATGACGATGTAATCCGTTTAATTTGGCGCCGGTTCCGCGTACCGCCACACCTTCCAAAATAGAGGTCATCTGATAGGCCGAGAGCGGATCAACCACCTGTTCGCGCACCACCTCAAAATCCGGCTCTGGCTGATTTTCCCACTTATCGGCGGCACAAGTCGGACACGATGTCTGCTCGTGCTTATAAATGGTGCGACCTTTACGGTCTTGAATACGCTCAATCATATACGGCGGCACTTTTTTACCTCCGTTGACGATAACGCAATAGGCGCTGACCATATTGATTACGCGAGTATCGGCCGCCCCCAAAGAGGCCGACAAATACGGCGGCAGATGGTCATTAACTCCGACCCGACGTGCCATATCAACGATTTTATCCATACCGATATCTTGAGCCAGACGTACCGTCATCAGGTTTTTGGAAAGTTCGACACCGCGACGCAGGGTCATCAGTCCGTAAAACTTTTTGGAGTAATTCACCGGCTTCCATTTCGGCATTCCCACGCCTTGGTCAAGCACAAACGGCGCATCCAAAATCAAATCGGTCGGAGAATATCCCTGCTCCAAAGCCGTCAAATACACAAACGGCTTAAAGCTGGAACCGGTCTGACGATAGGCCTGTGTGGCGCGGTTAAACTGCGACTTGGCAAACGAAAAACCGCCGACCAGAGCCAGAACTTTTCCGGTATGCGGATCCATAACCGCCATACCGGCTTCAACTTCCGGAATTTGCCGCAGGTTGTATGTTTTGGCTTTGGCATCTTTAGACGTATCCTTTTCGGCATAAATAACGTCGCCTTTGTGCAAAACCTGTTCCATTTTGCTCGGTACCGGCCCCATATTTTTGCCTTTTTCCTTATAACGCGCCCACTTAACGGCAGAAAGCGGAATATTACCGGTATCGCCGTTTACGGTTTCAATTTCGGCTTTATCGGCGGCAACGTTCAGCACAACGGCCTTTTCCCAAGTCGGTTCGGCCCCGGCGGTCAAGATTGTATCTTTGAGGTTTTGCTTATAATTTTCATCAATATCGATATTGGCCTCGGCTCCGCGCCAACCGTGACGCAAATCATAATCTATCAGGCCCTTGCGTACAGCACGCGTGGCGATTTCCTGCAAACGAGGGTCCACCGTGGTACGCACGATTAAACCGCCTTGGTACAACGCTTCGTCGCCGAAATTGCGGCTGATGGTGCGACGTACTTCCTCGCTGTAATATTCGGTATCTTTTAAAAATCCGCTCTTGCGTTCCACCACTTCCAGCGGCTTTTCTTTAGCTTCGGTTGCCGCCTGTTCGGTGATGTAACCGTCTTCGAGCATACGGTCGATAACCCAGTTTCGACGGGCAACAGCCGCCTCGTACTTGGTTTTCGGGTTATAGTTGTTAGGTCCTTTCGGTAATGCCGCCAAAAAGGCAACTTCATGCAGTTCCAATTCGTCAAGCGATTTGCCGAAATAATTGATGGCGGCAGCTGCCACACCGTAAGCGCGATTACCCAGATAAATCTCGTTCAAATAAAGCTCCAAAACGTGTTCTTTGGAAAAAGCGCGATTAATCCGCCGCGCCAAAATGGCTTCTTTGAGCTTACGCATATAAGAGAGCTCGGAGCTCAGCAAAAAGTTTTTCGCCACCTGCTGCGTAATAGTAGAAGCACCGGCCGGACGCTTTCCCGTACCCATTTTGCGCAAATTACCCAAAGCGGCGCGGATAATACCGCTGTAATCAATGCCGGAGTGCTTGTAAAAATGCTTATCTTCAGCGGCAATAAACGCCTGCTTTACCAAATCCGGAATCTTCTCCTGCGGCACAAACAAGCGCTTTTCGGCGGCATATTCCATCATCACCTGACCGTCGCCGGCAAATAATCTGGTAGTAACCGGCGGTTCGTAATTCTCCAACTGATGATAATCCGGAATCGTAATATTGATTTTTGCCATACCGTAGGTGATGACTATTATCAAAATGATAAGGCAAAAAAGGCCTAAACTGGCCAAATAAGATAGCACTCTAAGCATATAAACCCACTTAAAATAAACGTTCGAACTTTGAGAACGGATTTTATTACAATTTAATAAAATTGCAATAACTATTTACCAGTTAGCGGCAATTTCCGGATCGGTAAAATATTTATCCACGGCGCGCGCCACGGCATCGGCCAGTTTACGACGATATGCCGGTGTGCGCAAATTGGCTTCCTCCGTGCGATTCGAGAGATACCCCATTTCCAAAAGCGCGGCCGGAATATCCGGTGCTTTCAAAACCGCAAAGCCGGCAAACCTGTGGGTATTTTTTACGAGTTTAACGCTTTTGGCCATTTCCTGCACCAGATAAGTGGCATATTTTGACGATTTGTTGCGAGTATCGTTTTGCGACAACGAAATCAGAATATCGTTAACTTCTTTGGTGTTGCCGCCCAAATCGATACCACCGATAATGTCGGCCTTATTTTCACGTTCTGCCAATGCCGCGGCCTCTTGGTCGGATGCGGTATCGGAAAGCGTATAAATCGATAAGCCGGTGGCACTGCGATTTCTGGCACTATCGGCATGAATCGACATAAACAGGTCGGCTTTATAATTTTGCGCGATTTTTATCCGCTGACGCAACGGAATAAAAATATCATTTTCTCTCGTTAAATAAACAACATAGCCCTTATTTTGAAGAACTTGCTTTAACTCTTTTCCCATTGCCAGAGTGATATTTTTCTCATAAGTTTTGTTATATGCGCCGATGGCTCCCGGGTCTTTGCCGCCGTGTCCCGGGTCCAACACCACAATTCGCTTGCGATTAACCTTGGAAACAGCCTTTTCTTCCGGCTTTTCCAATGATTTATCTTCAAAGCTGACGGCATCCGGTGCGAACTGCTTATTATTGGTCAGCATATATTTATTACCGATTTTATTATGAAAATTTTTGACATCGGTCATAGCCAAATCCACCACCAGGCGCCAATTTTGGCCGGATTGCGGCGGAATCAGAAAAGCCTTTTTAACCACGGCCGGACGGGAAAGTTCCAAAACCACGCGCTTATCGTTGCCGGACATTCTGCCGACACGCGTTTGTTTGACTACCTGATTGGAGATTTTGGTGTATAACTGCTTGATGTCCGCATCTTCCAAATCAACCACGACTCGCTGCGGGTCATCGAGCAGAAAAACCCGATAATCGATGCTTTTATTCATATCAAACACCACTCGCGCGCCGTCGGATTGATTACCGATACGCATATTTTGAATATCAACCGCAGCCTGCGCCCGATACGCAAAAAGCAGCATAAAACAAAACACGGTAAAAATCTTAACCAATAACCGCTTCATCAGTCCCATCCAGACATACTCTTTCATTTTCTTCTTACAAATTATTTATCAGTATAGCGGCTATATATTACCAATATGTTAAAATATATTAAATAGCGGATTATTTTTTTGGGTAGTTTCTTAAAATTTTTATTGTTTTTTTAATTTTATGAATTATGCTTAGGGCGATTGTGAAACGGATTTGTTTTTATTGGAGAGTTATAAAAACGTCAGCAAAACAACCCCGTTTTACAGAGTGTAAGTTTGGGTAAGATAACTGCGCTCCGCCGTTTTTCTAATAACTAAGAAGAAAAAGCGCAAAAGCGGCCGAGTCGGAAACAAATGAATAAAAACACACATTGCGACAGCTGTCGTATTATGTGGTGTATCAGGTTATTTGTATTGCGTTATCGGGCCCGTAATCGGCTCTTTTTTTTTATATAAAGAGCCCCAAATATGAGGTTTATGATGACAAAAAGAATGTTAATTGACGATACGCAGCCGGAAGAAACCCGGGTCGTTATCGTGGACGGTAATAAAGTTGAAGACGTGGAGTTTGAATCCACTTCACGCAAACAAATCAAAGGAAATATCTACACGGCCAAAATAATCAGAATCGAGCCTTCGTTGCAGGCGGCTTTTATTGATTACGGCGGCAACAAACACGGTTTTTTGGCTTTTAACGAAATTCATCCGGATTATTACAACGTATCCGAAGAAGTGCGTAAGCAGGTTGAGGCCGAAGTTGATGAGATAATCGCCGGAAAAATTCGCTATTTGAAAGAACGCGAAGCCGAGCGCGCCCGCTATAAGGCCGAAAAAGAGGCTCAGGAAGCGCGGCGCCGCATGGAAGCTCAGCAGGCTCATGAGGTAGAAGAAGCTCAGCTGGAACCGGCGCAAAATGTTCAGCCGGAAAATGACGAATATCTGAATATTCAGGCAACCGCCGATATGATGCACGAAGTACAGCCGGCCGAAGAAAATTCCGCTACCGAAGAAAAGGCGCCGGAAAAAGCACCGAAATCGCGTCGCTCTTTCAGAAAACGCAAAAACGAAAAAAACGCGGCGGAAGCAACCGAAGCAGTTGCCGAGACTCCGGCGGAAGTCCCTGCCCCGCAAGCTGTGGAAAGTACTCCGGCTCCGGCCGAAGTTGTTGCCGCAGTTCCGAGCGAAATCGAACACACCGAAGAAGAAGCGGCCGAGGAAGCAAAACCGCGCAAACACCGCAAGTCGACCCGCCGTCCGCGCGACCGCAAAAAAGCCGTACAAACTCAGGCTGAGGCAACCGGTTTGGAAGCAGAAACGCTGGAAGACGAAGTTGATGACGATTTGGACAGCGATGATGAAGACGATATCGAAAATAGCGAAAGCGGCGAATATAATTTCGAGACTCAGCGCAAATTGCTGATTGCCCGCAAACTGTTTCATCGCAGCACCATTCAAGACGTTTTGAAAGAAGGCCAGACTTTATTAATTCAGGTGGTAAAAGAAGAACGCGGTAACAAAGGCGCCGCCTGCACCACCTATATTTCGTTGGCCGGGAGATATTGCGTTTTGATGCCGAACCGCATTAAGAGCGGCGGTGTTTCGCGCAAAATTACCAATGCCAACGACCGCCGTCGTTTGAAGGCCGTTATCAAGAGTCTGCCGATGAATACCGATATGTCGCTGATTATCCGCACGGCGGGCGAAGACAAGAGCGATGCCGATATTATCCGCGATTACAACTACTTAATCCGCACCTGGAATGCCATCCGCTACGGCGCTTTGCGCACTCCGGCACCGGCCATTGTGTATGAAGAAGGCAACTTAATCAAACGTGCCCTGCGCGATATGTATACCAAAGATATTGCCGAAGTGATTATCGATGGCGATGAGGCGTATCAGACGGCGCGTAATTTTGTAAAGATTTTATCGCCGCACAACCTGCGTCATATTCATTGTCGCAAACCGGGCGACGTGCCGGTATTCCAACGTTTTCAGATTGAAGCCCAGCTGGATAAGTTGCATAATCCGATTGTACAGCTGGAATCCGGCGGCTATTTGGTGATTAACCCGACCGAAGCGCTGGTTTCGATTGATGTTAACTCCGGACGTGCCACCAAAGAAAAAGATATTGAAGAAACCGCGCTCAAAACCAACTTAGAGGCCGCCGACGAAATCGCCAAACAGCTGAAAATGCGCGATTTGGCCGGTCTGATCGTGGTTGACTTTATCGATATGTATGAACAGCAGAACAATGTGGCGGTCGAGCGGCGGATGAAAGAAGCGATGAAAGACGACCGCGCCCGCATTCAAATTGCCAAGATGAGCATTTTCGGGCTGTTGGAAATATCGCGTCAGCGTATGCACTCCTCGTTTATGGAAAGCAACTACGAGCCTTGTCCGTATTGTCACGGTCGCGGCGTTACCCGTACGGTAGAATCCGGCGCAACTCTGGTATTGCGTTCGATTGAGGGCGAAGGCGTTCGCAACCGCAAGGCAAAATTGACGGTCAGCGTTCCGGTAGAGTTTGCCGCTTATATTTTGAACCAAAAGCGCAAACAACTGGCGGCACTTGAAGAAACTTACGAATTGCAAATCGTGATTGCCGGCGACCCGACCATGAAAGATATTTCCGACTTCAAGATTTGTCGCGAAAAACTGCAAGTCGCCAATACCAATGTTGCCGATACGGCCGCAACCTGCTATGAGGCGGAAAATATGGAATATGACGAGGAAGACGATGTTGCCGCAGAAGAAACAACCGAAGAAGAAAACGGCGACCGTCGTTTCCGCTTCCGTCGCAATTCCCGCGGACGCAGACAACGCCGCTCGGATGAACGTCGCAACGACAGACGCGGTGACAACGGCGAAAGCTCCACCGCTCCTGCCGAAGCTAAACCGGAGAAAAAGTCTTGGTGGCAAAAATTACTCGGATAATGCGCTTTTTTGCGCTTTTGGTGCTGTTGACCGGTTTGTTCGTCAGACCGGTCGCGGCCGGGAGCGTGACGCTTATTACCGATGCCGAAACGCAAAATTTTTTGAACTCGGTACTGGCTCCGCTGTATAAAGCGGCCGGCATTCCTTTCAAATCCGATGTCCACATGGTGCGCGACAATTCCCTCAACGCGTTTGTCAGCGAAGGCAACTATATGTTTGTGCACACCGGCACGCTGATTGAGGCCGATAACGTCAACGAGCTTTCCGGCATTTTGGCGCACGAAACCGGACACATATTGGGCGGTCATATCGTGCGGCAACAGCTGAAAATGGAAAAAATGAAGTATGTGATGCTCGGCTCGATGATAGCCGCCGGCGCTACGGCCGTTTCTACCGGCCGCGGCGATGCGGCGATGGCGATTATGCTCGGCTCGCAGAGTTCGGCCATCAACAGTATGTTGCATTATCAGATGGAAGAAGAGCGCAACGCCGACGAGAGCGCGATCAAATTATTGTCGCAAACCAAGCAATCCACCGCCGGGCTGCAGAATTTCATGAACAAAATCAAAAGGAAAAATGCCCTGAGCGGCGTTACGGAAAGCACCTATTTTCGCACCCACCCGCTGACGAGCGAACGTATCAATCACTTTATTGAAGCAGGCAAAAGCAACCACTATCCGAGCGCGCACCGTTTGGACGGCGAATTTGCGATGATTAAGGCTAAATTGGCGGCATTTTTACTTGATAAACAAAAGGTTATGCGGATGTATCCGGCGAGCGACAACTCGGCTCCGGGGCGTTATGCTCACAGTATTCTGGCATTTCGGCAGAACAATTTGCCGGAAGCTTTGCGCCTGATTGACGGCTTAATCGCCGAGCAGCCGAAAAATCCGTATTTTCACGAGTTAAAAGGCCAATTTTTGTTTGAGAGCGGACAGGTAAAACAAAGTGTTGCCGAATACGAAACGGCGTTGAAATTGCTGCCGAACAACCCGCTGTTGCAAACCAGTTTGGCGCAGGCCATGCTCGAAAACAATCCGGATAAGGCTCAGTTGCAACGCATTATCACCCTGTTGCAGCAGGCGCAAATCAAAACTCCGACCGCCGGCGGCTGGATGATGTTATCCCGCGCTTATGATATGAGCGGGCAGCGTGCGCATTCGCTGTATGCGGCGGCCGAGTTCAGTTATGAGATGGATAACCTGGAGGTGGCGCAAAAGCAGCTGGAAAACGCGCGCCAAGCCGGCCCCGATAAAAGTCTGGAGCTCAAAATATCCGACTTGGAACAGCGCATCAAACGCGACCGCAAAGACCGCGGGTTCTAAATTCCCTGCTTTATATATAAAAGCAACTATATAAACTAAACGAACAAGCAGAACGAAATATCATATCTATTTGCCGAATACGTACAACCATCCAGTCTCAATATCTGTCGAACATTATTTTGTTTTTTGGGTTGATTTTTTTACCGTATCTTTTTCAGATAATGTACTTTTCGGGGATTTCTCTTCTTTATACATAGCCTGATAAAAAACAGTATATCTCGGCTGATGCGTCATCGTTGCTATTCCGCCCTGCAGCTGCCAACCTTGCTTCAGTTTATCGTTAACAAATTTAATCAATTCATCCAACGAATCACTACACTCAACTTCATATTTCATATCTGCTTCTCACTACTGCTTTATACGACTCAAAATTACGATTTGTAGTATACTTCTAGCACGAACAGATGTTTAAATCAATAAATTTATTTGCTTAATTCAATGACCGCATCGATTAATTATAGTCGTAGCTTGATTTTTTGTGTTTAAAGCTATATGATGGCGACAAGAAAGGATAATAGGTTGAAAATTCGTCTGTTTTTAATGTATTTGGCTGTGACCGGTTGTGTCGCACCGTTGCAGATTCCCGCCGAGTTCAAGTATTCGGTGGCCCAAACCGACGATTTTGACTTTGCGGTGTGGCAAAAAATCGAACAGCCGTCAGCGCCGTATAAAATATATTTTGAGGGTGACGGCTTTGCCTTCAACGCTTACGGCCAACCGACTTCCGACCCTACTCCGCACGGTACTTTTATGCGTACGACCGCTTTTGCCGACAATCATCCGAACGTGATTTATATGGCGCGTGCCTGCCAGTTTGTGCAAAATAAAAAATGCGAGCAAAAATATTGGACTACCGCACGTTTTGCGCCGGAAATCGTGGCGGCACAGGCCGATGCGGTTAAGCAAATTGTCGGCTCCCGTCCGGTTACCTTCGTCGGCTTTTCCGGCGGCGCGCAGATTGCCGGCCTGATTGCCGTGACACATCCGGAAATTAAGGTGCAAAAAATTATCACTATCGGCGGAAATTTGGACCATCCGGCATGGACGGCGTATCACCACGTGCCGCCGCTTTCGGATTCTGCCGATTTGAACGACTATCGTTCCGCGTTTGCAAAAATTCCGCAAGTTCATTATGTCGGCACCAAAGATACGATTATGCCGCCGGAGCTTAATCAAAATTTTGCGGCAGAAAGTGCCGAGATAGTGGTGGTTGAAGGTGCCGCGCACAACGACGGCTGGGATGAAATTTTGCCGCAAATCTGGAATGAAGATTGATTTTTATGAAATTGCCTCAATTTTGAGCTGAATTTCCAGCCATTGTTCTTCTTTTTGTGCAATCGCCTCTTTATTGGCGGCCAGAGTGGTAGTCAGCTCGTCAAATTTTTGCGGATCATCGGTATATAAATTCGGATTGCCGAGCGCAATTTCGATAGCCTTGTTCGCAGCTTCCAATTCGGCAATTTCCTTAGGCAGATTATCCGAGAGATATTGTTCCTTAAAGCTGAGTTTTACGGTTTTGTTGCGCTCTCTTACTTTCGGTTCCGCCTTGGCCGGAGCCTTTTTCGGTGCTTTCTCCGCCGGACGATTTTTCAGCTTATCCAGCAATTCGGTATAAGTGCCGACGTGTTCATAAATAGTGCCGTCGCCCTTCATATACAGCAAAGAAGTGGCAACTTTATCCATAAAATCGCGGTCGTGGCTGACAATCAAGACCGTTCCCTCATACTCATCCAGCACTTCTTGCAACAAATCGAGCGTGTCCATATCCAAATCATTGGTCGGTTCATCCAAAACCAGCAAATTCGACGGCCGCGCCAAAGCCACCGCCAACATCAGGCGATTTTTTTCGCCGCCGGACAATGCCGCCACCGGACACTGCGCCTGCTCCGGCTTGAATAAAAAGTCTTTCAAATAAGCCACCACATGGCGAAAATGCCCGCGCACCCAAATATGGTCGCCCTCATTACACAGAGTTTTCCATAGTGTTTTTTTCGGGTCGAGCGTAAGACGATTCTGGTCAAAATACGCTTCTTCCAGGTTTTTACCGATACGGATAAAACCGGAATCCGGCTCCAGACGCTTGGTCAAAAGTTTTACCAGAGTGGTTTTACCCGAGCCGTTCGGCCCGACAATACCGAGCTTGTGGCCTTTGATGATACGGATGGAAAAATCCTTAATCAGCTGACGTTCGCCGAAGGCTTTATAAACGTGTTTGGCCTCAATCACCAGCTTGGAGCGCTGTTCGGCGGTTTCCACTTCCATATTGACCGAGCCCATCATCTTGATCTGCTCGCGCCGTTCCTGCCGCAGTTGTTGCAAACGCCGCAGACGTCCCATATTGCGCTTGCGCCGTGCCGTAACGCCTTTATGCAGCCACTCGGTTTCTTCGGCGATTTTTTTATTGAGTGCCTTTTGTTCGATAATTTCCTGGTCGATAACCTGGTCTTCCCACTCCTCAAAATGGGCAAAACTCTTGTTATTGCGGCGCAAAATTCCCCTATCCAGCCAAAACGTGGTTTGCGATACATGACACAAAAAAGAGCGGTCGTGGCTGATAACGATTACCGCACCGGCAAATTGTTTGATTATATCTTCCAGTTTTTCGATGGCTTCGATGTCCAGATGGTTGGTCGGCTCATCGAGGAGCAAAATATCCGGCTCATTAATCAGAGCCTTGGCCAGAGCGGCCTTACGACATTCGCCGCCGGAAGATTCCGACGGGTTCTGCTTGTCGCGAATATCAAAATATTCGATCAGTTTATCGGCACGATAGGTCTGATTTTTTTCGGTTGACGGCAACCCGCTTTCCACCACGTCGCGCAAGGTTTTATAACCGCTTAAATCAGGCTCTTGCGGCATGTAGCCGACCCGCATTCCCGGTTGCATAAAAAACTCGCCGTCATCGGCTTCGATTTCGCCGGCAATAACTTTTAAGAGCGTCGATTTACCGCAGCCGTTGCGTCCGACCAGACAGATTTTATCGCCGCGGTTAATATATAAATCAACCCCGAGAAAAAGCGGCTTCAAACCAAAACTTAAACGCGCACCGCGCACCGTATATATCGGAGCTTCCGCAACCATATTCTCAACCTTTCGGACTATATCTAAACCAAAATAAAAAATATTACAAGCAATTTATTTTTTTACCTTGAAACATCCGTATTTTCGTATTATTGTAGTGCAAAGTTGTTATGAAAGGTTGTATTATGAAGAAGATATTGTTCAGCATCGCTTTTGTTTCGTTTTTAATCGCCGATAATTCGTTTGCCGCCAGCGGTGATGTGGATTTGTTATCTGACGAAATGTTTTTGAGTGATAGTGAAACCGCACAAACCGACGCCAATGTTGACGAGCCGAAAGAAAAAGAAGAAAAGTCCGGCGGAATCTTCGGGTTTATGCGCCCGATTACCAGATTTTTCAGCGGCGGAAATTCCGATAACGAAGATAAAGAAGATGAAGAAGATTTATTCGACAAGCTGACCCGTTCTGCAGATTCCGGTAATCTCGAAAGTCAGATGGAATTGGCCTATTTATATCTATACGGCATTGATGATGTTGAGCAAGACTTCGAAAAAGCCCTGCATTATTATAATTTGGCGGCGGAACAAAAAGACCCGATTGCTTTGAATAACCTCGGCAGTTTATATTTCAGCGGTATCGGTGCGCCGAAAGATACCGGTAAAGCCTTGAAATTGTTTAGCGAAGCCGCCAAATTGGGCAACGACAATGCCGCGCTTAATCTGGCCTTTATCAATCTGACCGGCGGCAGAAAAAATGCCCAATACAACAAGATAGCCATTGATTTGTTCGAACAGGCGCATAAAAAGAACAATATCGCCAAATTTATGCTCGGCTACGCCTATTACAGAGGATTTGTGGTACCGCAGGATTTTGAAAAAGCGTTTCAGCTGGTTAAGGCGGCGGCGGATGCTCCGGCGCAAATCGACGAAGCTCAGCTGATATTGGCCAGAATGTATGCCGAGGGCAAAGGTACGGTGCAAAACTATCAAAACGCCCTCAACGCCTATCGTGCGGCCGTTGCGCAGAATAATATGGAAGCGGTTATGGAATTGGCACAGATTTATGCCGACGGCGCTATGTGCCCGAAAAACTTTGTTTTGGCTCACTCTCTGTTTAATATCGCCTCTGCCAAAAACATTCCGAATGCGGCGGAAAAACGTGATGAACTTACCGCGGAAATGAAATTGGAAGAACTGACACAGGCGCAGGAGACGGCACAAAATTATCAGAGTGCTCCGTCCGAACTGACTACCTATATCAGACAAACGTACGGTCCGAATATCAGAAAATACATTGAAAATAATATGTAACAACATATAAAATGAGCCGAAAACACAAAAAACTGTTGCGCAAAATATTATCGTGGTCCGGATTATTCTTTTTCGGAGTAGCGGCTTTTATGATTTATCATCAGCTGGCCAAATATTCGTTGGAAGAAATAAAGCAGGCCGTGATAGACGTGCCGAACCGCAATATTTTATATGCCTGCATAGCGTCACTCGGCGGCTATATTGCCCTTTCGTCATACGACTTTTTGGCATTGAAATACATTAAGCACAAATTGGCGGCCTGGAAATGGATGTTTGCGGGTTTTCTGGGGTTTGCCATCAGCAATAATGCCGGACATGCCGTGGTTTCCGGCGGCGCAATTCGCTATCGGCTGTATACGAGGTGGAGAATTCCGGCCGGAGATATTGTTAAAATCGTAACTTTTTCCGGTTTTACTTATTTAATCGCCTGTTTCTTTTTGGTGATTATCGGCGTTATTTGTTCGCCGCAACACGTTTTGACCGCGATGTCGTCACGCTACGTAAACTGGGCGGTGCTGACGCTTTCCGTCTGCGGATTGCTATTTTATTTTTGGGGTTGTATGTTTTATAAAAAGCCGATTGTCATCAAAGAAATCGAGTTTGACACCCCCTCGCCGCAAATGGCGCTGGCACAAATGATAATCGGTAGCGCCGATATTTTGATGGCCTCGTTGGTGCTTTATTTTATTATGGAAAGCTACATTGATATTCCGTTCTTTACCTTTATCGGGGTATTTATCACGGCGCAGTTGCTCGGCATATACAGTCAGGTTCCGGGCGGATTGGGAGTATTTGAGGTGGTATTTACAAATTTGTTGCCGGAAGACTTGAACCAGGCCACATTATTTGCGATTTTGATTTTATACCGCATTATTTATTATTTGTTGCCGCTGATAATATCGGGTATAATACTGATAATATATGAGTTTTCGCTGCCCGACAGAAAAAATTATAAAAAAATCAAAAAATAATGTTGACAACGGTGCAGATACATTGTAATAATCTATTTGCTTTATGGCGGGGTAGCTCAGTTGGTTAGAGCAGCGGAATCATAATCCGCGTGTCGTTGGTTCGAATCCGACCCTCGCTACCATTCATACTCCTAACTTATTGAAGTTAGGAGTTATTTTTTTTATTCACCCCCTAAAAAATTACCTTGAAAGATGGATTTTTGCAGGTGTTACACAACACTGTTACACAAGGCATCAGAAAGCAATGAACGGGCACAACAGATTGGTAAGAAGGAATGCTACATACTACATTAGGGCACGAATCCCTGATGAATTAAGGGATTTAGCACATAGAAACGAGTATATTTATTCCCTGAAAACGAATAACTATAACGAAGCACTGGAAAAAGTGAGAAAAGAGTCTTATAAAGTTGATTGTAGGATTAACTTTTTAAGAGCAATAAAAATGAGAATTGAAAATGGCACTTTAATACTTGATGATGGTGATATTGATAAGTTGGTAATTCATCATTTGAAGTTGATTGAGAGCACATTTGAAAATAAATATGACGATATTGCTGACGGAAATTTTGATACCGAGAATCTGCTTGTAAATTCTTCAAGGCATATGGAGCAAGCAAAGCAAGAATGTAAAAATCCTAATGAAACCCCAGAATTGAAATGTGTTGAACTTTACATTAGAAATTATTTTGAGGAGATTAAGAATAAACGGGAAACCCATTATAAAACGACTCAACTGATAGGTAGGTTGGATTCTGAGGATATTGCTATCATTAAGGATTATTCTAAACCTGCTGATTGGGTTAAAAACACCAGAACTGCTCTAAAAGGGTTGGATAAGTATGTCAAGGATAAAACCGAAACGGTTGTTAATGATGAAAGTTGGAATCACGGTATGAATCCGCGCATTAAAAGATGCTTGAAACTCCTTGATGAAGAAAAGAATAAAGCAGCACAAGAGAGCAATAAAACCTCTTGGAAGAAGTTATTTAAGGAACTATCACAGGTAAAACGGAACAATAATATTGATGATAATTCCATAAGAGAGAATGAAGTATGCTTGAATGCTATTTTTACAATACTGGAAAAGGAATATGTTGAAACCGTTACCTATGATGATTGCTTCAATATATCCAACTG
>JAEEGL011574139.1_pt1 | contig 19055 bp, 16 predicted proteins | sample 9134231 | NCBI WGS metagenome assembly JAEEGL01 (sample SAMN16246548, study PRJNA631951) | gut metagenome | biome: gut microbiome; feature: rumen; material: fiber-attached | host: Bos | place: Iran: Karaj | collected 2018-10 | reverse complement strand
TACGAAATAAATTGAAAACTGCCACTTTTCTCAAAGATAAAATCTCATACCTTGTAAAAACGTAAGAAAAGAAAAGGAGGCATCTGTGCGATACCTCCTCGTTTGGTTTATGAAGCTTCTCTTGGATTAACCAAGGCTGATAGCCTCTGACGGACAAACGCTTGCGCATGTGCCACACTCAGTGCACAAGTCAGCGTCAATCACGTACTTTTCACCTTCAGAAATTGCCTCAACGGGGCACTCACCTGCGCATGTTCCACATGCAATGCAGTCATCACCAATTACGTATGCCATAATAGTTATTAATTAAATATTAGTTTGTTAAATAATTATTTCTGATGATGCAAAGTTACTAAGTTTTTTCTGAACATACCAACTATTTGGTATATATTTTTCTTTATTTATACAAAGTCGAAATAAATCTCTACATAATATCCTGCTTGTTTTTTCGTTACTTACATAAAGCAGATGAAGCGTATACTTACCATAGTATTGTTGGCTCTTGTGGTGGTTACTACAGTTTTCAGCCAGCGTCGCAAGGTTCAAAACAAGCCCTATATCGACTTGCGGACTTTGCACTATGGCATTTCCATTGGTTTGAATGCGCAGGATATAGAATTGGAGAATGTGGGTCCGCAAGCTATTGTTATGAGCGATGGTACTACTATGCCTGCCAATGTTCTATGTGATGCCGACATCTGGAACCCTGGCTTCAGCGTAGGTGTGCTGGCTGAGTTGCGATTGCATCAGCATTTTGCTTTGCGTGTTACGCCTACCATGCACTTTGGCTCCAAGCGACTGGTGTTCCGCAACCTGCTCGACCTCTCTGAGGGCGGGAAACCCCACGAATCCACGCAGGACCTGAAGAATACCTACCTCTCAGTACCTATCGACCTGAAGTTCTCGGCCCAACGTTTCAACAACTACCGTCCTTACATGTTGGCGGGTGTGGCACCAATGGTGAACCTGGCGGGCAAGGATCAGGACTATGTGCAGTTGAAACGTTATGATATGATGGTGGAGGTTGGTTTTGGTTGCGATTTTTACCTGCCTTTCTTCAAGTTGATTCCTGAGCTGAAGTTCTGTTATGGTCTTTCAGATGTGTTGGATAAGGGACATGTAAATGAGCTGACCGACGTTAATAAGCGTGCATTTGCGCAAAGCGTGACATCAGCTCGTACAAAAATGATTGTGCTTACCCTTTATTTCGAGTAGCGCCAATTTCGTTTATTTCTTCTTTTCCAGTTGCAGCTGCATCTTGCCAATAAAGACACCGTGTTTGCCGTTCTGGTTAACAGGCACCATGTGGCCAGCCTTGTCTTTCACATACTCTATCTTTTCAAAGTAGGTATGGGTATGTCCGTCAAGTACCAAGTCTATGCCAGTTGTCTCTGAAATAACCTTGTTGCAGGGGAAGGTGGAAATCTCCCAACCCAGATGTGACAGACATATCACCATATCGCACTTCTTCTCATTCTTCAGTATGTCTACCATCTTTTGGGCCGTTTCGCTAGGATTCAGGTATTTCAGTGGTCCGAAGTTCTTGGTCGAAACCAACCCCTCCAACTCTGGCGACAGAGCAAACACGCCAATCTTCACCCCCTTGCGCTTCAGCACAATGTAAGGTTTGACTACCTTGGCCAGTTCTGTGTCGGCAAAGTCGTAGTTAGAGCAAACTATGGGAAAGTTAGCCATTTTGAACAGACGCACCATGTTGTCAAGGCCGAAGTCAAACTCGTGGTTGCCTATAGTGCCGGCATCATAGCCCATTTGATTCATCAGACCTATCTCCACTTCACCTTTAAACATCGTGTAGTAGCTGCTACCCTGCGAAAAGTCGCCACAGTCGAACAGCAACAGATTGGGGTCTTTTTTGCGTTCCTCCTTCAGCATAGCTATGCGACGAATATATCCCCCACGATCGGCCAACTGCGTGTCAGGCAGGTTCTTCTTCAGCGGTTCTATGCACGAGTGCGTATCGTTGGTATGCAAAATGGTTAGCACTTTCTGCGCCCCAGCAGGACTAAATGATAGTTGGCAGATGATAACTGATAACGCAACCAGTATCAGTTGTCCATGTGTCCTATATATGTTCGTTTCCTTCCTCATTATTCTCATAATTTTATCCTTTATCATTCATCATTCATCATTTAGGGCTCTGCCCGCTTTCTTATCATTTAGGGCTCCGCCCGCAAAATAATTCTCCCTTCTACTTTCGATTGCACGACTTCGCCCTTGGCAGTCTTCTCCTTGAAGTAGTTCATAATGATAAAGCGAGAGTTGTTGCTTTCCTCTTGTGGCGATATGACGTTCTTGCCTTTTTTCAGGGCAGGCATGCCGTCGTTGCCTTGCAGCAGGTAGTCGATGGTGGCAATACGATAATTGGCCTTGGGGTCAATCTCCTTGCCGTTCAGGCGAGCTGACAGCAGTTCGCCCTTTTCTGTAATAACAAGCTGTGTGCCGTGACTCACGCCCTCGCCACCACGTTTGGCCATTTGTCTGAACATCTCCATCAGCAGTTCGCCCGATAGGGTAGTAAAGGCAATCTTATTCTCGAAAGGAGCAATGGCCAGCACATCACCGTAGGTAACCTTGCCCTTCACCAGTGCAGCGCGTATGCCTCCCATGTTGTAGATAGCCATATCGGGCTTCTCGTTGTAGTTTTTCGAGGCCCAAATCAGAATATCAGCCAGCAGGTTCGAAAGGTCGCTCTCTGGTCGATCGGCAGCCATGCTGTGAGCCACCTCACCCACCACAGGCCCCATAACCGAGTCCACCTCATGCTTGTAGGGTGCCAGGAATGCCATAGCCTCTTGTGAGGGCTGCGCATCAAAGCGGCTGTCCACCACTATACGTTCATAGTCAATGCTTGTCAATTGGTAGTGCGATGTGCATGCAGCTAACGTTCCCGTTAGCAGCACCATCATCCCCATTTTCATCATTCTATTCATAAACTTTGTTTTTCAGTGGCAAAGGTACGAAAAGTTTTGGAATGTTGTTCGCTTTCAGAAGGAAAAGTGCATAAAGCAGGTAGAAAGTTTTTTAGCGGTTTCTTTCCTGCCTTGTTAGTTGCAGGGGCAAGGAGCAATGAGAGAGAGGAAAAGTTGCTGACATTTTCTCTCACTTTTGCTATAGTGTACTCTCGCTTCTGCTTCGCTCTAGGCATACTCTAGCCATACTACTGGCATACCCAAACAGTATAGGTAGAGCGAGGCTAGGGTATGGCAGTAGTATAGTTAGGGTATGGCTACACTATGGTTATGGGGTGATAAATTATCTTATGAATGGAGACGGTCTTAACGTGTCATTGAGATAGTCTTCACAAGTTGTTCAGATAATCTTTATACCCTATAAGGGATTATCCCTTTGAGTTATTCAGACTATTTGAACAAGGTGTGGAGATAGTCTCCATTTTTTATGTGCTTTTGCGTTTCGTATGGAAAGCAGGCGGAGAGTTATTAGAACACCCTCTTTTTGCCTCCTACGATGTAGATGCCGTGTGGCAACTGTGTGGTAGAGGCATTTCGGATGCGCCGTCCGTCAAGTGTGAACACAGGCTGTGACTGTTGCGTAGCCTTGGGTGCTGATACACCGACGGGAGTGAGTTCCTGGGCAGTTTTGAATTGCACGTAGTAGGTGTTTCCATTATCTTTCCAGGCATTGTCGGAAATATAGTAGAACGCAGCAATGTAGTCAGTGTTGGCTTCCAATGGTCCCATTTCATAATTGATTTCTGAGCTGTTGCCTGGACGTATGGTAAGTGTGCGATTCGCGTCTGAGATATAGTTCTCATAATTGCCTGTATTAGATGTACGCTTAAATATACCTAGACAAATCTGATTGGAGTAGATATGGCTTTCATTGTTTGTTACGTTAACGGTGATGAGGGCACTCTCATTGTTCATAACTCCGTTTACCAGATTAGAAATGCTGACAGAATAGTCAAGGTGATGGGTTGTAACCCCTTGGTCAACATTGATTGGCAACGTAGCAAAAGGTATCATCGAGTTGTTTGACTGATAGCAGAGCGAGATGGTCTGGCTGCCAGCAATCTGAACCATGCAGTCGAAATCTAACTGAATGGTCTCACCTGCAAGTGCCTCTATGTGGTATCCGCCAACTCGCACATTGTTGGCAAAGACGAAAATGTCGTCGCAGAAGTCAGTGCCAAGGTTCTGAATGGTGGCACTCATGAAGATGGGCGCAAATGTCTCAGCAATGTCATTTTGCACAATTGTACCCGTCAGGTTGAATGTGGGCCTTTGATAGGTAATCATATTGCCGTTAACTACCGCTTGAATATAGTTGACATGACTGTTTAGACAGGTTTGGAATTGACTGTCTTTTTCGTCAGAGCAAAGCATTTGTATTCGATACGTGCCATCAGTCAGGTTTTTGCCAAAATAGAACGGATTGAATTTGTAGTCGTTAAAGCCGATCGTATGACCGAGATTATATGTTTGGTCAAAATATTTATAATCACAGAGTTGTCCATCTTTGTCGAATACACCAAGGCCAAGTAAATAATTGTGTGCTTCTCCTGAAATATTGAAGAAGCGGGCATGGAGGTCGATAGAGAATCCGTTTGATGTGCGTGCCAACGTTTCTCCACCATCGAACCAAAGATCGTAAATCGTGAGCGGTGCCCCGTATACACCAGTAGCCTGAGTTGCAGGTTCTACTCCCAGCACTGCTTCCTGTTCGAATGAATAGCCATCGTTCGTGGTGCTGGCACCAATACCTGTGTTGGAATGAGGGTTCAGTAGTCCTAATAAGAAGTAACCGTCGCTCATGCCTTCCCATCCCCAGTTGACATGGAAATATCCGTCATGATCATATCCGTCAATGATGAAAGCGTGTGCGCCACCTACAGAGGTGCCAGAATACAATACGGGTCGTTTATTAGCCAATTCGTTATAGATAGCATCGTTCCATGCCTGTTGGAAATAATGATTGCGACTTATTACACGTGCATTTGCGCTGAAGCCGAAATATTTGTGAAATGCCAGAGGGTATTTAGTGTTGTATGCACCGCTAAATTTGCTTGTATAATCCATTTCAAGTGCCTGTCCGCAAAGAAGCATTAGCTGGGCGATTGCATTTTTTGACGCTTCTGAGTGAATGCCTACATAGTTGTTGTCAATAGCATCCCATTCAATTTGCGTGGGTGCAATCTCTGGCATTTGTATTTTATGGGTTTTTGTAGTGTAAGCTGGGATAGTGGCTATATTCCTGTCGGTAGCTTTGTGGTAATAGAGTATCTGTGCCATAGCAGTAGCCATACATCCAACAGCGGAACGTTGATTGGTAACTGGGTCGATAGGACACATGCTGTTATAAGGAGCATCTTGATCCCACTTTGTGGTAATAAGTGGGGCAATTGCATCGTAACCATCCATGTTGAGTGGAGCTTGCTCATAATGTGTTGCGTGCTTTTGTAGGTATTCAATCTGGTCGGCATAGCTTTGCAGCCAAGCTTTCATGTGTGGCGGCATTTTACTGGCATCAAAAGAGCCTTCGTCGGCATAGCCTAACACATAAGGAGTACAGTCGTCGCCACTGACAACCACGTAACCATCGGCATTACCCACGTTGAATACGAAATAACGACCTTGTTCGTGTTTCATGGCCAATTTGGCCTGGATAGCATCGCCCCCACGTGCCATGCTATACTTAGTTAACAGGAACTCAATGGCGTTGTTACGTGCTTGCTGCTCAGAAATGGGATTTGCCCAGGCAGTGGCGGCTAAAATCAGTAACAGTATCAAAAGACGTGCAATTCGTTTCATTATTCAGATTTTTTTAATTACTAACTCTGCGTGCAAAGATAGCAATTAATTCTGAATAATGAAACGAATTCGCAGTTTTCTTTTACTTTACTTATTTTATGTAATCTACAAATGCGTAAGAGAAGGCATGCCGCTCGTCGGTTTGATGTCCCTCACGTGCCACTTCTTTCCAATTGCTATAGTCTGGGAAGAAGGCATCTGCCTGAGCAGGGGTGTCGTCAACCTCTGTAAGACAAAGTTGGTTGGCCTTGTCAATGAGGTTACTGTACAAACTAGCGCCACCTATTATATATATGTGTTCATCGGGCTGACAACTTTTAACAAATGCCTCCCATGAAGAAAAACACTCGCAGCCTGGAAGATCTGTTACACTGTGGGATAGCACACAGTTGCGGCGATTTGGCAGCGCCCCTTTGGGCAGACTCTCGAAAGTGCGTCGGCCCATGAGGATGGTGTGTCCTGTGGTGAGCTGCTTAAACCGCTTTAGGTCATTAGGCAACCAGTAAATCAGCTTATTTTGAAAGCCAATGGCCCTGTTACGGGCCACGGCTGCAATCATACTAATTGTCATGTGAGTTAAATTCTCAAATTACATGTAGTGTCCCCATCAGATAGAGCATCGCGTAGCCCAGAGCCATAGAAACAATACCCACGATGATGCCAATCTTCGCCATATCGTTCTGATGAACAAGGTTGGTAGAGAAGGCCAAGGCGTTGGGTGGGGTAGAGACGGGAAGAATCATGGCGCTTGATGCTGCTACTGCCACACCAATAAGTACGGTAGGTGTGCCTCCAATAGGTACCAGTTTGTCGCCCATAGCTGTGCAGACCACAGCGAGGATAGGCATGAGCAGCGCTGCTGTAGCAGAGTTAGAAATGAAGTTACTGAGCAGGTAGCATACAATGCCTGAGATGAGCAGGATAACCAGTGGCGAGAAGTCACCGAATGGAATGCTCTTCACTGCCAATTCGGCCAAGCCGGAGGCATTCAAGCCATAACCCAAGGCAAAGCCACCGGCTACCATCCAGATAACTGACCAGTTGATTTCTTCCAAGTCGTACTTTGTGATAATACCTGTTACTGCAAACACTACAAATGGTATCAGTGCCACGGTATAAGAGTTAATGCCTGTCCACTTCTCGCAAATCCACAGACCTACGGTAAGCAGGAAGGTTACAATCACAATATAGGTTTGGGCATTCTTTTTCATGCCACCCTCAATTTCCAGTTGAACTGTCTTCTGCGAGAAAGGGAAGAGCATGCGCAGCAGCCACCAGCTGAAGAAAAGAAGTATAGCCACTAAAGGTACCATGAACATCATCCATTCGCCAAAGCCCAGTCCGAGGTTCAGACCATCAGGATCGTTCAGGTACTTGATGGCAATGGCATTGGGAGGTGTGCCGATAGGCGTACCCATACCACCAAGGTTGGCTGCAACAGGAATGCTGAGTGCCATAGAGATACGACCTTTTCCTTCAGGTGGTAATTGCTTGAACACCGGGGTAAGGAAGGTAAGCATCATAGCTGCCGTAGCAGTGTTGGAAACAAACATAGAGAACAGTGCCGTGATGAGCAGGAAGCCCAGCAGCACATTCTCACTGCGAGAACCAAAGGGCTTGAGCAGAACTTTTGCCAGCTGTGCATCGAGACCTGTCTTCGTAGCTGCAATAGCTAATACGAAGCCACCTATGAAGAGCATGATTACAGGATCGGCAAAGCAGGCCATGATACCTTTAAAACTGAGTAGCGCGCCCACTTCCTCTTCGTGGCACATGAAGGCAACACCGCTGTTTGAGGTAAATAGCAGCATCATCACGATAATGGCAACAGAAGTGGCCCATGACGACACAACCTCCAATACCCACATCAGTGTGGCAAAGGCAAAAATAGCAATGATGCGCTGCTGCACAACATTCAGACCGTCAATGCAGAAAGCACTGGTGGGAAGGTTCCATAACAACAGGGTGACCAATGCAACGAAGAAAGCCTTGATAAACTTTCTCTGGATAGTACCAGGATGATACTTCTTCTCATGGTGAAGCTTATGGTATGCCTCTACGAGATGAAATCCTGTAAAACTCTTAAACATAAAATATTTACTTAAAAACTTAAATTTGATTAGGTGCGGTAATATGGTTTTACCTTTTTCGGGGTGCAAAGGTAGTTATTTTATACTGAATCGCTAACAAAAAATCGGTAAAAACTATGAAAATAACATATAATTATGTATAAAAATTGGATATAATCTATATTCTTCTTACCTTTGCATGCAGTTTATATGAAGCTACTTACAATTTTTAACAATATTTTATAAAGATGAAAAACCTGTTCTTATTAATTGCCGTATGGATGTTAACCGCAGCTTCCTTTGCTGTAAACACAAACGATTCGCTAGTAGTACGCATTAAAGGTATGCGCTGTGAGGAATGTGCCCATAAAGTGAGTAACGTGGTGAGAAAGAATCCAGGCATTGACCATATAGATTTTGACTACGAGAAGCGTACGGCCGTGATTCACTATGATGCCAGTGCTGTAAGTGCCGACACGATAAAGGCGCAATTGGCTCGTACTGGACGATACAAGACTTCTCCCTACGATAAGAACGAGGTTATTACAAGAGGCATGGGACTCCAGATGTCGGATATGCATTGCCAGAAATGTGCCGACCGTATTATGCAACGTATGTCTCAGATGGAAGGCATAGATAGTATCGGTCCTAATCTGGAGAAACATTATGTGTTTTTCCGCTATGATGCCAATAAGACCACAAAGGCGGTGATTCGTGAGGTGTTGACAGGCATGGGCTTTACACCTGTGACCTACTATACTAGTAAGAACATCAGTTTCGCTTACTTCAATATTCCTGTAGAGCAGGTAAATGAAGAGACAATTGAAGCTGCTTTGGCATTAGATGGTGTGGATGATGCCAATGTTTGTAAGCGACAGAAGTCGCTAGCTATCACTTTTGTAAATACAGAGACTTCGCAGGAACGACTGCTACAGGAGTTGCAAGAAGCAGGCATTAAGGCTGTTGTACCAGCTCCACATGAATGCAAGGAATAATAAAAAGATAGTACAAGATGATAAGACGACTTGTTCTTCTATCGCTGCTGGCAATCTTCAGCTTGACTGCTGCCGTAGCACAGAAAGGCGGACGAAAGCTGGACATAACAGTTACAGAACGGGCCACGGGCGACCCTGTAGTGATGGCTACTATACAGTTGCAACCTGCAGGAGCGATGACGGTGACCGACATGGATGGACGGGCTACCATTAGTAATGTACCTGATGGCGACTATACGCTTCTGATTAGCTATGTAGGCTATGAGCCCATCACTACACGATTAAAGGTGAATAAAGACCTGCAACTGAAATATGCAATGGTATCTACCTCGCTGGCACTGAAAGAGGTAAAGGTGGTTGCAAGGCAGAAAGAGTCGGGCGCCTCGACTTCAAGCGTAGTGAGCCGACAGGCTATTGACCACCTGCAGGCTACTAGTTTGGCAGATATTATGCAGTTGATTCCTGGGCAGCTGATGGGTAACCATGATCTGACGCAACAGGCAAATCTACAGTTACGTACCCTAGTGAACAACAATACTTCTGCTTTCGGCTCAAGTATTGTGGTGGATGGCATGCCCATCTCTAATAATGGCGCAATGACGGCAGGAGGTTTTTCTGCCACAGCGTTTACGGGTACAGACCTTCGACAGGTTGCAGCCGACAATATCGATGAGGTGGAAATAATCAGAGGCATTCCTTCTGCAGAGTATGGTGATTTGACCAGCGGTCTGGTGGTTGTTCACTCTAAGGTGGGTATTACACCCTATCAGGTGAAAGCGAAGATAAATCCTGGCTTGCAGAACTATTCTGTGGGAAAAGGATTTAACCTGGGTAAGTGGGGGATATTCAATATGAATGTCGACTATGCCAAGGCATGGGGCGACCCTCGTATGAAGACCCGTTCGTTCGATCGCTATAATGTAAATTTTGGCTATGGAAAGGATTTTAGTCGTAAATGGCATACTGATACAAAACTGCGCTTCTCGCGAATGAAAGACTGGACTGGTAATGATCCAGATGCCAAGCAGGACGGTACGGAAAACAAGAGTACCAACACAACGCTGGGACTGACACATAACGGCCGTATTCAGATGGATATGCCTCTGATGCGTTCGCTGAAATACACCGTAGGCATGAGCTATACCATGAATGACAATAGCAATACATCGTTTGTGGGGAACTCGTCTGGTCGTACGGATATTATCACTGCCATGCAGACAGGCTATAACAACGTAAGCTACATCAATGGCTCATATCTGGCTACAGGTATTACGGAAAGCAGGCCCGGCAATATATATGCCAAGGTGGTGGATGATTTCTTCTTCCGTAAGGGAAAGACCGTTCAGACCTTCAAACTAGGTGCTGACTATCACTACGACTGGAACAATGCCGAGGGCTATTATAATGAAGACGAGACACGCCCTTATCACCCCAACGACGGTACTCGTCCGCGTGCATTCCACGACATTCCTGGACTGCATCAGTTCTCAGCCTTTGCGGAGGATCAGTTTACATATAATATAAATAAGGTGAACCGACTGCGTATTGGAGCTGGCTTGCGTTTCACTGCCATGCAGCCCTTTGCCGATGTGGCTACAATGGCTCTGTCACCTCGTGTGAATGCCGCTTTCAGTGTTACCAAATGGTTGGATGTGCGTGCTGGCATTGGTATGAATGCAAAGACCCCAGGCTTGAACTATCTGTATCCAGACAAGAAATACGATGATCGGGCTACTGCCATCTACATTAATCAGAATGCTCCCGAGAAGAATGTGGTAAACTATTACACCCATGTTTATGAGGTGGAGTACTCTAGGGATTTGAAGAATGCTACGACAACAAAGGTGGAAGTAGGATTTGACTTAAAATTGCCAGGTCAACGTAAATTGAGCTTCTTGGCCTATCGCGACAAGACTCCTAACGGCTTTGGCGCACAGACCGAATACCTGACCTATCCGGTTAATATCTATTACGACCAGCAGCAATGGGCCAATACCAGTGGCTTAAACCTTACATCCCAGCCTGCTTCCATTAATGAGGGTAGTCCTATTCGTACTGATTATATTTTCATGACCACAGGTCGTGTGGGCAATACTAACACTACAGTGAACAGAGGCGTTGAGTTTGATATGGATTTTGGTGAGGTGAAGCCCCTGCACACCAGCTTCTATTTGAGTGGCGCTTGGAGTGAGACAAAGGCATGGAGTACAAATCTGGATTCTCAGACACCTAATGGTGTTCCCACTTCTTATGCACGTGGTCTCAGTCTTACACCATTCAAGATTGTCTATCCTTCAGGTGGCAGCTTCGACCGTTACCGTCGTTTTGTTACCACACTTAGGGCTGTGACACACATTCCTACACTGAATATGGTGGCATCGTTCACAGCACAGGCCATTTGGCACAACTCTACCTGGAGCTATACGGAAAACGAGATGCCTATTGGTTGGTACGACCTTAATGTAGAGTATCATGAGATAACGGAGAATATGTATGGTGGCTATTTAGGAATGGACGGAAAGTATTATGATGCCGATCCGAAGACAAGCACTGACCCGACTATCCAACAGGAGTCGATGGCCATCAGCAAGATGGAACGCAAGACCAATGATACAGACCCAACGAAGACACCAATGACTTGGAACACTTCGTTGCGCCTGACAAAGGAACTTGGTAAGGTAGGCGGCTTGTCGTTCTATGTTAATAACGCCCTCTTCTACGAGCCTTTCTTGGAAGGCAATAAAACTTCAACCCTTACTCAACGTAATACGGGTACCTTCTCGTTTGGAGCTGAACTCTATCTGAACCTTTAAATAGGAAACTCAAATACACAATGAAAAAGACTATATATTATCTTCTGTCGGCACTGCTCCTTACCGTTTCGTCTTGTGTGGACTACAACGATGCTACGCAACCTTTGCAGGCTACCAGCATCCGTTTAGTAAAGCCCAGCGTATTTGTCGACAATAGCGGATTGGCCAACCAGTCCATCACCTTGAAGGCTGCTGACCGTACCCTGACCGTTACAACTGATGCTGAGGGTAAGGCAACACTTGATAACTTAACACCTGATGTCTATGATATCAGTGCAGCATGGTCTATCAGCAGTGAAGAATATGAACGGCTGACAGGTGGACAGGCTCATGCGTTGAGTAGCAGTCATCATCTGACCGTATCAGGTACACTCTCGCAGCAACTGATAGCTGCCGACCAAAACATAGAGTTGTCGATGATGGTGAACGAAGACCAGGATATTATTATTGGCAAGATATACTTCGCTACTTCAAGAGACAATAATAACAAGAACTACGAGCCGGGACGTTATATCGAACTTTACAATCAGGCAGACGACTCTGTTGATGTGAGTGGACTCTATATCGGACTGGTTGAGGCAGAGAGTACACAGGCCTATACCCTTGAGAACCTGCAAGAGCAACACAATGACTCTGTGGTTCTGCTGAAGCAGATATTCCGTATTCCTGCCGATAAACCCTTCAAGGTGAAACCAGGTGGAACGGTGCTTCTGGTAAATAGCGCCATTGACCATACGCAGATGAATACCACACTGGAAGCGGACCTTTCCCATGCCGACTTCGAGGCCAAGGACAACAGTTCCAGATATACCAACAATCCAGATGTACCGGCACTGGAAGTTACCTACTCCTACATTTCCAGCATTTCCTATTTGAATATGTTGAACAATGGTCTGTGTGGCGTAGTTATTTTTAAGACTGACGAGGACGTGAGCAGTTGGCCGCTTACCTATAAGTATCCGAATACAGCCACATCAGGACTACAGTGGAAGGTTATGCCCAAACGCTATATCCTTGATGGAGTGGAGTGTTTGACAAATAGGGCTGACATAGGACCAGACCTCTCTACTAAGCGTCTCTATCCAGAGATCGATGCCAGTTGTACGCATATTGATGCTATCAGCGGACGAACGGGCGAAGTGGTGTATCGCAAGACCTCAGAACGCAAAGGTGCCTATGGCCACAAGCTGCTTATTGATACTAATAACTCCAGTAACGACTTCAAGGTGTCTACCACCATTAAGCCAGGTGAATACGACGAGCTAACAGAAAATTGATTATTTATGAAACGGACATTCATCATAATTGCACTTTCTAATCTAATCATCGCTTCAGGTTACGCACAGGAGAGCGTTTACCGTTACGATGATGCCACACAGCTTTGGCGCACCTCCGGCAATGCTGCAGGACTGTCGATTGATGCAGGAAGCAGGTTGGACTCTGCTACCTACAACAGGGGCTTTGCCCAGTTCACTTTCCAGCATCAGGATGGCGACTATCATCGTGTGCAAGAGGGCGGCACTAGTAATCTGCTCCAATTCCAAACTGAGCGTTATCAGACTATAGGGAAATACCTTGTGGGTTACGGACGTTTCACCTTTGATCTGGATCATACGAAAGATCGTACTTGGTGCGATGTAATGCGCCCCTATAATGCGAATCCTTATATTTCAGGCAGTAGCGTGAAGGGAGCTTACGAGACCCAGGCGTTTGACTTTACTTGTGCCTTGAGCACAGTGCCTCTAATCAAGGGTGAGGATCCTAATGACGGGCTTCGTCTTGGTGTTAAGTTCGACTATAAGGTAGGTGACCTGAGTCGTCTTCGCGACCCCCGTTCACGTTCTGAATTGCTCGACTATAAACTTACCCCAGCCATCACCTATACGATGGGATGCCATACAATAGGCTTGAATGGAAGCTACGAGCGTAGAAAGGAGAAAATACCTAACATACAGACCGTGCAGAATGATCCAAACCTGTACTATTACCTGATGACAGGTATGGAGAATGCATCGGGTTCTGTGGGCAGCTATAAAGGATTTGACCGTGAATGGGTTGACCACCGTTTTGGCGCAGCACTGAGTTATGCTTATAACAGTGGACAACTGCACTCACTGTTAAACCTAGGCATAGAGCGAGGTGTGGAGTATGTATATGGACAATATAAATATGAACCAGGACGTTATACCAATTTCCGTTATACGTTCGACCTGCGAAATCGTTTCCGCGAAGGAGATATCATTCATCAGTTGGACTTGCTTCTGAGCTACGACGAAGCATTTGGCGATGAGTATCTTCAGCGACTGTATCAGGAAAAGAATAGTACTACAGGTAATACTTCCTACTCCTATAGCACTGTAATCCGCTACGACAAGCGTTATCAAGTGAATGTACTCAATGCTGACCTGCGTTATCGTGCCCATTTTGTTAGTGAAAACAAGGAACGAGGTTATGCTGGTTTGCACCTTATGATGCAGGATGCCAAAAACAAGCATCTGCTCCCCACATCGTTGCTTACCTATGGTAGTACGCTGATAATGGCTGAAGGCGGTTGGAATGTGTGTAGGCAATTGACGGTAGACCTTTGGGCCGGAGGCAACATTGCTGAGAAGACAGACCTTTTGCTGGCAGAACCTACTTCTGAGTTGGCGCAGCAGGTGCTGTTGCCAGATATGGATTATTACGATGCCAACTATTGGCATGGACACCTACAGCTTACCTACCAGTTCCCACTGAAACTGCGTTTAGGTCGCACACAGGCTAAGCAGTCATTATGGTATGTGCGAGCATTCGGCGATTATCTGCACACTAACAACCATTTGAAGAGTAGGGTTGCGGGCATCAGTATCGGACTGTTCAATTAAACCATTGACTGTGTTGATAGTCAAATGATATGATGGAAATTAGCAATAGTATTTCTTGCTAAGGGTAAATGAATTAAACAGAAAATTGAGAATAATGAAAAAGACATTAACAAGTATGCTGGCACTTTTTGTTATGGCCTTGGCTCTGACAAGTGCTACCCCTCAGAAGGATGAGGTAATGACAAAGGAAGATGGTATGTATGTGGTTAACACTACGACATTAGGTAAGGACGTTACTGGCTATGTAGGCACCACACCACTGAAAGTGTACATTAAGAAGAATAAGGTGGTGAAGGTAGAGGCCCTGAAGAACCAGGAAACACCTAAATACATGGCAAAGGTGAAGAAACAGCTGTTGAACAAATGGGATAACATGAAAGTGGCTGATGCCCAGAAACAGAAGGTTGATGCAGTGACAGGTGCCACGTTTACCTCTGACGCTGTGATTCAGAACGTTCAGCTTGCACTTGAATACTACAAGAAGCATAAATAAAGGCGTTTTGAACGTCCTTTGACCAAGCGAGGAGTTTGAAGTTAGGAGTGGAGAGTTTGGCTATATCAAGAAAAAGATATGTTTCTTGAAAAAAACTCTCCACTCCTAACTTTTAACTCCTAACTTTTTTATACCTTTGCACACGAATCATAGACCGATTGGTTAAATCACTTTTCGCAGGATTTTTTTATTACGTAATAACAAACATGGCAGAAGTTAAGAAGATTAAGACTGCGCTCATTTCAGTATTTCACAAGGATGGACTGGATGAGTTGCTAAAGAAACTCAACGCAGAGGGCGTGAAATTCCTCTCAACAGGTGGTACGCAGACATTCATTGAGTCGCTGGGCTATGAATGTCAGAAGGTAGAGGATGTAACTACTTATCCTTCAATTTTGGGAGGTCGTGTTAAAACACTTCACCCTAAAGTGTTTGGAGGTATTCTGGGTCGTCGCGACAATGAAGGTGATCGCGAGCAGATGGCTAAATACGAGATTCCTGAAATTGACTTGGTTATTGTTGACCTCTATCCCTTCGAGCAGACTGTAGCCAGTGGCGCTTCTGAAGCTGATATCATCGAGAAGATTGATATTGGTGGCATTTCTCTCATTCGTGCTGGCGCTAAGAACTTCAAGGATGTTGTCATCATCCCCTCAAAGGCAGAATACGGTGTACTGCTTGAACTGCTGAACAAGCAGGGAGCTGAGACCACCATTGAGCAGCGCAAGATGTTTGCAGCACGTGCCTTTGGCGTAAGCAGTCATTACGACACTGCTATTCACAATTGGTTCACAAAATAATATGGGATTTTTTAGTTTTAGACAAGAGCTGGCCATGGACCTTGGCACAGCGAATACAATTATCATCTGCGACGACAAGATTGTAGTCGATGAGCCATCGGTAGTTGCCCTTGATCGTCGTACTGATAAGATGATTGCCGTGGGAGAGAAGGCTAAGATGATGTATGAGAAGACCCACGACAACATTCGTACCATCCGTCCTTTGCGCGATGGTGTGATTGCCGACTTCTCTGCTTGTGAGCAGATGATGCGTGGCTTGATTAAAATGGTGAATACAGGTCACCACTTTTTCTCGCCATCAATCCGTATGGTCATTGGCGTGCCATCGGGTTCTACTGAGGTAGAGCTCCGTGCTGTCCGTGACTCTGCTGAACATGCAGACGGACGTGACGTTTATCTGATTTTCGAACCGATGGCGGCTGCTATAGGTATTGGTATAGACGTTGAGGCTCCTGAAGGCAATATGATTGTTGATATTGGAGGTGGCTCAACTGAGATAGCCGTCATATCGCTGGGAGGTATTGTAAGTAACAACTCCATTCGTACGGCTGGTGATGACCTGACAGCTGATATCCAAGAGTATATGTCGCGTCAGCATAACGTGAAGGTATCAGAACGTATGGCAGAACGTATCAAGATAGCTGTGGGCTCTGCACTGACCGATCTTGGCGATGAGGCTCCAGAAGATTACGTCGTACACGGCCCTAACCGTATTACAGCCCTTCCAATGGAAGTACCTGTATGCTATCAGGAGATTGCTCACTGTCTGGATAAGACGGTGGCTAAGATTGAGAATGCGGTGCTTTCTGCATTGGAGAATACACCTCCTGAATTGTATGCCGACATCGTGAAGAACGGTATTTACCTTTCTGGTGGTGGTGCTCTGCTTCGTGGCCTTGACCGCCGTCTGGAAGCAAAGATCAACATTCCTTTCCATGTGCCTGAGGATCCCCTTCGCTCTGTTGCCAAGGGTGCAGGCATTGCCTTGAAGAATGTTGACCGTTTCTCGTTCTTGATGCGATAAAGGAACTGACCTAACAGGTTATGCAAAATCTCTGGCAGTTCATAACCAATCACTTTCACTGGCTGCTCTTCCTACTTTTGGAGGCAGCCAGTTTGGTCATGCTTTTTAATTACAACAGCTATCAAGGCAGCGTATGGATTTCATCGGCAAACGTGGTGGCAGGAAAGATTTATGAATGGCAGTCGGGTGTGGAACAGTTCTTCTCGTTGACTGACCGTTATGATGAAGTGAGCCGCCACAATGTGAAACTTGAAATGCAGAACGACTGGCTTCGCCAGCGTAACCATGACTTGGAAGAGCAGATAAGTATGGCCACTGACAAGACAATGCCTGCAACAGATGCCTATTCTGTATTGGACAGTCTCTCTGCTTATGAACTGATTCAGGCAAAGGTGGTTTCCAATACAATTGTCTCTCCTGACAATCTTATCACAATTGATAAGGGCAGTGCTGATGGGGTAGAGACCGATATGGGCGTAGTTTGTGGAAATGGCATTGTTGGTGTGGTTTATCTGACCAGTGCACATTATTCGGTTGTGCTTCCTGCATTGAACAAACGTTCACGTATAAGTTGTGCTATTCGTAATCGTGGCTATTTTGGCTATCTTGCATGGAAGGGCGATGATCCGTCACGTGCTTATGTGGAGGATATGCCTCGTCATGCTAAGTTTAAGAAAGGCGACTGGATAGAGACAAGTGGCTATTCGGCTATTTTTCCTCATGGTTTATCAGTGGGACGAATTGAGAAAATCTACAACTCTCCTGATGGACTATCTTATCGTTTGTTAGTTCACCTTTCGACCGACTTTGCCCGTCTGCGCACTGTTTTTGTGATACATGATAAAGGAATGGCGGAGCGTATGAGGCTCAAGGAAGCTGCAATAGACTCTTTGAAGACTGGAATGAATAACTAAACTGTTATGAACATTGATTCCATAAAGCGTATTGTCATATTCCTGTCGCTTTGCTTGGTACAGGTCCTGATGTTCAACCGCATTCAGTTGTTTGGTTGTGCAACCCCATTGCTGTATGTGTATTATGTGATTCTATTTCCTCGTGATTATCCGAAATGGAGCATATTACTTCAGAGTTTTGCATTGGGCATGGTTATTGACACGTTCTCAAATACACCAGGCGTAGCGATGGGAGCACTTACGCTGATAGGTGCATTACAGCCTTATCTCCTTAATCTCTTTGTACCAAATGAAGCAGAAGAGGGAATGAAGTCGTCAGCTTCGTCGATGGGAAAATGGAAGTTCGTGTCTTATGCATCGCTCATGACGTTTATCTATACTATAGCTTTCTTTACCCTCGAAACATTTAGCTTTTTCAACTGGATACATTGGTTGGCATGTGTTTTTGGTAGCACATGCATCACCCTTGTTCTTATTTTCTCATTGGAAAGCATAAGAAAATGAAGAACTATCAGCTGGAAAATAGGAAATACGTTATTGCCGGTGTAGCTACGCTTATTGTGGTAGTCTACATCATACGCCTGTTTACACTTCAGTTGATGAGTGACGACTATAAGAAGAATGCCGACTCAAATGCCTTCCAGAAAAAAGTTGATTTCCCCTCACGTGGCATTATTCGTGACCGTAATGGTGAGTTGCTGGTGTTTAACCAGCCGTCTTACGACATTATGGTGGTGATGAATGAAATCAAGGGCCATTTGGATACACTTGAGTTTTGTGAGACGTTGGGTATGAGTCGTGAGGAGTTTGATTTACGCATGGCCAACATTAAGGACCGATCAAAGAACCCTGGTTATTCATCTTTTACCCAACAGATGTTCCTGACACAATTGTCTGACAAGGACTTTGCTATGTTTCAGGAGAAAATGTACCGTTTTCCAGGCTTTTATGTTCAAAGAAGATCTATTCGACAATATCAGCACCCATTTGCTGCCCATGTATTAGGCGATGTGGCGGAAGTGTCGCCTGCCGACATTGAAGAGGATAGCTATTACCAACCTGGCGACTATATAGGGAAACAGGGCGTGGAACGTAGTTATGAGAAACAGTTGCGAGGTGAGAAAGGTATTCAGATTTTGCTTCGCGATGCTCATGGCCGAATCAAGGGAAGTTACCAGAATGGCGCTCTCGACCGTCGACCTGTGCCAGGTAAAAATCTGACGTTGGGTATTGACTATAAGCTGCAGGCATTGGGCGAACGCCTGATGGAAGGTAAGATTGGTAGCATTGTTGC